>Ga0209117_1000645_pt1 | contig 13455 bp, 11 predicted proteins | sample BlaSpr_A8_OM2_M2_FD_187978 | JGI IMG/M metagenome (GOLD analysis project Ga0209117, IMG submission 187978) | Forest soil microbial communities from Thunder Bay, Ontario, Canada - Black Spruce, Ontario site 2_A8_OM2_M2 (SPAdes) (version 2) | ecosystem: Environmental > Terrestrial > Soil > Boreal...
CCGCATCGCCATCGTGCCGATCGTTCCCAATCGCGGCGTGATGACTGACCGCAACGGGATCGTGCTGGCGCAGAGCTATTCTGCCTACACGCTGGAAGTCACGCCGTCGCGGGTCAAGAATCTCGACGAGACGATCGACGAGCTGGCTACAATCGTGGAGGTGCAGGCGCGGGACCGCAAGCGCTTCAAGCGGCTGCTCGAGGAGTCGAAAAACTTCGAGAGTCTGCCGTTGCGAACGCGCCTGTCCGACGAGGAAGTCGCGCGATTTGCGGTCAACCGCTACCGGTTTCCGGGTGTCGAGATCAAGGCTCGGCTGTTCCGCCAATATCCTTTTGGAGAAGTGGCCTCGCATGTGACCGGCTACATCAGCCGCATCAACGACAAGGACGTCGAGCGCATCGAGTCCTGGGACGAGACCGCCAACTACAAGGGCTCCGATTACATCGGAAAAGTCGGCGTCGAGCTCGCCTACGAGCGCGAGCTGCACGGCACCACCGGATGGGAAGAGGTCGAGGTCGACGCCGGCGGGCGCGCCGTTCGCACGCTGTCGCGCACGCCGCCGACGTCCGGCAACAACCTGAAGCTCGCGCTGGATATCAGGCTACAACAGGCCGCCGAGACGGCGTTCGGCGATCGGCGCGGTGCGCTGGTCGCAATCGAGCCGGCGACCGGCGACGTGCTCGCCTTCGTCTCCAAGCCGGGGTTCGATCCCAATCTTTTCGTCGACGGCATCGACCCGGCGAACTGGGAATTGCTCAACGAGTCCCCCGACAAGCCGCTTTTGAATCGGCCGCTGCGCGGCGCCTATCCTCCCGGCTCGAGCATCAAGCCCTACCTTGCGCTGGCGGCGCTGACATCGGGCAAGCGTACTGCAGCACAAACGATCTTCGATCCGGGCTTCTACCAGATCCCGGGCGCGGCGCACCGATTCCGCGACGACAAGCCGGGCGGGCATGGCTACGTTGACATGTTCAAGTCGATCGTCGCCTCCTGCGACACCTATTACTACATGCTCGCCGGGGAAACCGACATCGACGATACCTATGCCTTTCTGTCGAAGTTCAGCTTCGGTCGCAAGACGGGGATCGATATCGAGGGCGAGCTCATCGGCGTGTTGCCGTCCCGCGCGTGGAAGCGCGAACGCTTCAAGGACAAGTGGTACCTCGGCGATTCGATCTCGGCGGGGATCGGTCAGGGCTATAACGCGTTTACGCCGGTGCAACAGGCGCAAGCCATCGCGATCATCGCCAACGAGGGCGTCGCGCTCGCTCCGCATCTGGTCAAGAGCGTTGAAAACGTCAAGGACGGTACGACGCGGCAGATTGCGCTGCAACCGACGCAGGCGCTCAACGTCAGGCCCGAGCATCTGGAGGTGATCAAGAACGCGCTTATCGGCGTTCCGCGCGAAGGGACCAGCGCGCGGGCTTTCGTCGGCACCCAATACATTTCGGCCGGAAAGACCGGCACCGCGCAGGTTTATTCGCTCAAGGGAGAAAAGTACTCTGCCCGCGTCGATGAGCGCCTTCGCGATCATGCCTGGTACCTCGCCTACGCTCCCGCCGATCATCCCAGGATCGCGATCGCGGTGCTGGTCGAGAACGGCGGATTCGGTGCGCAGGCCGCGGCGCCGATCGCGCGCGCGGTACTCGACTATTACCTGCTCGGACAGAAGACGCGCGCGCCCGCGGCGCCCGGCAGTGGACCGCGCGAGCCGGACGACGAAAGCGACTAGTGAGCCACTAGCAATGGCAAAATTCTTCGCGCTGCTGGCCAGGATTTGGGAATTGCTCGTGCGCCGCGTGGACAGCTACCTCATGGCTGCCGCATTGGCGATCGTCGGTATCGGGCTCATCACGCTGTTTTCCGCGTCGGATCAGAATATTGCGCGCGTCACGAGCCAGGTTGTGTCACTGGGATTCGCATTGTTGTTGATGTGGGTGGTGGCGAACATTCAACCGCAACAGTTGGCACGGGCGGCTCTGCCGCTCTACATCGTGGGCGTGCTGCTGCTGATCGCGGTGGCGCTGGGCGGGACGGTGGTGAACGGATCGCGTCGATGGCTCACCTTCGGCTTTGCCCGCTTCCAGCCTTCCGAGCTGATGAAGATCGCGCTGCCGCTAATGCTCGCCTGGTATTTTCAGAAGCGCGAGACGCGCGTTCGCTTTCGCGATTTCATCCTTGCGCTGGTGCTCATCGCAGCGCCGGTCTGGCTGATCAAACGCGAGCCTGACCTGGGTACCGCGCTGATGATCGGCGCGTCGGGCTTTTACGTGCTCTACCTTGCGGGCCTGTCGTGGAAGATCATGCTCGGCCTCCTGATCGTGGCCGGCGCGGCGGCGCCGCTGGTCTGGACGCAGCTGCACGATTATCAGCAGGAACGGATACTGACGTTTCTCGACCCGGCGCGCGACCCTCTGGGCACCGGATACCACAGCACGCAGGCGTCGATCGCGCTCGGCTCCGGCGGCGTGATCGGCAAAGGCTGGCTCAACGGCACGCAGACGCACCTCGATTTTCTGCCGGAGCGCCACACCGACTTCATCTTTGCGGTGTTCGGGGAGGAATTCGGCTTGATCGGAAGCGCGCTGCTGCTGGTTCTCTACCTGCTGCTGATCGGCCGCGCATTCGTGATCACCATGAACGCCTCGACGCTCTTTGCGCGGCTCACCGCAGGCGCGATCACGCTGATGTTCTTCAGCTACGCATTCGTCAACATGGCGATGGTCAGTGGGCTGCTTCCGATCGTCGGTGTTCCGCTGCCGCTGATTTCCTTCGGCGGGACCGCGTTGGTGAGCCTTTTCATCGGGCTCGGCATATTGATGAGCGTGCAGGCGAATCGAAAGCTCGTCAAAACATAGAACAGCGTACCGGTCGCCGGACACGCCTCACTTGCGCGCAACGTATAATCAGCGACCATATGTCGGCGACCCCCCACGGTCAAAATGCCCGGCGGCAGGAAGATCGCAGGGTGCTGTGGCCACTGGTTGCGATCGCCGCAATACTGCTCTCGGCGTGTTCATCCTCCACGCTTCGCGAAACCCCGTCGCTTCCGGCGCCCGGCGAAACACCGTCGCTTCCGGCGGCCGGCGAAACCCCCAAGCGCGGCGGCTATTACAAGGACGATGGCCCGGGTGACAACCCGCCGCCCAATATCGAAGCGATTCCCGATGCAACGCCGCGGCTGGAGTCCTTGCATCGCTTCGCCAATCGCCCGTATGCGGTCTTCGGCCGCAACTATGTGCCGGCGACCAGCCTGCGTCCGTACAAGGAGCGCGGCACCGCCTCATGGTACGGACGCAGGTTTCATAACGGCAAGACCGCGACCGGCGAGACCTACGACATGTACGCCATGACCGCGGCGCACCCGACATTGCCGCTGCCCTCCTACGCGCGCGTCACCAACGTCGCCAACGGCAAAAGCGTCATCGTGCGCGTGAACGACCGCGGTCCTTTCCATCCGGGCCGCATTATTGACCTATCATTCGCGGCCGCGTATCGCCTCGGCGTCGCGCAAAAGGGCAGTGGCGAAGTCGACGTCGAGAGCATCCTGCCCGCGACGGCGCCGCCGGTGATTGCCGCCGCGCCGCTGCCGCCGGTCGCCGTGGTCGATGCCGCGCCAGCCGCGGCGGTTCCTATCGGACAGGAGGCAGGCGGGTACGTGGTTCAACTGGGCGCCTTCGCCAATAATGCCAACGCTCAAAACTTCGTCGCCCATCTCGCGAACCAAACACCCGGCCTGAGCGTCGAAGCCAAGGTGCGGCAGATTGACGGCCTCTTTCGTGTCTTCGTAGGACCCTATCCGACGCGGGACGACGCGCGCCGCGCGCTCGACATCCTGCGCGATACCGCGGGCGTCGACGGAACCGTGAAGACCCCATGATCTGCTCCATCATCGGCCGCTGACCCGATTTCGTCATCGCGTTCGTTATAATTGTGCGTGCCGTGCGCGCCACGTCGTTGACATGACGGCGCTTCGTTTGGTCGTTCTCTGGAACTCCATGACCCGCTCTATTTCCCGCGCTCCCTGGATTCTTGCATTGCTGTGTTTGCTGAGCGCAGGCGCCGCCCGCGCCCAGCTCACCATAGAAATCGTCGGCGGGGGTGCGACTACCATCCCGATCGCCATCGTGCCCTTCGCCAGCGACGTGTATCCGTTGAGCACGACCGCCGTCGTCAGCGCCGATCTCGCGCGAAGCGGCCTGTTCAAGCTCGTCGACGCGGGCGGTGTCGTTCCGCGACCGTCGCGGGCGGAGCAGGTGCGATACAGCGATTGGACCTCGCGCGGCGCGGACGCGGTCGTGGTGGGCAGCATGACGCCGCAGCCGGATGGCCGGGTCGAAGTGCGTTTCGCGCTGCTCGACACGGTCAAGCAGGGCGAGCTCGCGGGGGTTACCTACGTCGTCCAACCGGCGCAGCTTCGCGCTACCGCGCACCGGATTGCCGACGTCATCTACGAAAAGCTGACCGGCGATGCCGGCGTGTTCAGCACCCGGATCGCCTACATCGCCAAGCAGGGTCCGCGCTACGAGCTGCTCGTCGCCGAGGCGGACGGCTTCAACCCGCAATCGATCGTCAGCTCCAACGAGCCGCTGCTTTCTCCGGTCTGGTCGCCGGACGGCACTCGCATCGCCTACGTGTCGCTCGAAAACAAGAAGCCGGTGGTGTACGTGCAATCTCTGTCGACCGGCGGGCGCCAGGTCATCGCCAATTTTCGCGGCAGCAACAGCGCGCCGGCCTGGTCGCCGGACAGCTCACGTCTGGTCGTGACCCTCACCAAGGACGGCGGATCGCAGCTCTACCTGATCAACGCCGACGGCAGTGGCGTGCAACGGCTCACGAGCTCCGGCGGAATCGACACCGAGGCGAACTTTGCCGCCGACGGCCGGTCGGTACTGTTTACCTCGGACCGCGGCGGCAGCCCGCAGATTTACCGGCTGACGCTCGGCGGCGGCGCGATCGAGCGGATGACCTACGACGGCAGCTACAACGTTTCGCCACGGAATCTTCCCGACGGCCGAGGATTCGTGTTCGTGCGTCGCGACGGGGGACGATTCAATATCGCGTTGCAGGATTTCGCGACGCGGCAGGTGCAGGTCCTGACCCAGGGCTCGCTCGACGAATCGCCGAGCGTCGCACCCAACGGCAAGCTGATCATCTACGCGTCGGAGACCGGGGGCCGTGGTATATTGGCCGCAGTCTCCAGCGACGGCCGTGTCAAGCAGCGATTGACCGCGGCCGCGAGCGACGTGCGCGAGCCCGCGTGGGGCCCGCTTCTCAAGTGAGCGGGGCGCGCCCCTTGCGACCTCGGCCATCATCGCCACCTTTCGCCAATCTCAGGAGGTCAACATGCAAGCATCCGTCCAAAAACTATTGATCAGCGCATTGTTCGCGAGCTTGCTCGCTGCCTGCGGCACGACGCCGACGACCGATTCCGGGGCGCCGGTTGAGGACCGCAACGTCGGGTCAGGAACTACGGGCGCGGCCACTTCGGGTACTGCCACCGGCAATGTCGCTGGCACCGCCACCGGCAGCCAAGGGAATCGACTGCGCGATCCGAACAGCATTCTTTCCAAGCGCAGCGTCTACTTCGATTTCGACAGCTACGAGGTCAAGGATGATTACAAGCCGCTGATCGACGCGCACGCCCGCTATCTGCAGGGCGAGCGAAACGGCCGGATGACGATCCAGGGCAACACCGACGAGCGCGGCAGCCGCGAGTACAACATCGCACTCGGGCAGCGGCGCGCGGATGCGGTGAAGAAGATGATGATGCTCCTGGGCGCGACCGAAGCGCAGATCGAAACGGTCAGCTTCGGCAAGGAAAAGCCGCGCAATTCGGGCCACGACGAAGGTGCCTGGACCGAGAATCGCCGCGACGACTTCGTCTATCGGGGCGAATAGCGCGTGGCGCGGTTCGGCGCTCCCGCAGCGCTGGCGTTCCTGCTCGTCGTCGAGCTGGCCACCGCGCCGGCGCGGGCGGCGATGTTCGACGACGACGAGGCGCGCAAGCGGATCGAGACGCTTCGCGGCCGCGTCGACCAGATCGAGCGCGCGCTCTCGCAGCGCCTGGATGCGCTGGAGACAAAGAACGCGGGCGTCGTCGATCTGTTCAAGGACGTCGAGCAGATCAAGGCCGACATCGCCAAGCTGCGCGGTCAATACGAGGTGTTGACCTACGAGCTGGAGCAGGCGCAAAAGCGACAGCGCGATCTCTATCTCGATCTCGACAGCCGTGTGCGCAAGCTCGAGGGCGGCCCGGGGGCCGCCGCCGGAACGCCGGGCGCAGGTGACGCGACGCCTGGGGTGGCGGGCGGCGCGGGGCCAATGGCCACCGCTCAGACGCCCGGACGTGCGGGCGACCTTGCCGCCGAGCAGCGCGCGTACGACGCCGCGCTCGACCTGTTCAAGAGCGGCAACTATTCCGCGGCGACGTCGAGCTTCCAGACATTCACGCGCACCTATCCGCGAAGCCCTCTGGCGCCCTCCGCGATGTATTGGGCCGGCAATGCGCAATACGCGCAAAAAGATTTTCGCGCCGCAATCACGACTCAGCGCCAATTGCTCGCCGCGTTCCCCGACAGCCAGAAAGTGCCCGACGCGCTGCTCAATATCGCGAGCGCCCAGATCGAGCTCGGCGACAATGCCGGCGCGAAAAAGACGCTCGAGGAAATCGTCGCGAAGTATCCGACGTCCGAGGCGGCGGGCAAGGCACGCCAGCGTCTTCCGGGCCGCTGAATCGGACCCGCGTGAGGTCGTTCTCGGCGCGGCTGATCGCCTGGCAGGAGCATGCGGGGCGCCGCGATCTGCCGTGGCAGAACACGCGCGACGCGTATCGCATCTGGATTTCCGAAATCATGCTGCAGCAGACGCAGGTGGCGACGGTGATGCCGTACTACCAGCGTTTCCTGCGCGCCCTTCCCGACGTGCAATCGCTTGCCGCGGCTCCGATCGAGGTCGTGCTGCAGTTGTGGAGCGGATTGGGTTACTACCGTCGTGCGCACCTGTTGCATCGCGCCGCGGGGGAGATCGTCGGCCGGCATGGCGGCACTTTTCCGCGCGATGCCGCGACACTGGAAACGCTGCCAGGTGTCGGCCGCTCGACCGCTGCGGCGATCGCCGCCTTCGCCTACGGCGAGCGCGGCGCAATTCTCGATGGCAACGTCAAGCGCGTACTGGCACGGCACCAGGGTATTGAAGGCCACGCTGGCGATCCTGCCGTCCTCCGTGCGCTCTGGGCGCGAGCCGAGGATCTACTGCCGTGCGCGCGGATCGAACCGTATACGCAAGCGTTGATGGACTTGGGCGCGACGTTGTGCCTGCGTTCGACGCCCGACTGCGCGCGCTGCCCGGTCGCCGACGACTGCGTCGCGCGGCTGACGAGTCGAATCGACGAGCTGCCTCTCCCGCGCCCGCGAAAACCGCTGCCGCAGCGCGAAGTCGCAGTGCTGCTGATCGGGCGCGGTGACGAGGTTCTCCTCGAGCGACGGCCTCCGACCGGTATTTGGGCGGGTCTCTGGAGCCTCCCGGAAGTTTCCTGCGACACCGATGTCGCGGCGTATTGTCGCCATCGCTTCGGCGCCGAGGTCGCGGCGGGTGCGGCGTTGACGCCCCGCGAACACACGTTTACGCATTTCCGGCTGCGACTCACGCCGTTGCCCTGCAGCGTCGAGCGCTGGCCGACGCGAATGGAAGAGCCGGCTCGCAGCGCTTGCGTATGGCTCGCCTTGCCGGAAGCAACAGGCGCGGCGCTGCCCGCCCCGATCAAGAAGCTCTTGCGCGAATTAAGGTCTCAACGCGCTAGGGCTTGAACGCCCGCAGGTCGCTGGGAAGGAGCGACTCCGAGCGCTCCCTGTATTCGCGGCGAAAGGCAAGGAGCTCCCTCGCCGCATCTTCGTTCCTGCCCTCGGCGATCAAGCGGCGGATGCGCTTGATCCATTCGTCCGGTGCAAGCGGCGCCGAGTCCTTGCGACGCTCGAGCGTGGCTTTGTCGGCCATGTCGGCTTTTCTTTTTTCCAACGCATTCGCGTTCTGGGCCGGCGCGGGTTCGGCGTTGCTCATGCGGCCGCCCGCGAGGTCGTCCGCGCTCTTGGCCGCGCGGTTATCCGACACCGCGCCGGTTGCCGAAGACTGCGCCGCGAGCTTGCGCTCGGCGATCATCGGAGCGGGTGCCGCAGCGCTTGCAGGCGCAGGTGGAGGCGCTGCGGCGGCCATCTGTGGAAGTACCTTGCTGGCGCCGGACTCGGCCGGCGCCGGGGTCGCGGGAAACGGCTGGGGCTCGTTGCGTGCCACCGATGAAGCCGGCGGCGTCGAGACGACAGGGTTGGGGCGCGCAGCAGAAGACGCCGCGGCGAGCTCGGTCTTCTGCTTTGAATCCTGGGCGCGTTCGGTTTCCTCCATGCGCTGCGACGGCTCCTGAGCCGATGCAAGCACTTTTTTTTCCTGCAGCGCCTTGCGGGGCGCGCCGGCCAAACCTTCGGAGCGGTTGCGGGCAAGCACATCGCGATCGTTTTCATCCACCGCGCCGCGGCGTTGCTCCTTGGCCGTGGGCTTCGCCGCATCGCGCTGCGCTTCGGGCGCCGGCGCGACGCTCGGCGCCTGGCGTTGCGGTCGGTCGGCACTCGGCGTCTCGGTGTCGGGTTTGGCTTCGCGCTGTGCGGAGTCGCTCGCGGCATCGGTCGCAGCGGGAATCGTTGCCGGCGTCACCTCCTCGGGCGGGATCATCTGGACGATGCCGATGGCGATGGCGGCCACTGTCGCTGCCGCGGCAAATGGCAACCAGCGCGGCGCCGCACGGAGGCGACCGGGCTTCGCGCCCACTTCCCGCCTGGCGGCAGCGCGAATCGCGTCGTCGAGCGCCGCGGGCGGCTGCTCGCGGCTCGCCGCGCGCCAGGTCGCGTCGAGTTCGGGGTCGATCTCGCTCATGACATGCTCATTCTTACTTATTGATCACTTGTCATTTGGTTATCGCTGCTTTTCGCTCGCTCATCGCTCAACTTCACGCAGGTCGGACAAATCGTTTCGCAATTTGTTTACCGCATAACGCAACCGGCTCTTGACCGTTTCGACGCCAACGCCGGTCAGCTCGGCAATCTCGTTGAGCGAGAGCCCCGCCTCCTGCTGCAAGAGGAAAGCATCGCGCTGCAGCGGTGGCAACGACGCCACCGCGCCTTTCAGGCGCTCGCCAAGCTCGCGATTTTCCGCGCGCATCTCCGGTTCCACACCGCGGCCGGCAGGGAGCGCGGCGACGGCTTCCTCGTGCGCCTCGTCATCGGCCGAGACGAGCCGGACCTGGCCACTCGCGCGGTAATGGTCGATCAAGCGGTTGTGGGCGAGGCGGTAGAGATAGGTCGCGAACTTCGCCGAGGGCGTGTAGCTCGCGCGAGCACGGATCAGATTCATCCACACATCCTGGAAAAGTTCGTCGACCGCCACACCCTGGCGGCATTGGCGCAGCAGGTAGCGATAGACGCCGCCTTTGTGGCGCGCGTAAAGAGCATCGAACGCCGCCGCGTCTCCGGCGGCATAGGCGAGCATCAGGTCTTCGTCGCTGGTCGCGGCGGAGGCGGACATGGCCCGCCAGTATGCGAGCGGGCCTATGCAGTGGCAAGCGTGCCCCCCCGCCATCGGGCGTCGGGGCCACCGTCGGGCTAACGCGGCGGCGGCGCGAAGTGCCCACCGTCGGGAAACGGCTCGGGCCGCGACCTCGCGATCGGCGTCCTGCGCACCGGCACACCCTGCGCGAGAAGATTCTCGTACGAATCGTAATAGATCGCGATCGTCTCGCTCGGCGTGTCGCTTGCACGCTCGAAGCGGGTGTACTGCGCGTACGAGGTTTCGCTTCGGCCATATCCGGTGCCGACTTTCGCCTTGCTCTCGGCCATCGCTTCGTCGGCCGAAGGTGCGGGCGATGCCGCCGACGCGGCGCGATCGGATTCTTCGCGCGGCGCGTCCCGCTTTTCCAGCCTGCCGCCGAATTGCTGCATTACCCGCGGCCGCTCGCGGAACACCGCCACGCCGATCACGCCGACGTTGTCAGGGCGTCCGGTGCGCGTGGCGTAGGAATTGGCAAGTGTGGTGAAAAAGAACGCCGCGGTCTGCGACTGGCTTGTGCGCCAGCCGGCGATTTCGAAACTCGAGTGGGCACCGAGCACGTAACCCGTTTGTGACGGTGACGCGGTGTCGCCGCTGATCACATTGACGCCGTCGACGCTCATTACCGCCAGCGTGCGCTCGCCGCCATCGTTGCGCACGCGAATCGCGTATTCATTGCCGGGCTTGCCGACCACGTACCGGCGGCCCTCGTGGGTATAGATGGGCAGCACCCGGCCATCGGTGCGATCGATGATGTCGACGCTGACTCGTTCCATCGGCCAGTGCGCTTGCGCGGCGCCAGCGACGGTCATCGCGCTCAGCGCACCCATGAACGCGGCGATCGCCGCACCGTATCTCCACTTCGATGGCATGGTTTGCCCCTTTTGATCGCGACAAGAGCGTCGCTCACAAGCTTCAAACGGACGGGCGGCGTGACCGGGGTTACGCAAGGGAAATAAAAGGCGCATGCGATAATTGCCCCGTGCAAAATCTCGATCATCTGCCGGGTGAAATTGCCTGGCTGGCCTTCGCGCTTGCGGTCGTTTTCGGCGCCGTCGCCAATCGCGCCAATTTCTGCACCATGGGGGCCATCACCGATGTCGTTCTTGTCGGCGACTGGCGGCGCATGCGCATGTGGCTCCTAGCGATCGCGGTCGCGATTGCCGGCGCCACCTTGCTGGAAAGCACGGCAGCGGTGGACCTTTCGAAGACGATTTACACTACGGCCAAGGTTTCGTGGCTGTCACATATCGTCGGCGGGCTGCTTTTCGGATTCGGCATGACGCTCGCCTCGGGTTGCGGCAGCAAGACGCTGATCCGGATCGGGGGCGGCAATCTCAAATCGTTGATCGTGCTGATCGTGCTTGGCGTTTCCGCTTACATGACCCTGAAGGGCCTGTTCGCCGTCTGGCGGGTCAATGCGCTCGACACGTTTCGCTTCGATACTGCGACGCTGGGCGCGGCGCGCTCGGACCTGCCCAGCGTCGTGGCGGCACTGGTCGGCGGCGGTGCCTTGGTCAAGCTTGGTTTGCCGCTTCTGATCGCGGCGATTTTCGCGATTTGGGCTCTCGGCAGCCATGACTTCCGCGCCAGCCGCGAAATGATCGTCGGTGGCGTGATCATTGGCGCGGTGATCGTCGGCGGCTGGTACGTTTCCGGACATGTCGGCCACCTTGCCGAAGATCCCCGCACGCTCGAGGAAGCGTTCCTGGCCACCAATTCGGGCAAAGCGGAGTCATTTTCGTTTGTCGCGCCGGTTGCCTATCTCCTGGAACTCCTTATGCTGTGGAGCGACCAGTCGAGGATAGTGACCTTCGGTATCGCCGCCGTGCTTGGTATGCTGGTGGGGTCGGGCGCCATGGCGCTGGCGACACGATCCTTCCGCTGGGAAGGATTTGCTTCAGTCGAAGATCTGGTCAACCATATCGTCGGCGGAGTGTTAATGGGTTTCGGAGGCATCACCGCCCTGGGCTGCACGATCGGTCAGGGCCTGACCGGCATGTCGACCCTGGCGATTGGATCGGTTATTGCTTCGTTGTCGATCGTGGCGGGCTGCGTGGCGGCCTTGAAATACCAGTATTGGCGCATCGGGCAGGCTTAGAAGGCAGCGCAATGATTGTTTACGACCTGATTTGCACGCATCAACACCGGTTCGAGGGCTGGTTTGCCTCGGCCGACGATTTCGCGCGTCAGAGCGAAGGCACACTGGTGCGCTGCCCGATTTGCGACGATGCGGTGATCGAGCGCCGTCCATCGGTGAACGTGCAGGTGGGCCGCGCGACGGTGCCTGCTGCCGAGCGGGAGCAGGCGGCGGTGGTCCAGATACACGCGGAAGCCGAAACGCTGAAAGCGCTGCGGCAGCTCATCGCTCACAGCGATAACGTCGGCGCGGGATTTGCCGAGGAAGCGCGCAAGATTCACTACGAGGAAGTGCCGAAGCGCTCGATTCGAGGTCAGGCGACGCGGGAGGAAGCGGCAGATTTGCGCGACGAAGGCATCGACTTCATGTCGCTCCCGACCGCGCTTACGCGCGACCTCAACTAGGGGTCACTTTTGCGTGGCGGGCGCTGATTCGCTATAATCCGCGCCCCTAGGGGGCCGTTAGCTCAGTTGGTAGAGCAGCGGACTTTTAATCCGTTGGTCACTGGTTCAAGTCCAGTACGGCCTACCAGTGTTTCAGCGGTCCCCCGCGATAGCGACCACTGACGGTCCGTCTTCCGGGTTACGCCGGGGTTACGACAGCCCTACCCCATCCGCCAGCTCACTTCACGTCGCACTAGCACTAGCGGGCCGGCTATTCGAGTGCCGTACAAGACGGGTTGGATCCTTCTTGGCTTAGCGCAAAAGGTGTCTGCTGGTCACCAGGCCTTCATACACGCGCGACGACCCGGGCCGCTGTTTGAATTTGCGCGAGTTCTACGCCAAGCGCTTGCAAAGATTGCCGCATATCGTTAAACACGGGGCCTTCTCCGTCCAGGTCCGCGATTGTCAGGATAACTGTAAACGGCACACCCTCCGCCGGGATCGAACCGTCGTCGCGTCCAAGATGATCGACCGAAAGACGCCACTCGGATGACTTCCCTTGGCCACGCGGAGAGCGCCATTGGTAGATCTTGATCGCGCTCCATTTCAACGCCTCGGCAATTAATCGAACTTCGCGGTGATGTTCGTCTCCCGGTTTCGACGGTAGCCACCCGCAGCTCAAGTGTGCCCCGTTAACTCCCCCTTGTTTCAAGTGTGCCTGTACATCGACTCGGACAATTTCAGCCTCCGCCCTTGGATCGAGCGGGGGCGTCGCTACAAGCGTCATTTGCGCGTATCCCTTGCACTTTCCGCCTTCGCTAGTAAGACATGCAGGCCAAGAAAACGGAAATTCCAGCCGTGTATTTCGTTTCAGCCTCGCGGCAAATACTAGGGTAATTCGCTCCTCAGAACCCACAAGGATCGCATCGGCGTTGGCCGGCAAGCCGAAACCCACCAGGTGCCGCGCAACAGCACCGAACGCGGGATTGGCAAGAGCATCCGGCAGGCTTGAGTGATGCACGAGCAGAGCCACTAACGTCTCGCGTGATATTTCTCCCTCGACGCCATTGGCGATTGATGCAAGTGTCTTGGCAACCAACGGCGTTGCGTAGCTTGTCCCGGCCGAATTGCACAGACCGCCCGCAGGATCAATTGACCAAAGGCCAGTCCCATGGGCTGGGTCTTGCGTCGCGGCGCCTCCGACGTGAGCGACGTCGGGTTTTAGGCCGGAGGTCAGGCCCGGGCCTCGACGTGAGTATGGGGCGGGCGCGTGCCCGATGACATGTGTTAGATGCGGGGGATTCAACGCTCCTACTGAGACGTTGCGAATGCTCTCAGCGG
>Ga0209117_1000646_pt1 | contig 13441 bp, 11 predicted proteins | sample BlaSpr_A8_OM2_M2_FD_187978 | JGI IMG/M metagenome (GOLD analysis project Ga0209117, IMG submission 187978) | Forest soil microbial communities from Thunder Bay, Ontario, Canada - Black Spruce, Ontario site 2_A8_OM2_M2 (SPAdes) (version 2) | ecosystem: Environmental > Terrestrial > Soil > Boreal...
GGGAGCGAGAGCAGCAGGCGCGGCGCGACCTCCGCCAGGGCCGCCGCCACCGCCGCCGGTGGCTCGCCCGCGCCGTTCAGCGAGAGCCAGCCGGCGGGGCGGGCGATGCGCAGGTACTCGGCCAGGCGCGCCGCGGGGTAGGCAGCGTCGAGGATCAGGAAGGCCGCTCCCGCCTTGAGCGTGGCGAGCATGGCCCACACCAGCGCGGCGCTGCGGTCGGCGTAGATCGCGACCACGTCCTCCCGCCCCAGCCCGGCTTGCCGCAGGCGATGAGCGAGCTGGTTCGCGCGCGCCTCGAGCTCGCCGTAGGTCCAGGCCCCGGCCTCGTCGGTCACCATCAGGCGCTCTGGGGCGCGCGCCGCGTGCAGCGTCAGGCGCTGGTGGATGGGCCCCGGCCAGGGCCAGTCGGCGAGCGGGCGGGCGGGGTCCGGGAGCAGCGCCGCGGCGGCGGGCGGGACCAGCGACAGCGCCGCGATCGGCGTGTCTGGCGCGGCGGCGATCTGGGCGAGCAGGTGGTGGAGCTCGTCGAGCAGCGCCGCCATGCGCCCGGCGTCGAAGAGGTCGGCGCTGTAGATCAACCTGCATTCGATGTCGCCCGCGCCGTGCTCGTCGACGTAGAGGGTGAAGTCGAACTTGGCGGGCATTGCGGCCAGCGCCAGCGGCTCGAGTCGCAGGCCGCGCAGCTCGAGGCGGATCTCCGGCAGGGTGATCATGTTGAACAGCACCTGGAACAGCGGCGAGTGGCTGAGCCGGCGCTCGACCTTGAGCTCGTCGAGCAGGCGCTCGAACGGCACGTCCTGGTACTGGTAGGCGCCCAGCACGACCCCGCGCACGCGGCCCAGCAGGGCGAGGAACGTGGGGTTACCGGAGAGGTCGGTGCGCAGCACCAGGGTGTTGAGGAAGAAGCCGATCAGCTTCTCGGTCTCGACCTGCTGGCGCCCGGCGCTCGGCGCGCCCACCACCACGTCGTCCTGGCCCGCCCAGCGGTGCAGCAGGACCTCGAATGCGGCCAGCAGGGTCATGAACAGCGTCGCGTCCGCGCGCCGCGACAGCTCGCGCAGCGTCGCCGCCAGGTTGGCGGGGATCACCAGATCGGCGGCGCGGCCGCGGTGGGTCTGCAGGTAAGGGCGGACGCGGTCGGCCGGCAGCTCGAGCGACGGCGGCGCCCCCTCGAGCCGCGCCCGCCAGTACCGGACCTGCTTCTCGAGCGCCACGCCGCGCAGCCGCTCGCGCTGCCAGAGCGCGAAGTCGGCGTACTGGACCGGCAGCTCGGGGAGCGGCGACGGCCTGCCCGCCGCGAAGGCGTCATAGAGCGCCGACAGCTCGCCGAAGAGCAGGCCGAAGGACCAGCCGTCCGAGACGATGTGATGCATGTCGAACAGCAGCAGGTGCCGCTCGGGGCCGAGCCGCGCCAGCGCGCCGCGGACGAGCGGGCCGCAGGCGAGATCGAACGGCCGCACGGACTGGTCGCGCGCCAGCCGCCTCACTTCCGGCTCGCGCGCCGCCTCCGGCAGCCCCGCGAGATCGACCAGCGGCAGCGGGAGCGGGGCCGGCGGCGCGATGACCTGCACCGGCTCGCCGCCGCGCTCGGCGAAGGTGGTGCGCAGCGATTCGTGGCGGCGCGCGATCTCGGTCAGCGCACGCCCCAGCATGGGGATGTGCAGCTCTCCCGACAACCAAGCCGCGCTCGCCATGTTGTAGGCCGGGCTTGCCGGCTCGAGCCGATCGAGCAGCCACAGCCGCTGCTGCGCAAAAGACAGCGGCGCCTCGCTCGCGCCGCGGCGCGTGATCCGTTCGCCGCCGGCAGCGGGCTGTGCGTCGCGCCGCCGCTTGCGGCTCATCACCAGCTCCGAGAGCTCCTCGGGAGTGAGCTGTCGCAAGGGTTGAGGAGGGCCGCTCATCTCGTGATCCAGGTATTCGTCCCGCTGTCGTGGGGCGGCGTGCGGATGGGGCTTCCAGCGCGAGCCCGTTAGCAGCCCGGTGTTGAATTTTCTGAACTGATGGGAGCAATGCCCGGCCGGCCGGGGAAATCGCTTACGGGCTATACGCTAATAGTGCCGCCGGCCCGGTAGACGGGACAATCCGCCTTACCAGGTGGTCACCGCTGCATGACCGGCGGATGACCTTTCTCTGACACCCGGCTCTAATGGTTGCCATCCTGTGTGTTCGCAGGCCGAGAGCAGCTCTCAAGTTTGTAATATCGCATCATAAAGGTATTTGTAAGCTCTTTGTTTGGCAGGTGCCTGCGCCTACGGTCTCGCTGATCCCTCTGGCGCTTTTTTCTCGTTACCCGGAAGCAGAGGGTGCTGCAATCGCGCAAAAAAGGGCGCTCAGTGGTCGTCGCCGACCAGCTCGAACGCCGCCCAATAGAATGGGTGGGAGGAGTCGAGGCTGGTATTTGCGCTTTCTCGGGGCGAGGAGCGCAGCAGCTCGAGCTGGGCCGCGCGCAGCGCTTCGTCCTTCGGCTGTCCCGCCGCCAGGGCCTGGTAGAAGCGTTTCATGAGCTTGGCCGTGCTCGCGTCGCTGATGTTCCAGAGGGACGCGAGCACGGTGCGTGCGCCGGCATACTGAAACGCGCGCGTCAGTCCCATCAAGCCCTCGCCGCCGAGCTCCCTGCCAAGAGCGCTCTGGCAGGCCGAAAGGGTCACCAGGCTGGCGTCCAGTCGCAATTGCTCGAAGATCTCCCAGGCCTGCAGGAGGCCATTCTCCTGGCCCCGCCGCGGGCGGCTGGGGATGGTCAGCGCGAGCGCGGAATCAAGGGGGGAGCGTTCGTCGAGAACGGCGTGACACGCGAAGTGAAGGATGGTCGCCCCGCCACTGAGCTCCTTGGCCCTCTCTTCGGTGGCTTCGTTGCCGACCAGGATGCGCGCTCCGGGGTAGATCGTTGCCAGGCTCTCGACCTCATCGCGTGTCCCCGGCAGGGGATCGAGACGCAGGCCGCTACGCAAGGCCGAGCGGAGCGCTCCGTCAGGCGAGGCCTCGGCCAATGGCAGCGGTGGATAGACCGGGTCGCCGAACGCGACGAGACGAGCGGCGCGCCCATCCTTGGCAGGCCGGCGCCTCTGCTTGAGCTCCGCATAGACGGTGGCAGACGCGACGGTGCCGAGCGGCTTCGCTTCGATCAGGAACCGCGGTGGCATGGCGCCGGGCACGGTGAGTGCCGCGAAAGGCAGGCCTGCCGCCAGTAGGACTCGGCCTCCGAGAGATTGTCCTGGGCAACGAGGCTTAGCGCAACATCGGTGAGGCTCTTGGCCACCGCCTCACTGTCGGGAGCCAGGCGCCGGCGCAACTCGAGCGCGCGACGCTCGTAGGCCTCGGCTGCGGTCGGATCATTCCGCTTCCGCGCGATTTTTCCCAGGACGACCAGGTCGTCCGCGAGGTAGAGGCTGTCGGGGCTCAGCTTCTCGTCGAGCTCGAGCGCGCGCCGGAGGTGCTCTTCGGCGCCTGCCAGATCACCCCGAGAGGAGAGCACGATCCCGAGGTTGCTGAGGATCTTCGCCAACGCCCAGCTGTCGGGCGCCAGCCGCCTGGTGATCTCGAGCGCGGTGTCGAGCGCGCGCTCTGCGCCCGCGATGTCACCCTGTCTCGATCGCGTGTACGCGATCAGGGAGAGGATGGCGGTCGAGGAGATGCTCGCCGGCGCCACCTTCTCGCGCAGCGCGAGGGCGTTCTCGAGCAGCTCGCCGGCTCTTTGGAGTTGTTCGTGGCGCCCGTAGGCTATCGCCGCGAAATAGTCGACGTGCGACACCACGGTCGGACTGCAATGCAGGCGGGCGATCCGGAGCGCGGCGGCGACACCCTCCTGTGCCGCGTCCCAAGCGCCATGCTCGTCCGCGAGCTGGCCCTCCCTGAGGGCGACCCAGCTCGCAGACTCGAAATCACCGGACCGTTCGAGAGCGGCCTCGGACCGTCTCAATGAGGCGGCGCCGCCCTGAACGTCCCCGGCGGCGAAGCGCTCGAGGCCTTGGCGATAGGAATCTTTCCGGGACGACAAGGGCAGGCCGGGACGAACACCCCATCCCTCCTTGGCGGCGATGATCCAATGCATGGGCGCGTCGCCGCGCCTGCCGGTGAGGGTGATGACGCCGCGCGGCGCCTGCTCCCGCTCGACTTCGTAGACGTCGAACGGAGAGCAGAAGCGACCCTCGGCTCTGGCGTTGGGCGGCATGGCCGGCAGTCGCCACGCCAGCAGGAGATCGCCGGCCTGCAAGCCGGCCTTGTCTCCGAGCGAGCCGTGCTTCACCTCTTCGAGAGGGATTCCCGTGGCCGCGGCGTTCGCGGCGCGCGCCGCGAGATGCGGATCTCTCGCCGTGGCGATGCATGACAGGGCGCCCGCGGCGAGCAGCAGCTGGACGAGGAGTTGTCGGTTGAGGAAGGTTCTCATCCGTGGCCGTCAATTCTCGGTGTCATGGATCCTTGGGGCGATGCCGAGGCTCCTGCGGTAGCGATGGAAGGTCGTCTTCGTCAGTCCCAAGCTCTCACGGGCTGCCTTGACGTCGCCGTCATGACGCTCGAGGCGCGCCAGGATCAGCTCGCGCTCGAAGGTGCGCACCGTGGCGCAGGGGGACGTCGTCCCATAGGAGCGGGCCCGCCCGCGGATTGCCGGTCCCGTGCAACACCTCCGGCATGGCGCGTTCGAGCAGCGCACGATCGATCCGGGCGCCGGGCGTGGCGTGGATGACGAAGAGCGAACAGGCGCGGGAGAGCTCTCGCACGTTGCCGGGCCAGGCGTACGAAACCAGAGCGCGCAGCGCCTCGCCGGTGAAGCCCAGCGTTCGCTTGTGATGCTTGCGCTCATTCATCAGCCGGAAGTGCTCGAGCAGCGGCGGGATGTCCCAGGGGCGTTCCTGCAGGGGGAGCAGCCGTACCGCGAAGGAGCGGAACCGGTCATGGAAGTCCGCGCGCAGCGCACCTTCGCGGATTGCCTGGTCGAGATCGCGATTCGTCGCGAGAATCACTGCCACGTCGACGGGCACCTCTCGAGTCTCGCCGACCGGAACGACGGTGTGATTCTCCAGGACGCGGAGCAGGTGGGCCTGGGCACGCAGCGACAGCTCCGCGACCTCATCCAGGAAGAGAACGCCCCGGTTGGCGGCGCGAAAGAATCCGCGCTCGTCGCTCACCGCCCCGGTGAAGGCACCCTTCTTGTGACCGAAGAAGCGGGAGGCAGCGAGATCATCGGTGATCTCGGCGCAGTTCACGACCACCATGGGGTGCTCGCGGCGCGCACTGTAGGCGTGGAGGTAGCGCGCCACCAGGTCCTTGCCCGTGCGCGGACCCCAAGGATGAGGATCGGCTCCGGGTTCCGCGCCTCGATGGCGGGGACGAAGGTCTCGTGCAGCATGCGGCGCAAGGTCTGCGTATGAGCTGACTCACCCAGGATCTCCGGCGCCGCCCTCCGCGAGCGACGGCGTCCCCGATGCTTCGCTCCGCAGCCTGGCGTCTTCGACCAGCTCGGGTCGCTGGCTGGCGAGAACGCTGCGGATGACGGAGGGGCTCACACCGGATACCGATTTTCCCCGTTCACACGCTCGGATCTGATCCGCGGAGAGTTTGCCGGTTGTGCAGATCGCGCGCAGGCGGAGCGGCGACTGCTCCTCGACGAGCAGCAAGAGCGCCTTCTGCGCTCCAAAGCCGCGCGCCGCGGCGGCGAAGGAAGCGCCCAGCGCCTCTTCTTCGCCGCCGTCAGCTTGGCACTCTTCGCCCCCGCGACCCCTGGGGCGCAGCAGGCCGCCTGCCAGGGGGGCCAGCAGGTCGAACGCCGCCCAGAGCAGCGACGGCCCGCAAGATTGGAGCAAGCTCGACGACCTGCCGTGATCCTCCCGCTCTCGACGCCACCGGCTGGCTCCGTCGGCGCCGGCCCGCCAGGCACGTCAGTTGCTGGCCGCCGCCTGGCAGTGAAAAGGCTGGCAGTGGTAGGGCTTGGGATTCCCTTGCCCAGACCTGGCCTTGAACTCCTCTATGATCTGCCGCAACTCGACGCGCTGCGACTCGGGGAACTCGGCAACTCGTGCCGGGTGGGTGGCAAGATACTGGAGCAGGTTCCTTGGACGATAGGTGCAGTCGCTGATGATCAGCGCGCCCAGCGACTCGTGGAAGCCAAGGCCGGCTCGCTCCCAGATCCCGTCGTGGTCCAAGGCTGCGAGGTCCCTGACTCCCCGGCCGCTCTTCCCGCGAATGAGATCGGCGAACTTCATCCAGGCTGTGTTCGTGTCGGGCCGGCTGGGTTCATTGCACACAGACTTTTCTGGCCCGAAGTAATGTTTCAGGTAGACGGCATCGAGAGCAACAGGTGCATGTACGGTGGTCTCGGCGAGCATCCACTCGAGGGCGTGGTCGGCGAGGTCGTCGTACCGGTAGCCGCCGCCGACGTTCGAATGGACGCCGGGAAACCAGCGCTGCACCAGTGACTGGGACGGATTGACGGCGTCGGGCCGCCAGATCTGGGGCCTGAAGTCCCACCGGCGCTCGTCTATCGACAGTGCGTGGCGAATGGTCTTGACGATCTTCGGCGGCGTCTCGTCCACGAGATAGGCGTACTCCTCTGCCACGGTCGTCACTTTGCCGTCAGGTGCGAAGCGCGAACCGACCGAGAGGACGGTGTCGTAGACGCCCAGGAACTCGATCTGGGCCTCCTGCGGCACCCTGATCACATCGGGGCGTCCACCGCGCCGCTTCCTGATCTCGTCGAATACCTCCTGAGCCTTGCCGGGGGCGGCATGGGAATGGGGGCTCGACTGGGACTTCCTGAACCCATCGTAGAGCTCTGCGATGTAATATTCGTCCTCCTTGTTCAGGATGCCTCCGACTTCCTTTCCGGGAAGTACGCCGCCAACCCATTCGACGAAGCGAACCAGCGTCTGCGCCTCGGCGGCGCCGCGGCTGAAGCCGAAGACGAAGATCTGGTCGTGAGGGTGGTAGTTCGCCACCAGGAACCGGTAGGCAGACTTGACCCGTGGCTCGTAACCAACGCCAAACGCCCCGCCGACGATCCGGTCCACCCATACCTCGATGTTGGCGTAGGGAGTGGGTTCGCCGATCAGCGAACCGACGCCCTCCGAGTAAAATGCGATCTGGCTCACGCCATCGCCGATTGGCAGGATCGCTCGGAAAGTCTTGAGGACGTTGGTCGGCTTGAAGAGCTTATGTCCGTCGAATTGCTCCACCGCTTGTTCAGGGCTGTTCTGGGTGCCATCGAGGCACACCACCAGGCGCCGCGGTCGAAGACCTTCCTCGGGGCCGACCGCCATCGCGGAGGCGGGGCCGAGGAGCGAGAGGGCAGCGCAAAGGAGAATTGTCCGCGGCTTCATGTACGCCTCCCATCTGGACGCATCTGGCTACTCGATCCTCTTGACGGTCATCTGGATCTCTCCGGAGTTGTTGGCGTAGAAGAGCCAGACATCGTTGGCATAGCAGGTGAGCTCTCCGGAACGCTTGTCGACCGCGCGTTTACAGCCGACGGGGAATGCGGTGCTCTGCTGCGAATCCAGTGCGCAGATCAGCTTGAACCAGTTCTCGCGCTTCATCCGGCGGAAGCGTTCGAAGGTACTCATCGTGCCGTTTGGGCTGTCACCACCGCCAGGCCCATGCCGATAGTCTTTATCCCACCAGATTCCTTGTGCCGTGATCAGGTACTTGCCTGCGGGATCCAACCGGATACCCGAGTGGTTCCATCGTAATCTCGCTTGCACACAGACCGTCCTGATCCCGCCTTTCAGGAGGGATACACTCTTCGTGCCGCCGGCCTGGGGAGAGCCGCACGCACCGACGAGCACGATCGAACCGGCCGTAAGCAGTGCCCGCCATGCCCGCATAGAAACTCCTCTGGGCCGCCCGCCACGCGCGGCGCCGCTCTGATCGCACTTCCGAGTGGCGTGTAATGCATTCAGTGTAGGACCGCGGCTCCGGCACCGTCAAATACAGCCAGGCGTATATCGCTCTGAGTTCGATCAGCCGACCTCGCGCTCGGGGCATTCGCGGCGCTGTGCGGGCGCACCTGCGCCAGCAGCCGGCAGCAGGTTCGCCGACCGTCACCTTAGGCTGCGCGCCAGCTCGGAGGCCACCAGCCGCCAGCTGCGGCGGCTGCAATAAAGCTCGTAAGCCGCGTCGCCCGCCTGCCGCCAGTCGCTGCCGTCCCAGGTTGCCGGACGCCAGAGGCTGACGCCGTCGTCGGGCGGCTCGGTCTCGGCGCAGTTGAGCACCGCGCAACCGCTTGCCATGCCGGCGGCGACGAGGGTGGACTTGGCGGCGGCGGTGCGCGGGTAGTGCACGGCGAGCACGCGGCTCTCGAGAAGGATGCGGCCGACCTCTGCCGGCGGCAAGGCTCCGTGAACCTGAACCCGAACCCCCGGCAGCGCGGGAGGCGCTCCCGCGATGGGTGGACCAACGTCGTGCACCGCCTCGATCCGCGCCTTCTCGCAGAACCGGAGCAGAGCCTCCCTGCCGGCGGTATAGACGCGGTTCCGGACCAGCGGCAGTCCGAGGACGACCACCTGCGGCTGGCGCTCGCGCGGCCAGGTCGAGCGCGCGGGCTCGCCGAGGGTGGAGGGGGTGGGCAGGACGCTCGTCCGCGCGGCGGCCTCCGGGACGAGCGCCCGCAGGACCGCCCCCGCCGCCCGAGTCGTCGCCACGCACCGGCGGCTCAGCCGCGCGAGTCGGCGCACCAGGTCCTGCTGCCGGGGCAGGAGCCAGAACCGATGCGTCCAGGGCGGGCCGCTCACCCAGGTCTCATGGAAGATGGTGAGCAGGGGCGGAGCCGCGCCGGCCTGCTCGAGGCCCCTGACCAGCCAGCCGGGGCAGCCCCGCCGGTCGAATCCGTAGCCAACGTAGTGCAAGACCAGGGCGTGCGGGCGGCGCTCGGCTGCAGCCTGCCGCAGGGCCGCCGCGAGGGCACCAGGCTGCGGCTCGACTTGCAGCAGGTCCTGCCGGCTGGCGCGCCCGGCTTTGCTCGGCGCCAGGAAGAGCGTCTCGAAACCATGCGGCACGAGAGCGCGGGCCAGCAGCTCGGCGTAGCCGGCGACGCCGCCGATCTCGGGCGCCAGCTCGGGCACGATCTGGATCAGACGGTCCAACTCGGCCACCTCAGCGCAGGTCGATGGCACGGAAACGCCATCCTCATGCCTCGGCGCGCTCGCCGCGCTGGAACTCGCCCGCGGTGAAGAAGTCCTGGCCCGGGCGCAGGCGGTTGAATCGCCGGTTTGCCCTGCGGAAGCGGAGCACCGCCGGCAGGCGCCGCAGCGTCAACCAGAGCGCCGCGGCGTGGATCCTCGTCTGGGCGAAGCGCAGGCGCAGCAGGCTGCCTGCCAGGGGCGCCAGCAGGTCGAACGCCGCCCACAGCAGCGACGGCCCGGTGAAGTACTTCAGGCAGATCACCGCCCGGTTCGATTCCCCGCCGACGTGACGCCGGAAGACCACCTGGTCCGGAGGCGGGCCGGCCTGGAACGTCGACATGCCGGTCAGGTGGTAGACCTTGGCGCCGGGCGCCGTCACGCAACGCCATCCCCGCTGCCAGGCGCGGAGGAAGAAGTCGACGTCGTCGAAGTCCATGAAGAAGCTGGGGTCCCAACCGCCGGCGTCGAGATACATCTGGCGGTGAACGAGGACGGCGCCGCCGCAGCCGAAGGGAACCCCGTCGCCGGCGGCGAGCGGCACCAGGAAATCGCAGCCCCGCGGTGGGTAGCAGCTGATCGGGTCCAGGCGGGCGCCGGCGAAGCGCGTGCCGGCGCGGACGAAGCGCGTGCCGGCGTGGAGGAGGCGGCTGGCGTCGTAGGACCACTGCCAGGGATCGGCCGCCCCCACTCGATCGGCGATGGCAATGTGCCGCGCGAGCTGCGCGAGGCAGTCCGCCTTCAACCAGAGGTCTTCGTTGCAGAAGAAGAGCAGGTCGTGACTGGCTGCCGCGACGGCGGCGTGGTAGCCGGCGACCAGGCCGCTGCGGGCCGGCTCGGTGATCACTTTGATCTCGGGACGGCGCGCCAGGTACTCGCGCGAGCCGTCGGTGCTCTCGCGGTCGGCGACGATGATCTCCGTGGTCACCCCACGCTGCGCTCGCAGCGTCGCCAGCAGGCGCGGCAGGAACCGCATGCCGTTGAGGTTGCAGATGATCACCGACACGTTCGGCCCGGACCCGCCCGCCGCGGCGGTGTCCGCGGCCGTGCCGCCGGGGGCGCGGCGCGGCGAGGGAGTGGCAGGCGGCGGGGAAGCCATGATCGGGCGGCGCGCGGCGGCGTGCTCACTCGAAGGCGCGCACGATGGCGCGCAACTCGGCGCAGAACGCTGCGGCGGTGAAACGCTGCCGGCGTGCGGCGGCGTGCCGGCGGAGCGCGCGCTCGAGCTCCGCATCGGCCAGCACCCTGCCGATCCGCTCCGCGGCGTCGGCGACGGTGTCGAAGACCAGGTCGGGATGGGCGCCGACGATCTCCACCGGACCGCCCGAATCGTGGACGAACGGCAAGCAGCCCGCGGCGAGGATCTCGGCGGGCGCGATGCCGAAGTGCTCGTCGCGCGTGGTGTGGAGGCCGTAGCGGTGCGAGGCGACCTCGGCGAGCAGCTCCTCGCGGCTCAGATCGGGCAGCAGCCGCAGCCAGGGGCGCGTCGCGCCGAGGTCGCGCAGGCGCGCCTCGTAGCGGGGATCCTCGCGATGGCCGATCAGGGTCAGCGTGAGGTCGTGGCCGCGGCCGCGGAGCATGTCGACGATCGCCACCGCCATCTCCCAGCGCTTGCTCGGCGCGATCCTGCCGACGGCGACGATCGCATGGCGCCGTTCCTGCCAGGGCACGCAGGGGAAGGGGCCGGCGACCGGGGGGTAGAGCACGATCGAGTCGGCGCCGTAGACCTCGCGAATGCGGCGGGCGATGTACTCGGAGTCGGCGAGGAAGAGGTTGCGCAGCGGCCCGTCGCGGCGGGTGCGTCCCAGGGCATGGCAGGCGGCGCGGAAGGCGGCGTGCAACCCCGGGACGCGGTGGGACCAGCGGCGCGTCGACTCCCGTCCGGGACGATAGGCGCCGGGCAGGTTGACGTACTGGATGCCGCGGCGCCCGAAGTCGACCTCGTTGTGGGTGCTCAGGAGCACGTCGAAGCGGTGCACGCGGTCGAGGTTGCGCGCCAGCCGGACGGTGAGCTGGCATTCGAGCAGCGCACCGGGAGCGCGCACGGCACCGATGAGGCGGCGATAGCGCCGCGGCGCGAGGAAGGTGGTGAAGTCTGCAGCGCGCAGGGAGGTGCCGAAGCTGCGATTGACCGCCGCCAGGTCGACCGGGACGAGGGTCGCCAGGCCGACGCTGAACTCCTCGCGCAAGGCTTGCAGTGCCCAGGCCGCGACGGCGTTGGCGCCGCCGACCGGCGCCACGTAGGGATGAGCGATGAGCACGCGTCGCATGAGGGCCGGTGCTTCAGCCGCGCGGCAGCGCCGCGGCCGGCCGGCAGCGCCTCTTGCGCCGCTCCTCGAGCAGGCGCCATTTCCATCCCAGGGCGAACGAGAGCGGCCGGCGGCCCATCGTCACGCATCCGAGCGCCGCCCAGTGCAGCGGCGACCACGGAAACGAGCGCAGTTGCGCGACGCCTTCCCGCACCGCGCTCCCGCGCTCGCCGGCCAGGGCCAGGGAGACGGTGAGCTGCCGCAGCTGCGCCCGGTGAAAGCCGGGAGCCAGCCGCCGTAGCGCATCGCCGTGCCGGCTCAGGATCAGGCGGATCTCGTCGGCGTCCTGCCGCGCCTCCTCCGGGCTGCGGCCGCGCGACTGCCGCTCTCCGGCGTCCACGTGGTAGGTGGCGCCGATCTCTCTCACCCAGAGCGTGTCGAACCGCCGCGCGAAGTCCAGGTGATGCAGCATCTCCATCAGGCGGCCGGTGGGCAGCGGCACGGCCAGGAGCGCGCTGCGGCGCGTCACGGTGAGACAGTCGTAGAGCTCCGAGCGCTCGAGCCAGCGGAGGAATCCCTCGTAGTCGAGGACGTCGCCACTCGGCGGCGGGAACGGGGATTCCCTGCCGTCCGGGTAGCGGTACATGAAGCCGAGCCTGCCGACCGTTTCGGGCAGCCCGGCGGCACGGCGCTGGATGGCGCTCAGCGCTCCCGGCACCAGCTCGTCGTCGCTGTCGAGGCGGACGATCCATTCGCCCGCGGCAGCGCGGATGCCGCTCGACCGCGCCGGGCTCGAGCCCAGGTTCCGCGGCTGACGGATCAGCCGCACGCCGCGGTCCGCGTACCCGGCCGCCACCGCGGCGGAGCGATCGCGCGATGCGTCGTCGACCACGATCACCTCGAAATCGGCGTCCTGCTGCGCCAGGCAGCTGTCGATGGCGCGGCGGACCTCGTGCTCGCGGTTGTAAACCGGGATGACGACGCTCAGCGCGGGCGCAGGGGCGGGGGCGGAGGCGGTCCTGTCTGCCACTTACTACCGTCCTTGCTTGCGCCAGAAGACGCCCGTCCAGTCGATGCCCTGGAGCGGCTCGGAGATGCCCTGGCCACGGCGAAAGTCCTCGACCGCCTGGCGGCACTCGGGCAGGGCGCCGTAATCGTCGATCACGGCATAGCCGCCGGGCGAGAGCCGGGGATACAGGCTGGCGAGAGCATCCATGGTGGACGAATACAGGTCGCCGTCCAGCCGCAGCAGGGCCAGCCGCTCGATGGGGGCGTGCGGCAGGGTGTCCTTGAACCAGCCGGGCAGAAAGCGCACCTGCTCGTCGAGCAGGCCGTAGCGGGCGAAGTTGTCCCGCACCTGGGCGAGCGGCACCCCGAGGATGGCGTTGGAGCGCCAGTGCGGGCTGCCGTCGTCCTGGCGATAGCGCCCGTCCGGCGCCGGCAGGCCGGCGAACGAGTCCGCCACCCAGACCACGCGCGAGCGGTCCCCGTACGCCTGCAACAGGGCGCGCAGGAAGATCGCCGCGCCACCGCGCCAGGTGCCCGCCTCGATCAGGTCGCCCGGGATCTCCTCGTCCACGAGCGTCCGCACGGCGCTCTGCAACTGCTCGAGGCGCGCCAGCCCGACCATGGTCTCGGCGTCGGCCGGCCAATCGCTCCCCGCCGCCCGCGTCTCGGCGTCGACCGGTACCCGGCGGTAGAGGCCGCAGCTGAGCCTCGCCAGCAGCGGTTGCATCCGGCGCTGCAGCGGACTGCCGGGCATGGGGGGCGTGAGCAGCGGGCGATACTCCTCCGCGAAAGCGAGCCGGGTGAGGCACAGCTTCAGCAGGTTGAGGTAGAGGGTGGCGGCCGCGGCGGTCTCAGCGGGCACTGGCGCCGTCTCCCTTCTGCGCCCAGGCGGTCATGCGCGCGGTCTGGCCCAGGAGACTCAAGGGATACGACAGCGGCAGCAGGGCCAGGTTCAGGCGCCCGCCCCGCCACGGATAGGACACCAGCAACCGCGAAAGGGCCGGGAGCCGGCGCCGGTCCTGCAAGACGTAGCCGGCGCTGGCGATCAGGTCGCTGAGGTTCCGCTGCAAGGAGATC
>Ga0209117_1000647_pt1 | contig 13437 bp, 20 predicted proteins | sample BlaSpr_A8_OM2_M2_FD_187978 | JGI IMG/M metagenome (GOLD analysis project Ga0209117, IMG submission 187978) | Forest soil microbial communities from Thunder Bay, Ontario, Canada - Black Spruce, Ontario site 2_A8_OM2_M2 (SPAdes) (version 2) | ecosystem: Environmental > Terrestrial > Soil > Boreal...
AGTCCCGCGAGTCGGGCGGGACCATGTGCTCAAGAATGGCATCGCGGCAGCGCTTGCGAAAAAACGCTTCATCGCCAACCAACACATAAGCCGGCTTCAGCTTGCGCGACTCAAGTTCGGAGAGAAAGCGGTCGGCTTGATTGAAGGCGCGCATCATCGATCGTTATCCTCTAACATCGGGTCCTCTAAGGAAACTCCGATTCAGTACCATCGAAATCCTTGAACCACGGGGTACACAGAGGTGCACGGAGGCACCCAGGGACTTAATCAGACTTTCGCGAACATCCGGTCCCCTAACATCCGGTCCTCCAACATCAGTAGGCCTCCAGGATGTTGGCCACCAGGGTGCGCGCGAAATCCCGCGACAGGCGATCGACGGCCGGAGAATCTTCTTCAAAAAAACTGGGGAGATCGCGCGACAGCTCATACTGATCGTGAAAAAGATAGGAAGGATTCTCGAAGAGCACCTTGCCCTTACGGTCGGTCAGCGTCACCTGTATGCTCACGGTGATCAGGGCGCTGGTCGCGCGTCCGGTTTGGGAGTCGTAAGCAAGCGGGGCAGCGGACGCCGATAAAACCGTCGCTTTCAGCACCGCATCCGCGTCGGGTTTCGCTTCATGGATCACACGGTACTGTGTGCGGGCGTTGAATTCGCGCACGACGGCGTCCGTTAGCAGTTGCTCGACGCGAAACGTCTGGCTCTGGCTCATGAAGCCCGGAATCGCGATGGTGTGGATATTCTGTGGCAGTTCGACTGCATTTCCGGCCGTGTGGTAGCCACAGCCGCTTGCGGCCAGGCCCACTCCGAGCGCCACTGCGGCCGCCCACCGGTTCGTCGTCGGTCGGATCGTCATCCCGAGGATCGTCATCCCGAGGATCGTCATCCCGAGGATCATTGAATCTGACCTCTCGGCCGGGATGCGGTCATGGTCTCGGCGCATTCGACCGCGGTCAAAGCGGCAACGCGCAGGTTGTCGGTAGTCGCCCAGAGCCACACGCCGTTCTGGTGATCGGCGTCGCTGGTGAGTGCGACCAGAATGTCCCCCTGACCGGCGGCGCTCACGCTGGTGGGCGTATCTTCCGGACTGCCGCTCACGACCACATGCTCTCCCGCTAAGGCCCGCGCAAAATCTGCGATCGCGACTGGCTTCTCCATCTCCAGGTAAACAGAAAAGGCGTGCCCGTGGAAGACAGGCGCCTGCAGCACCTGCAGCGAAGGCTCGGCTGCGCCGCGGGCAATGTGCCGGTAGTGCTTTCGGATTCGTTGCGACACAACATCCAGCGCCAAATCGGATCTCTGTCCGTAGCGCGCCACCAGGTTGAAGGCCACCTGGATGTCGAACACATTCTTCGGCAACTCCTGGAAGGAGAGCAGATTCACCGTCTGCTCGTGCAATTCGTCCATAGCCTTCTGGCCGTTCTCCGACGCCGGTTCAAACACGGTCGCGACCATGCGTTCGATTTTGGCAGCTTTCTCGCTGGTCTTCTGGGAGCGCAAGGCGAGCAGCGCGAGGACCGTGGCTGCTGGATGGGCGACCACAACCGGGCCCGGTTGCAACTCCGGGGCAATGGGCTGGCCGGTCTGCCGCTCGATCCAGGGCGAGCGGATCGATGCTTCCGCTTCATCTTCCAGCGCGAACGAAAGATCCACGATGGTATCGCCCAGGTCCCGTGCCGCCTTCCAGTTATTGCGCGTAGAGCGTGGGTCGGAGGCGAAGAAGGCGAAGTCCACACGTTCGAACTGTTCGGAGCGGACGCTCTGGATGAAGCTCATCTCGTCGCCGACCGCTTCCAGTTGGCCGAGAGACTCGTCGTCATCAAGCAACCGGACATCGACGGCAGGAAAATTCCGTTCACGCAGGATTTCGGCGATCTCTTTTCCCTTGAGTGACGCCGCACCGACGATCGCCACGCGATAAAGGTTCGTGCCGCGGAGGTCGGCCTGCGAGCTGGCGGACTTGGAAAGGGGAGTCATTAGCTTTGAGATGCCTCCCGGTACGCCGGAGGTGCAGGCGGAGTCTTGCGATGGAAGATCCACTGCAGGCGCCACAGGACGCCGGAAGCCATGTATAAAATCGCGATGGCGAAAAGCGCCGGCCGGGAAAAGAACCAGATCGACGCGCCTACTATGCCAAACAGCACAATCAGACGGAAGGGACGGCGCGAACGAAAATCAATATCCTTGAAGCTGTAGAAACGCCACGTGCTGACCATCAGATAACCGACCACGACGACCATCATCAACCAGCTCATGGCCGTCACCCATGAAGTCACAGGCTCACCGGCGGAGTAGTGGACGATCGCCGCAATCACTCCGGCCCCGGCCGGAATCGGCATGCCCACAAAATATTTCTTCCCCGGACGTCCCGGATTCGAAGGCTGCGGATTCCTCGTAATGTTGAAGCGCGCCAGACGGCTCGCGCCCGCCATGAGGAAAGCGAAGCAGGCTACCGAGCCCAGTTGCGTGATCTTCAAGCGCAGGTCAGGGGCAATCGCGGTCGGCAATAGATGAAAGCCCCACATCCAGGCGAGCAACGCTGGGGCGACGCCAAAGGCGATCACGTCGGCCAGCGAATCGAGTTCTCTGCCGAAATCGCTAGAGGTGTGGGTCATGCGCGCGATGCGGCCGTCCACACCGTCGAACAATACGGCAAAGCCGATGGCCATCGCGGCGAAGTCCAAGTGCCAGGGTTCACCCGAGCTGCCATGCACGGTCTGCAAAATCGCGTAGAATCCAGCCGCGATATTCGCCGTGGTAAAGAGCGAAGGCAGTATATACATGCCCTTGCGCAATTTTCCGCGCGAATGGTCCGAGTCACGACGACGCGGCGTTAGCTCTTCCATGTTCTCAGCTCTTTCATTTCAACGAGCCTCCCGCTCGCCGGCCGTGCCCGCATGAACCGGCGGCGCAACTGGTTTCGTAACCGGCTTCGTAACCGGCAACAAGGCAAGTACCGTGGCTCCTCCCTTGACGTGATCGCCAGGCTTCACCTGGATCGCGGCATCGCGATCGAACAGAACATCCACGCGAGAGCCAAACTTGATGAGGCCAACCCGCTCGCCGCAGGCTACCCGGTCTCCCACTTTAAAATTGAAAACGATACGGCGCGCGATCAGGCCGGCGATCTGCTTGAATATTACGGTACGGTCCTCGCCTTCAACGGTGACGATGTTCTGCTCGTTCTCCTCCGCCGAATGCGCTCCCATGGCGTTGTGAAACTTGCCGCGCCGATAGCGCACGTCGCGGATCACGCCTGCGATCGGCGAGCGGTTCACGTGCACATCGAAGACGCTGAGAAAGATGCTGATCCGGTTCCGCGGAATTCCGCCAGAGGTCACCAGAGATACGTCGGTCACTTTGCCATCGCCGGGAGAAACGACTGCCCCGGGGAGGGTAGGGATCTGGCGCTCGGGATCACGGAAAAACCACAGAAAGAAAGCTCCCAGCAACAATACCGGGACGGCGTAGGGCCAGGCCGCGAGCCACGCGATGATGACTGCGGCAAGCAAGCATCCCGCACCGTAGAAGTAGCCGTCACGAACCATAGGAATTCAATCGAGTCAATTATATGGCGAAAGGCGTTGGTCGTTGGTCGTTCGTCGTTCGCGGCTGCCTCGACAGCAACTGCTCTAGTGCTAACGGACAAATGACCAACGACGCTTATTTGGTGCCCGCCAAAACCGCGGCGTAGTGGTCAATCCAGCGCCGCTGCTCGGCTGTCTCTGGAACCGGGTTTCCGCGCGCGGCGCTTAGGGTCTTGACTGCGGCTTCCGGGGTCAGGCCTTTAGTGACTAGCAGGCAAGCCGCTACCAAACCAGTGCGGCCGATTCCTTGCCGGCAGTGGACGACAACATTCTTTCCTGCCGAGAGATCAGCATCGAGCCGATCCAATGTTGCCGACACTTCCGACTCTGAGTTTGGCACCTGGCGATCGGGGATTGGCAACGAGACGAACTTCATCCCTGTTGCTTTCGCTTCGTGCGCCTCGCGCTCGAGTTCGAGGTCCTGCTCCTCTTCGGTAGTCAGCAAAGAAAGCACTGTATCAATTCCAGCCCGGCGCCAGCCAGCCATTTCCTCTTCCAGCCAGTCACCGCCCCGAGGGCGCGAGGACAGGGCCAGCTTTCCGGGCCAGGGGCCATCGACCCAATAGAGTTCCGTCCACATCGTTTAAGACTCCTCTTTTACGATGATCTCAGGCGGAAGGGCATCAACATCCATACCTCGTCTGCGAAGAATGTAAATTCTATGATGTCCGTCGAGTATAGTTCCATCCGGTCTCGTTTTCAGGGAGTCTTTCTGACCTGGCAGGAGTGAATTTTGCAGAACGTCAGTTGTGCGACGTTCCATTTCGCCCAGTTTTGCGAGACTGAGCGAAGCATCCGGATGAAGCGGTCTCAGCGGAGGGTCTGGGGGCGGATTAGACATCTTAGATACGACCTAAATTCAATAAAAAAAGGCGCTTAGACGCGCCCGGTGGGATGGCATGGATCCAGCGAGACCCTGCGTTTTCTTGCGATTCAGGCCCGATCGCCCAGGCCCCTTGATCTAGGCTCGGCTAATCTAGGCAGACTGCCGATGTACCTGCTGCTCCAGATTCTGCATCTGGTCTTTGAGGCGCAGCTTTAGTTTCTTCAGCCGCACTTCTTCCAGTTTTTCGTCGTCGGTGAGGTATCGTTTCTGGGTGAGGGATTCCAGCCGTTGGGAGTATTGCGAGTGCTCCTGAACCAGTCGCTGGAACTCATCATGGCTGGTCAGGAGTTGGTCTCTGGGAGTCAGCATCCTTGCTAGACCTCCTGCAGTTTGTTACTGCACAATTACAAAGTAGCACAGGGATCGGTAAGGGTTCAATGAGATTTCATAGGTAGATTTTCACCGCTGGAGGGCGAGACTGATGCGACAATTGCACAGGAAATGGTGCAGAACCTTGCAGCTTTTCGGCTCAGGTCAGGGGTCGAACCGGAGCGCGTACAGAATCGCGTCTTCTACTGGATCTCTGTAATAAACCCGGCGGCAGCCCACCTCGCGAAATCCGTGCTTTTCGTACAGACCGCGGGCTGCCAAATTCGATTCGCGGACTTCGAGCAGAATGGCCGAGGCCACCTCATTTTTCGCCCGCTGAATCAAGGCCCGCATCAACTCGTTGGCGATGCCCCGGCGGAGGAAGCCGACGGCCACCGCCACGTTCTCGATCTCCCACTCGCCCGCGACCGCCCGCGCGCACACAAATCCGCAAAGCTGACCTGCTTCCTCGGCCACTAGAACGACCCCGCTACCCACCAGCTTGTTGTACTGCTCACGCGTCCAGTGGGCTGCACCCGGCGACTGCTGCTCGATGGCGAGAATCGCCGGCACATCGTTCAATGCAGCGGAGCGGATGGCAACAAGCATGGATAGTGACAGTCTCACGACTTCGGCTGCGAGAAAATTTCAGCGTCGGAATGGCGGATGTAGTTGGCTTCCAGTTCCTCGGGACGAACCGTCTGGCCCCGCTGGAGATGCTCCCAACCCAGCCGGGCAATCACCCCGCTGTTGGGATACTCAATCAGCTCGACATGAATTCCGGCAGCGATTCCCGCCGCCCGAACCGTCTCAGCCAGCACGGCATCGGGCGTGACGACCGCCTTCCCGCTAGCTTCGGCACCCCTGGCTTCAGCAACAAAATCTTCCCCGCTCAGCAGGCGTTCGCTGTGCATGTGCATCTGCGGGTCGAGTTCGTAGTCGCCGACATACACGTCACCCCGGCCCGCATCCAGCGCGGCGAGAACCTGACCACGCGCTGCGCCGCGCAAGTTAACGCTCCAAGCGGCCGCTTCCAACAATGAAACCGCAGCGATTGGTTTCCGCAGTGCCTCCGCCAGAGCTTTAATGGCAGCCAAACCCACGCGCAGCCCTGTAAACGACCCCGGACCGGACGCTACTGCAAATGCCCCCAGGTCGCTCTTGCCGTATCCGTGCTTTTCAAGCACTGCGGCAATCTGCGGTACCAGTTGCGCCGAAAACGCGCCGCCGGCGAGCGGGACGACCTCAATGACCGCGCACCTCTCCCCTGCTCGGCATTCTGCGAGTGCGATGCTGCCCTGTTTACCCGAAGTATCAGCGGCTAGAATAAGCATTCAGAAAATGGGTCGAGCGCACGAGGGACCTGTTTCCAGATGCGGTTCCGCGTTCGCGTTAGTATTCCAGCAGGCCGGTGTGCATGGTCATTTTCCATTCGCTGCCGATCCAGCTGTAGACCTTACATGCGCGTCCTTTCCAGTGGAAGTCTCTGCCATTAGCGTCACGCCACAAGGTGTCGACATCGAGCACGGCAAACGCGCCATCGCCTTGCTCGGAGATCTCAATCTTTTCGATCCGGCGACGGTTGTGAGCCAGTGTGTGCGTGTCGAACAGCTGCTGCCAAACCTGCTTCCACCGCTCGCGGTCGTAACGGCCCAGCACCATCACCCAATCCATGGGATCGTGGGACTGGGCGGTTCTGGGCCATGGCCAAACCATATCTGGATGGAAAACCGAGATCAGCAACTCCGCATCTTTCGTATCCCAGGCACGTGTTTCTCGATTTACGATCTCTACAATTTCATCGCGAATCTGTTCCCGTTGCTTCAATGCTTCGCCTCCGTTGCAGAAGGTTCAGCTCCCCTCGACGAGCTCCAGCAGCACGCCCGCCGTGCTCTGCGGGTGCACGAACACATACCGATGGCCCCCCGCACCGGTCTTGATCTCATTCGACACCATGCGCACGCCGTCGCTCTTCAATTTTGCAACCGCCGCCGCCAGATCCGGAACGCGCATACAAACATGATGCAGTCCCTCTCCGTGTTTGGTGATGAATTTGGCAATCGTCGAATCGTCTGAAGTTGCTTCCAGCAGCTCCAACCGGCTCTCGCCCACGGGCACCATCACCAGCCGAACTTTTTCCTGCTCCACGGTTTCTTCCGGAGAAACGGTCAGGCCGAGCTTCTCGTAAATGGACTTCGCCGCCGCCAGCGACTTCACTGCGATGCCGAGATGATCAATCTGGAACATTCTTCAGCTCCTCACACACGTAGGGGGCCCAGGCAAAATTACGTAGACCCGGACGCACTCGTCCGGCAGGCGAGCTCAGCTCGCCTGGGTTGCGGAGCTTCGCTCTGGGGCGGACGAATGCGTCCGCCCCTACGTGATTTTTACTACCGCCCCGACAATCTCCTCCAGCAGCGAATACGGGTCGCGCTTGTGCTCGGCGATCTCGGCCGCATAGCGCTCGAGGCTGCCGCCTTCCGTCTCCATTTGAGCGCGCGCTTTTTCGAGCATGGCATCGCGCAGCATTTCGACCAGCCGCTCCTGCCAGTTCTCGACGTTCTTCTTCAAGACCAGGTTTTCTTTCTTGAGGTATGCCTCGTAGTCTGTGATCGCTTCCGCCAACTCCTTGGTTCCCACGCCCTCGCTTGCTACCGTTTTCACGATCGGCGGCGTCCAATGGTCGTTGCGTGTCGCCAGCGATTGCATGGCGCGAATCTCGCGCTCTACACGCTCGGCCCCCTCGCGGTCGCTTTTGTTGATCACGAAAATGTCGGCGATTTCCATGATCCCGGCTTTGATCGTCTGCACGTCATCGCCCATGCCGGGGACAAGAATCACAACGGTGACATCCGCCAGCCGCACAATATCAACTTCGTCCTGCCCGACGCCAACCGTTTCGATCATGATCAGGTCGCGGCCCGAAGCATCGAGCACGGTAGCGGCATCCGCGGTGGCGCGCGCCAACCCTCCGAGCGATCCGCGGGTGGCCATGCTGCGGATGTAAATCCCCGGATCGCTAAAGTGATCCTGCATGCGGATGCGATCGCCCAAAATCGCTCCGCCCGTATAAGGGCTGGTCGGGTCGACCGCGATAATGCCGACGCTTTGATTTTCTTTGCGATAGTGCTTGGCGAGCTGATCGACCAAAGTGCTCTTGCCCGATCCGGGGGCGCCCGTCAGCCCGATGACTCGCGCCTTGCCCGTGTGCGGAAAGAGCGCCTTGAGCAAGTCGGACCAGCCGGGCGCGCGGTTCTCGACCGTAGAGATGGCACGCGCCAGGGCGCGGGGGTCGCCCGAGCGCAGACGGTCGATCCATGTATGGATGTTTTGATCCAAACTGTCAGTGTAAAACAGCGGTAGGGCGAGCGGTAAACCAATGTTGGGCTGACTGGTGACAGATTGCTTTTGACCTCAGCTGCCGAACGCCTTACGATGAATGGGGGGACGGGGCCAACATGGGTATGATCCCACTCACACCGGAACGCAAGGCGCAATTGGAAGAATACGCCAAACGGCGCGGCCAGGACCCTGCTGCGGCCCTCGACGATGCGCTGGCCACCTACCTGGAGTGGGAGCGCCAGGACTTTGCAGAAGCCGTCGATGGTATCCGCCGCGGCTACGAGGATGTAAGAGCCGGACGTACTAGACCCGCCACCGAGTTTCTCGCCGATTTACGCCGCAAGCATGACCTTCCCGCGTTGAAACGACGGCAGCAGCCGAGCAAGACGCGGATGCAATTCTAGACTGGCTGCTTTCCGAACATGCCGGGGACACTGGCATGAGGTGGTTCGTGTCACTACAGGATGCCATCGCATCGCTTGCTGAATTTCCGGAACGGTGCCCGCTAGCTCCGGAGAACTCAGTCTTCCCTTTTGAAGTGCGCCATCTGCTCCATGGCCGCACACCCCACGTTTATCGGATTCTTTTCACGATTGAGGACAAAGCGGTGTACGTCCTGCATATCCGCCACGGCCGCCGCCAACCGCTCAAGCACTAGGCAACAATTGATCCGCGTACATCGGCTCTCAGCGCCCGATTGCCGTCGGATGCTTTGGCTGGTAGAGCCCGATCTTCCCGCCTCCGGGGAGTGAGATCCTGGTCAGGGCACCGTGGCCCTCAGACTGTGCGTCCCCTTCCGAGATGAGCAACTAGAGAAATAACGAACAACACCAGGAAGATGAAGAAGAGGATTTTCGCGATACCAGCCGCAGCAAAAGCTATGCCTGCGAAGCCAAGCACCGCGGCAATAATTGCAACAACCAAAAATACCAGCGCCCAGTAAAGCATCTCACACCTCCTTTAGACCTCTTTTAGACCTCTTTGCCCAGATTAGTTCTCCCCTTGCCACAGCTCAATCCGCAAGAGACTGTATGTTTCCATAGAAATCACTTACAGCTCTGTGCCCGCTGCCAGCCCGGAGATTCCTCCGCCGACTACAATGACGGCACGATCCTGAGCTTTGACAGGTTCCACTGGGTGCATCATCGGCCAGTTAAGCAGCTGCCTTCCGGGGAACCTTAGCGCCCTGCTTGCGCGCTTCAGAGAGGCCGATAGCAATCGCTTGTTCGCGGCTCGTTACTTTGCCTCCCTTGCCGCCTCTGCCTGACCGCAGAGTGCCTCGCTTTTCTCGACGTAACGCACTACCGACCGCCTTGCCTGCGGCCTCACCGTATTTACGACGGCTCGCTTTTTTCTTTGCTGGCATACCAACCTCCTAGGGGACGATCAACTGCACGCCTTCCTCCATAATTTTGGTAGTGCCTCAAACTGAGGCACTACCCAATTTTGGACCGACGCGGACTGGCGGAGCAAAGGAAAAGCAGCTAGCTCGCTTTCCGTTTGATCTCTTCTACCTGTGCCGGTATTTTCCAGCCGCTGACCTGTTGTTCCGCTGCCTCTTTCGTGATGCCGTACCGCTCCTGAATCTTGCCCACCAGAACGTCTCGCTTGCCAGCAATCACAGTCAAATCGTCATTGGTGAGCTTGCCCCATCTTTCCTTTACAGCACCCTGGAGTTGATTCCATTTACCTGACACTTCATCCCAGTTCATAGCAACCTCCTTTTCAGCGCTCTGCAAACGCATCTAGCGCGCCGAGACCGCGCACGGCCTTGGCGCGGGTTGTGTTCGCTACAATCGCTCGCTTCACGCGGTGCGAAGCAGCATTAGAACGATCACAATCACCAGCACCAGCCCTAAGCCGCCGCTCGGATAGTAGCCCCACGCTTGACTGTAGGGCCAGGTTGGCAGTGCCCCGAGCAGCAACAAAATCAACAGTATGAGCAATATCGTATACATCGATGTTTCCTCCTTTCAACCCGCGAACTAGCGTTGGGCTTGTCGCAGTCGCACGGAAGATCCGACCCAACCGCGGCTGTGACAAGATTCGCCGGCACTGGCGGCCCGTAAATTTTCTGTCTTCAGTGCTATCACGTCCGTTGCAGACCGTCTATACAGTCGAGGCTGTAAGTGTTGTCGATAATCCACTCATCTCCAAGTCAAAGAAAAAGACATTACGTGGGAAACATAACAGCGTCGACCTTTGATATTCCGGGGTACTTTACCTCTAAGTCCTTATTCCCCAAAGACCTGGCAGGAATTTTTCCATGAGTCAATGATTCCAAAATACCGGGGAAAGGGGTAGAGGGTTTATCAAACTGCCCCAAACCAACTTTCAGTGCTCTTTGACGAGTTAACTCATTGGTTCTTAAAGACTTTACCATTAAGTCCTTTAAACCCAAAGACATGCCTGGAGCCACCTCCTAAGTCTTTGATTCCAAAAGACCGGACACAGGGGGATCAACCACTTACGCCGAAATCGAATGGTCCAGCCGTTTGCGGCGAAAGTCAGCTTCAGCCTCCACGAAAGCGACGTCCATTCTTAGTCTTTCAGCAACTGCCGCGCAATCACCAGTCGCTGGATTTCGCTCGTCCCTTCGCCGATGGTGCACAGCTTCACGTCGCGATAGAACTTCTCCGCCGGATAGTCCTTGATGAACCCATACCCGCCGTGGATCTGCACCCCTTCATTGGCGCACCTTACCGCTACCTCGCTGGCATAAAGCTTGGCCATCGACGATTCGAGCGTGGTATTCATCCCGGCATCTTTCATGGCGGCGGCCCGCAACGTCAGAAGTTTTGCCGCCTCGATTTCCGTCGCCATGTCGGCCAGCTTCCACTGGATCGCCTGAAATTCCGAGATCGCCTGCCCAAATTGCTGCCGCTCTTTCGAATACTTCAGCGCCGCCCCGTATGCGCCCTCAGCCATGCCGAGCGAGAGCGCGGCGATCGAGATGCGCCCGCCGTCGAGAACGCGCATAGCGTCGATGAAGCCGTCGCCTTCCTTACCCAGTAGGTTTTCTTCCGGTACGAAACAATCTTCGAAGATCAGTTCGGCGGTGTCGCTGGCGCGCAGTCCGAGCTTGTTTTCTTTCTTACCCGGGCGAAATCCCTTGGCGCCCTTCTCCACCAGGAACGCCGAGAGCCCATGCGTATGCGCCGCGCGATCGGTCACCGCCAGCACGACTACCACGTCCGCATAGTGGCCATTGGTGATGAAAGTCTTAGTGCCGTTGAGCACCCATCCGCCCGTCGCTCGCGCCGCCGTCATGCGCGCGCTGCCCGCATCCGACCCGGCCGAGGGCTCGGTCAGCCCCCATGCGCCGATGTATTCGCCGGTGGCCAGCTTCGACACATACTTCTTCTTCTGCGTTTCATTGCCCGCGAGAAAAATGTGGTTTGAGCACAGCGACGTATGCGCCGCCACAATGATTCCGACTGATCCATCCACGCGCGACAGTTCCGCGATGGCCGTGACATACTCCACGTAGCCCATTCCCGCGCCGCCGTATTCGGGTGGAAAGATCGTGCCCATCAGGCCGAGCTTGCCGAGTTCCTTGATGGTGGCCAGCGGGAATTCGCCGGCTTCATCCCACTTCATGACGTTCGGTGCAATCTCGCGTTCGGCAAACTCGCGCACGCTCTTCTTCAAGTGCAGTTGCTCTTCGTTCAACTGGAAGTCCAAAGATCCTCCACCGGATCTTCCCGCCTCCGCTTAAGATTTGTGATCCCGAGCGGAGCGAGGGATCTGTAGTTCGTTCTGAAATTGCGATTGGGATGCCGCGCGCGGGGATGGCGCAAAACTTGGCGCCCAACTTTTCATTTAAGCACGGCAGGCAGCAATCGACGAAATTCTCGTACCGACCGGTTGGATTGGGGAGCGGACAGTTACTACACGGTCTTCTTCGGACTCGTCTCGAAGACTTTACTTAAGCGCGCCGAAGCGCGCCCAAGTTTCAGGAGGAAACAAACTTCAGAAAACGACAACCTTCAGCAGACAAACTCAATCTCGTCCCCAATCTTCAGCGTCCAAAGCCCGTCGTCTGCATCGCCTGCCGCGAGATGTCCGCCGTCGACGCAATACCCTGCATCCGCAGCTTGAACTCATCCGCGTTCGAGGCGCTCTCCAGGGCGGTCTCGTAATTCACCAGCCCCGCCTGGAACAAATCCCAGAGCGACTGGTCAAAGGTCTGCATCCCGTACTGCGACGTGCCGGCGGAAATCGCTTCGCGGATGGCGCGCGTCTTCTCGGGCACCAGAATGCATTCCCGGATGTAGGACGTCGTCACCATCACTTCCACCGCGGGCACTCGGCCCTCGGCGTCTGACCGGCGTACCAGGCGCTGGCTGACGATGGCGCGCAACACCGCCGCCAACTGCAGCCGGATCTGTTTCTGCTCTGGTGGCGGGAAAATGGCGATGATTCGGTTGATGCTTTCCACCGCATCCAGCGTGTGCAGCGTGGAGAAAACCATGTGACCGGTTTCGGCCGCGTGCAGCGCCGTCCCGATCGTCTCCAGATCGCGCATTTCGCCGACCAGAATTACGTCCGGATCCTGACGAAGAGAAGCACGCAGCGCCGCCGAGAACGATGGCGTATCGACTTCCACCTCGCGCTGGTTCACGTACCCTTTTTTGTCGCGGTGCAGAAATTCGATGGGGTCTTCGATGGTGATGATGTGCTCGGCGCGCGTCGAGTTAATGCGGTCGACCATGGCGGCCAGCGTCGTCGATTTGCCCGACCCTGTCACCCCGGTCACCAGCACCAGACCGCGCGGCATGTCGCAGATCTGCTCCACCACTTTCGGCAAAAACAGTTCGTCGAGCGCGCGGATCTTCGTCGGAATCACGCGCAGCACCAGCCCGACGTTGCCGCGCTGCTGAAACACGTTCACACGGAAGCGTCCCAGGCCCGCAACGCCGTACGCCATATCGATTTCCGTGGTCTCTTTGAATTTTTGCTTTTGCCGCGCCGACATCATGCTGAAAGCCATGTTCAACATGTCTTCGGCAGACACACGCGCCAAGTCGGTCAGCGGCACCAGATCACCGTCAATGCGCAGGTGAGGATAGTTCCCTACCTTCAAATGCAAGTCAGAAGCGCGGCGCTCCATGGCCATGCGGAGCAAGTCGTCGATATTCATGCAGGCAAGACTCCAGCTACCGTGCCTATCATGACCCGAACCGCCCCCCCCGCACGAGATGACGGAAGTAACAGGACCATTGGCGGCCTGGCGGCGGGGTTCTGGCTAATCATGAGACTTACGGTGGAGGGACGGGCGTCTCGCGAGCCTGCCCTGAGCGAAGTCGAAGGGT
>Ga0209117_1000648_pt1 | contig 13437 bp, 9 predicted proteins | sample BlaSpr_A8_OM2_M2_FD_187978 | JGI IMG/M metagenome (GOLD analysis project Ga0209117, IMG submission 187978) | Forest soil microbial communities from Thunder Bay, Ontario, Canada - Black Spruce, Ontario site 2_A8_OM2_M2 (SPAdes) (version 2) | ecosystem: Environmental > Terrestrial > Soil > Boreal...
TCCTTCTGACGGCTTTATCGAACGCGCGCCCCGATGCCCTCACTCACACCCCACCTTTATCGTGAGGGCGCGCCTCCGATAAAGCACTTACGTCACTCGGGAGGAATCTGCGGCGCCAAGTTTCCCAGAAGCCGAGCTGAAACTCCGACTTTCATTTTAGACGTTCCACCACGTACAACTCATAGAGCACCTGCTGATAGCTGTACGCGAAGGTGTGGCCATCCGGCGATGCTGCGACTGCCTGGAGCTGCGATACACCAGCACGGTCGCCAGGGGCCAACGCCTTGACCAGGCGCTGTTTTCCGGTGGCAACATCAACTTGAAACAGGCGGCTAGGCAATTCGCCCGTGCGGTAGGCAAGGACTGAGTGATTGTCAGTCCAGCGTATCGGAGACATGCTCTCGGTGCCTGGAAGCGAATAGGCTTTGCCCCCGTCGAGAGGATACACGGAAAGCCCGCCGACGCCGGTCCTGGCAACGGCGTAGCGCGAGTCGGGTGAGCCACGGCATTGGTCAGTGCCTTCGCCACCCAGCGGCCTGAGAGGACCGTCATCGACGGATCGGATGTAGCATCGAATGCCGTGGCCGCGCTCAGACCCGATCAGGATGACTTTGCCGTCGGGCATAAAATCGACAGCACTCAACTGATCCAGACCTGACACCGGGACGTCTTTTGGTTCGCCTGCCCCGGTCGGTAGCAACAAAAAGTGCCTGGATTGGCTTGGGATAAAAGATGTGACCCATTTGCCATCCAGTGAGTACATGCCTGCAATGCCGTCGCCGAGCTTGACCGGAGGCGAGCCATCAATCGTGCGCGCGGCAACGACGTAGTTGGACCCGGCAAATTCGCTTTGCTCGTCGAACAGTACCCATTTCCCGTCCGGGGACATGTCTGAGGCGATGGTCCAGCCGGACCAAGACAGGTCATGGTCCTTGCCATCTGCCTCGGTTGTGCCCATCATGCCGACGCGTTCGTGGCCTGCGCTCAGCAGTACTCGGCCGTCCGGGTAGATGTCGTACAAGCGCAGACTTCCGGGAACGCTGAGCACCAGGCGCTGCTTTCCGGAGAGGGCAACCGAGAAAAGCGAACGATCGACGCCTGCTGACGTGGCGGTAAACCAGATCTCGTTGCCGTTCGGCGACCAGGCGAGTCCGTCTTCGGCTTCCCACTCTCCCGAAAGTGTTTTCTTATTGCCAGCAAGATCGACGACGGCGACCCAGCCGCGATCATCCGGCCAGTAAGGATGGTCAAGAAAAGCGATTTTGTCACCCGCTGGTGAAAAGCGGAGATCGCTCACCCAGCCACTGGTTTCGTACAACGTTTTTCCGATCGGATATTCGAGCCGCATGCGACCGCCAACGTAGTGCGCAACTGCTAGCATGCCATTAGGAGCCCAGTCGGCTGCCAGCACATCGTGCAGGATTTCTCTTGGAGCCCCACCGCCAAGGGGAGAACGAGCAAGGGTCGCACCTAGCACCATGAGATGGTTGGAGACGTGCCCTCCGAGGCCAAGCGCCGCTTCGCCGGAACGGGAAACTGCGAATAGATGTGCGTTGTCAAGATCGAGCGTCCGCGGTTCCGGGCTACTGGCTGGGGTGGAGAAGAGGTGTGGCGGCCTTCCTTCCCACGCGGCGTCGTAGATGACGGTTTGCCCGTCGGCGGCAAATCGTGCCGAAAGCACTGACCCACGCTCATAGCTTATGCGGTGGAAGAGCCCTGGTTCGGTGCGACCGGCGCTATACTTGCCCGCCAAGAAAGTCGCCATGCCGACGAGCACCACCGCCACTGCGATCACCGCGGCCATGGTGCGGCGGCTAGGTGTCTCACTAGTCACTCGCGCCGACACCGTGGTACTGGAGATGCTCTTCAGGGTTTCAAGGTCGAACGCCACGTCGAGCGCAGAGTGGAAACGCTCTTCGGGATTCTTTTCCAGGCAGTGCCGGACGATGCGCTCCAGCGCGGGAGGCACCGTGCGATTGGTTTCCGTAAGCTCTGGGGGATCCTGTTTCAGGATCGCACTCATGGTTTCCACTGAAGTATCGCCATGAAATGCGCGCTTGCCCGAAAGCATTTCGTAAAGAATCGCGCCGAAACTGAAAAGATCGGAGCGGTGGTCGGCGTTCTGTCCCTTCACCTGCTCCGGCGACATGTAGCCGACCGTGCCCATCACCATGCCCGGCTCGGTTTGCGATGCCAGCGTCGCAGTGTCGGAAGGAACTGTGCCTTCGGGACGCGTCAGCTTAGCCAGGCCGAAATCCAGAATCTTCACTCGTCCATCGCGCGTAACAAAAATATTCTCCGGCTTCAGATCACGATGAACGATTCCCTTCTCATGCGCCGCCGCCAGACCACGCGCAACCTGCTCGGCGTATTCGGTGGCTTTGCGCACCGGCAGCGTCCCAGGACGCAACCTCTCGCGCAATGTCTCACCCTCCAGAAACTCGGTGACCATGTAGGGCGAGCCTTCATGCTCGCCAAAATCATGCACCGCCAGAATGTTGGGATGATTCAGCGCAGCCGCAGCCTGCGCTTCCTGCTGAAAGCGCCGCAGCCGTTCGGGATCGCGGGCGAAACCTGCAGGCAGGACTTTGATGGCAACGTCGCGGTTGAGCCGCGCGTCGCGCGCACGATACACCTCGCCCATGCCGCCCGCGCCGGCCGGCGCCACGATCTCGTACGGCCCGAGTTTGATGCCAGAGGTGAGCGCCATAGGTGCGCGTAATTATAGCCTGCGCAGCACGTTGCAGAGGATGCGACGATTCTGGATGGGTTGTCGGCAAACCTTCCCTAATCGATAAGGTAAGGTTTGCCCGTAATCCTCCTGCAATCGGGGCTATGCGCCCTGCATATCCCGATGTTCAGAGTCTTCCTTTTCAGTGCTCGGTAGTTTGGGGTAGGAGTGCTATCTTTTTCTCGGTCGCCTTCTCCACCGCTTCCCGGCTGTAGAGCAGAGGAAAATACTGCCCAGCGCGCCACAGCGGTGCCAGATCACGATAGTGCGGGCTGTTCGGATCTCCCGACTGGCCGGGATGATTCACTGCCTTTGAGTTGTCCCAGTTCCCGAGATCGACGACCAGGCGGACCGAGGGACCGGCGGTTTGACGGAAATCGCTCGCATCGTAGGTCGAGGCATTCACCGTGTAGCGCCCACCGTGTTTCGGGATTGGGCCGACATTAATCCTGGCGCGGGTCTGCTCGTCGAAAATGGACGAAGCAGGATGTTCCGCGAGATTGAAGTGGAGCTTTCCCCACTTCCACTGGCTGGAATCGGCGCCCTGAAGTTTCTGCATTTCCTGGTAAGCGGCGGCCAGGCTCGTCAGCAAAATGCGATCGCGTTGCTCGGTTGCGTTGCCTTGAAACCGCGTCTCCGGATGCTCCAGGCCGTCAAGCATGACTCGCGGATCGGGACGTGCAATCGCATCCGCGGAAGTCTTGCTCAACACGGCTTCCTTAAACGCCGGCCCCAGATGGCGACTGAACCAGACCTCTTCCAGCGCTGCCTGCGGGGAGTCCGCATCCAGGATGGCGTTCCAGTTCCTGAGCAGGGTCAACCCAGCACGGGCCGGGGGATCTTCACTGGTTAGCGGCTGCAGCAGGGAAACTAGCCGTCGCGCAGGGATGGAGACCACATCATTCTGCAGCACCATTGAATCTTCCACAGAAACCCGGTTGGGTGTGGAAAGGACTTCATCGATGCGCTGATGGCGAAACGGCGGACTCCATTCAAAGCCAAGTTTGCGTTCCTTATAGGGGTAGTCAGGCGGGAGATTCATTTCGTTGGAAGTGGTGATGTAGCCGGAAGAGGGATTGTAAATTCTGGGCAATTGATCACCGCTCCACTGCCCCGCCCACTCATAGCGGCCATCTCCCGGCACCGGCAACAACCCGTCCCAGTTCGGGCGGATCGGAGCAAATCCGGTTGGCGCCCAACCAATATTTCCTTTGACGTCGGCGTACACGTGGTTGATGGGCGGCGTGCCCCATCCTTGCAGGACGTGCTTGAATTCTTCGAAGGTGTGCGCGCGCATATATGCGAGGGAAGCCATGTACGGCGACGTGCCCGGTTCCAGCCACTCCGTTCGCGCGGCGAACGCGCGATTTTTCTCCACCTCGACGTAAATGACTGGACCATGGCGAGTGAACTTCAGGTCTACGGGAACCGTCGACTGGCCTTTCACTTTGATTTCTTCATGAATTACGCGGAACGGCTCCCATCCATTCTTGTACTTGTATTCCTTGTTGTTGGCGGGATTCAGTTCGTACACGTACAGGTCCTGCTGATCGATAGCAAAATACGTTCCTCCAAATGCAATCCAATCGTTGTGTCCATTGGAGACGCCCGGGATTGCGGGTTCGCCGATTCCGGTCACATGCAAGGTCGGAGAATTGAGGTCGGTGATGTAGCGCAGACTGGGCTCGAGGTATTCTCGATGCGGATCGTTGGCCATGATCGCACGGCCGGTTGCCGATTTCCCGGCGGAAATTACCCAGTTGTTGCTCTCTGCCCGGGCTTCGGATGTAGGCTCGTCGCTGGGCGAAGCAATGTCCTGACTTCCTGCAACCGCAGATGATCCGGGTGTGAGGTGAACCTCCTTTGTGGCGAGGTCGAAGACTTTCAATACATCCTTTGGCAGGCAGAGGTCCAAGCCCTCGGGGACACGAGTTTCCCAGGCCGGTTCGAGCCGCGAACGGACTTCGTCGGACTTCAGATCGGCCACGCACGCCATCCTGGCGCGGGCAACCTCGTCATCCAGGTTCCCCGTCAAGCCGTGACTCCGAATGCGCACCACATCTTCGGCTGCCCATCGGCCTGGTCTGTAATTCAGCTTCGTGAACTCAAACGGCATGCGCTCCGGATGCTGATCGAGCCAGTCGATGTAGGCGTTGATGCCGGCCACGAAATGCTTCGCAATCTGCTGCGAATCCTCGCTATAGGTTGCCCACTCCCGGTTCATGTCGCCGCGATACAAAAACAGGCGAGCGGCCTTGTCCTGTTCAATGAAACTCGGGCCAAATACCTCGGCAAGCTGACCTAAGCCGCGCCGGCGCCAGAGATCAATCTGGAAAAGCCGGTCCCGTGCGGCATTGAAACCTTGGGTAAAGAACAAGTCGGCTTCGTTCTTTGCATAGATGTGCGGCACCCCCCACCGGTCGATCAGAATCTCAACCGGCTGCTGGAGGTCTGCCAATGAGATGGTTTCCGTCGCGGCCGCATCTTTCGTGGCGCCGTGGGCGAAGATAACAGGACCCGCCCAAAGGAGGAATAACACAGCGCACATCGGGAGCGCGAAGCATCGGATCATCTTGCCTGTTTGCTGCAAGCGGACTCTTGTGACGGGCACGCCATTCCTCCTCAGGTCACCAACTCAACACTGTCTCGGTGGCGTGAATTCTACACCACGCGTAACCGGAGGCTGATCGTTGTATGACACCTCGCCTGCCCGGGCATGGAGGTTCAAACGGAGTCTCATCCTTCGTCTTCGTTCCGGGTGAATGGTCGGCAACCCTTACGTTGGGATTATTTCAGGGTTGTCCGGGATCCAGGCGCAATCTCGAGAACCGCCGCTAATCGGTTTGTGGAGGAGGTCACTTCTACCCATCAACGTGAGCTTTTTCACCCACGGCGACGGGCCGCGGACCGGGACCTTGTCGATATAAAGATGGGGCCCTGACTAGCGTGCAAGAAAATCACGCTTACGGGCAGCGGCACCGGAACCTAGCAAGTCCGTGCAGGGGAATCGTGTTTCGGGCCCCCTCCGTCTGCGAAATCGCGGTCTCATCTACAGAATTTCTCAGTCCCCGGGAAAAGCTAGGCCCCCTCCGGGGATGTGCGGCGGGTCACAGTTTTTTGACTCCGGGCCGGAGTACAATCCCGGCCTGGTCAGCCTGATCCCAAGGCGGATCTGTGTGGGAGGCTCTTTGTCGGATCAACTCCTCCAAGCGATGCGCCAAAGCATCATTGACGGCGCGTCTGATACGGCTACGGAATTGGCGCAGCAGGCGTTGGCCAACGGCGTCGCTCCGCTCGAGGCGGTGAACCAGGGATTTGCCGCGGGGATCACGTTTGCCGGCGATCAATTCGGCTGCGGCCAAATGTTTCTGCCCGATCTGCTCGCGTCGGCCGAGGCCATGAAAGCCGCCATCACCATTCTTGAACCGGAGATGCTGAAGCGCGGCTCGCAGCGCGAGGCTCTGGGCAAGATCATCCTCGGCACTGCCCGAGGCGATATTCACGACATCGGCAAGAATCTCGTCGCCACGATCCTTTCCGCCAGCGGATTCCAGATCTTTGATCTGGGCACGAGCGTGACTCCCGAGCAGTTCGTTGCCAAGGCCAAAGAAGTCGATGCTGACATCGTCGGCATCTCTGCGTTGCTGACAACGACCATGGCCGGACAGAAAGCCGTGATCGAAGCGCTCGATCGAAACGGTTTGCGGCCGCGAGTCAAAGCGATCATTGGCGGCGCCGCGGTCACCCAGAAGTGGGCGGCTGAAATTGGAGCCGATGGTTACGCCCGCAATGCCATCCGTGCCCTCGAACTGGCCAAGAATCTCATGAGCAAAGCGATGAACGAAGGAACGGCCCAAGCATGAGACCCAGAATTCAACTGCTCACTCCTGAGCTCATCGGCTGCATTCTGTGCGAAGCGTTCGAACTGCTCATGAGCCCTGGAGTTCGCGTGGGCTCGGCGCCGCTGGTCGAGCTATTGCGGTCGGCGGGGGTTGAGGTCAATGACGGCGTGGCGCGTGTTCCTGAGCCGCTGGTGCGAAATTGCCTGGCATCGGCCCCTCCGGACTTCTACCTGTACAACCGCCAGGGAGAGAACGCCGTTCATTACGGCGGCGACGACGTGCATTTCGATCCCGGCTCCTGCTGCGTGCAGATGCTCGACCCCGACACGCTGGAAGCGCGGCCATCCGAGACTCGCGACCTGGTGCGCCTCATCCAAGTCACGGAAACCTTGCCGCAGTTCGCAGCGCAGTCCACTGCCGTCGTGTGCAACGATACGCCCAGCGCGATCGGCGATCTCTACCGGTTGCTTGTAGTCCTGCAGCATTCTCACAAGCCGGTGGTGACCGGATCGTTCTCCGCGGCCGGATTGCAAGGCATGATCGACTTGCTCGCCGCCGACAGCGGCGGTCGAGACAATTTGCGCAAGAAACCGCGGGCGGTCTTTGATGTGTGTCCCTCTCCACCGTTGAACTGGTCGGAGTTCGGCTCGCACAATCTGCTCGACCTGGCCCGCGTCGGCGTACCCGCGGAAATCGTCTCTATGCCACTGGCCGGTGGTACCGCTCCGGTGACGCTGGCAGGTTCCGTGACGCAGCACGCTACCGAAGTGCTCGCCGGCATCACGCTGCATCAACTCGCGGGACCGGGCTCACCAGTAGTCTGGGGCGGCGCCCCGGCCATCTTCGACATGCGTACCGGAGGCGCGCCCATGGGCGCGGTGGAAACTGCCATGCTGAACATGGCGTGCGCGGAAGTCGGCAAGCATCTGGGCCTGCCGACCCACGGTTATCTGGTCGCGACCGACTCGAAGTTTGTGGATGCTCAGGCCGGCGCGGAGAGCGCCCGCTCGGCGATGCTGGGAGCGCTCACGGGTATCAATATGATCTCGGGAGCAGGTATGCTCGAGTCTCTTGCCTGCCACAGCGTCGAAAAGCTGGTCATTGATGCCGAGTCGATTGCCTCGGCGTATCGTTTGGTGCGAGGCGTTGAAATGCGCGGAGAGACCCTGGCCACCGCTATGTTCGCGCAAATCGGGCTCTCCGGAGAATTTCTCAAGCTGAAGGAAACGCGGGCGCTTTTTCGGCAGGAGCAGCATCTTCCCTCTCCTATCATCGATCGGAGCGTGCGAGGCTCGGAGCCACCGAGCGACGCCTTCACGCGGGCCCGCGCCCGAGTCGACGAACTGGTGAGTATGTATCAGAAGCCATCTCTTCCCGAAGACGTGCTGCGGAAGTTTCAGTCAATCGTCGAGCGCGAGGCAGACAGAGCACTATGAAAGACGCTCAGGCTATCCTGCGCCACAAACACATCAAAACCACCGCTGAGGTCTATATGGACCACATACCAGACGGCGTAAGCAGGGCGATTGACGCCCGCACCGAAGCGATCTTCGCGCTTCGCAAGAAGCAGCAGCGGAGAAAATCTTCCGGGGTTTTGCTGAATATAGCTGGACAATCAAAAGGGAAGCCGTCTGTAAACTGATAAAAAGAATGGCTCCTCAGGTAGGACTCGAACCTACAACCCTCCGGTTAACAGCCGGATGCTCTGCCATTGAGCTACTGAGGAGTGGGAGCACGCTTTGCATGCGTGCTTGAATTGTCAACGAAATCATATCAGAGGCTGCAGCTGATTGGAAACTCGCAGCGTCAGCAATGCGTCGAACCATCAGCACCCGGTTGCTTCATGGCATCAGCTCACCGCCGATTCTCTCCCGAGAGGAGCCAGGATTATCTTGCGAATCGTGGGCCCCAGGATCAACGTGGGTCGTCGCGGTTGCCGAGAGGGCGCGTTCCTCAGGCCACTGTTCTGCTAACCTAGTCCTCGGCGTCTCGTCCACAACTGGAGTGAGGTGTTTATGCTGGGAGGTTCGCGTTTGCTGACTGCTTTCCTGATTCTGCTCATCGGTGTGGTTGCCCTAGCCTATGCAGAGGATTCCCGAACGCCGGATTCCAATGCTCCTGCTGGTCCTCCGAAAGCCAAAGTTGCCCCGGTCGAGGACACTGTCCAGGGGCACAAGATCGTCGATCGCTACCGCTACCTGGAAAACCCGAACGATCCCGACACCAAGCTCTACGTCGAGCAGGAACTCGGCTACACGCGCACCCTCCTTGACCCGCTCCCAGGACGCGACAAGATCAATGCCCGTCTCTCGCAATTGCTTGAGATTGGCACCGTCGGCGCTCCGCAGATGGGTGGTAAGTATTACTTTCATACCCGTCGCGAGGGCAGCCAGAATCAGCCTATCCTGTATGTGCGCGAGGGTCTGAACGGCGCATTCAATGGCGAAGACCGCGTGCTGCTCGACGTTAACAAACTCGCGGCCGATGGGACGATTGCGCTCGACTGGTGGTATGCGGCCGAAGACGGCAAGTACGTGGCCTACGGAACCTCCGCCAGTGGATCGGAAGAGAGCACGCTCCATATCGTCGAAAGCGCGAGTGGTAAGGTGTTGCCGGACTCGATAGAGCGCACCCGCTTCGGCGGTGTGGCATGGGTGAAGGACAGCTCCGCTTTCTACTACAACCGCAATCCCAAGAAGGGCGAAGTGCCGGACGGGGAAGAGGTCTACCACGTCAAGGTTTTCTACCACCGGATCGGAAGCGATCCCGCCAAGGATCCGCTCATCTTTGGCGAAGGCCGCAATCCGCAGGACGTTCCCGGCGTCACCCTCTCCGAAGACGACCGCTGGCTTCTGATTGGTGTTTTCGAAGGCTGGACGAAGACGGAGATGTATTTGAAGGATCTCCAGTCGAAGGAGCCTCCCATCGAAATCACTACCGGCAAAGATTTTCTTTACGGCGCCGAATTCTTTGCGGGCAAACTCTACATCACCACCAACGAAGATGCGCCCCACTATCGCGTCTTTGTCGCCGACGCGACTAACGCCAAGCGCGATAGCTGGAAGGAACTGATCCCGCAAACCGACGCAGTGCTGCAGGGCGCCAGCGTGACCGGCGGCAAACTCCTGGCGCAGTACGAACACAACGCGACTTCTGAACTGAAGCTGTTCGGGCTCGACGGCAAGAAGCTCGCCGATGTTCCGCTGCCGGCCATCGGAGATGTTTTCGGCGCCTCCGGCCGGTATGACCGTAACGAAATCTTTTTCGGATTCCAGTCCTTCACCGTGCCACCCTCGATCTACCGCGTTGAGTTAAGCGACGTGAAAAGCGCGCTCTGGGCCAAAGTCGACGCGCCCTCCATCGATCCTTCTGCCTATGACGTGCAGCAGGTTTGGTACACGTCGAAAGACGGCACGAAAGTCCCGATGTTTGTCGTCAGCAAAAAGGGAATCGAGAAGAACGGCAAGAACCCCACCCTGCTGACCGGCTATGGCGGTTTTAACATCTCGATGACACCGGCTTTCAACCGCAGCATGTATCTGTGGATGGAGCACGGTGGTATTTACGCGGTCGCCAATCTGCGGGGCGGGTCCGAGTTCGGCGAAGATTGGCATCGCGCCGGCATGCTGGAGAAAAAACAGAACGTCTTTGATGACTTCATCGCCGCCGGCGAGTATCTCATCGCGCAGAAATACACCAACCGCGATCACCTCGCTATCTTCGGCGGCTCGAATGGCGGCCTGCTGATGGGCGCCATGATCACTCAGCGCCCCGACCTGTTCCGCGCCGTCGTGTGCGCCGTCCCGCTGCTGGACATGCTGCGCTATCAGAACTTCCAGATCGCGAAGCTCTGGATCCCTGAGTACGGCTCCGCCGAAGATGCCAAGCAGTTCGACTGGCTCTATGCCTATTCGCCCTATCATCACGTAAAGTCGGGTCAGGAGTATCCCGCCATCCTCTTTATGACGGCCGATACCGATACCCGGGTGGATCCAATGCACGCCAAGAAAATGGCCGCGCTCATGCAGGCCGAGGCCAAGAACGGCGCCAGCCAGCAAAAGCCGATTCTGCTGCGGATCGAAACCAAGGCCGGCCACGGACAAGGCAAGCCCGTAACCAAACAGATCGAAGAAGGAACAGATATGTACTCGTTCCTGTTCTGGCAGTTGGGGGTGAAACCGTAGCCGTGCGGCTGCACGAGTCCTGGCCCCGCGCCGTTCAGTGGAGGGACGGGCGTCTCGCCCGTCCAGGCGGCGCTGTGCTCGCCCTTGCCCTCTGTGGTTAAATGATCTCGGTGGCCACTGACGTAAAAATCCGCGTCCTTGTCGCGAAGCCCGGCCTCGACGGCCACGACCGCGGTGCCAAGGTTATTGCTCGCGCTCTCCGCGATGCCGGCATGGAGGTCATCTACACCGGCCTGCGGCAGACGCCGGAGATGATCGTCAGCGCCTCGCTCCAGGAAGACGTGCAGGTCATCGGACTCTCGATTCTCTCCGGCGCGCACAACGCCATCGTTCCGCGCGTGATGGACCTGCTGAAACAAAACAAAATGGACGACGTGCTGGTGCTGGTCGGCGGCATCATCCCCGATCAAGATGTCGAAGGCCTCAAGAAAATCGGCGTGGCCAGCATCTTCCAGCCCGGCACCCCCATGGACAACATCGTTAAGTTCATCCGCGAGCACGTGAAGCGGCACGGCGTGACGGCCGTTTAGTCTGCGACCCAAGCCGCCCAGCCAACCACTTTTGTCATCCTGAGCGCAGCGAAGGACCTGCTTTTTTGCGTGCTCCAGCGAAGAACCGCGCCTTTCACTTGCCCAATAGTGCATCATGTTCCCGTGTCTTCTCTCTTCTTCCGGATCGAGTCCGACGGCCCGTCACGCATCCTCCGTCTCACTTCGCCCGACGGCGCCAACCGCCTCACCCGCGCCTGCGTGCTCGCCCTGACCGTCGCCATCGACGAACTTAAGAAGCAACTCCGCCCACTGATCATCGAGGGCAATCGCCAATTTTTCTCGGTCGGCGCCGACCTGAACGAAATCGCCGCACTGACTGGCCCCGAAGCCTATGAGTTCTCCGCCATGGGACAAGCACTGATGCACTCAATCGCCAGCTATCCCGTCCCGGTCATCGCCGCGATCGAAGGCCACTGCATGGGCGGAGGTCTTGATCTCGCCCTCGCCTGTCACCGCAGGATCGCCGCGCCCCGCGCCGTCTTCGGACATCGCGGCGCCGCTCTCGGCCTCATAACCGGATGGGGAGGCACCCAACGCTTGCCGCGCCTGATCGGGAAGAGCAGAGCGCTGGAGCTTTTCATCGCCGCAGAAAAAATTCCCGCCGCCCGAGCGCTCGAAATCGGAATGGTGGATGCAATCGCCGACGATCCTGTCGCCGAGGCCCTGCGTCAACTGCGACCGCCTCGCTGACGACCACGACTACGCACCACAGCACCACGCCTCACCGCCCCATGCGCTACAGCACCAGCGACCAGCTCAGGAATGCCCACATCAATGCCAGATTGAAAGCAAACAATGCCGCGCACAGAAACGCGAAGCGCATCCGATTCATTTTCTCAGTCCATCTTCCCATCGTCAGGTAGGCCGGATACACCGGCAGCAGATGCCGCGGAACGCCCAGCAGCGGTGGCCAGTACAGCCGTAAGAGAAGAAGAACGATCACGGCTGCGGAAAAGCATCTGTCTTCTATCCGGGTCCGCCGCCGCGCCGCCACTCCGGCAACGAAGAAAAAAATCAGTGCAACCAGACCGATCGCGACCAGTGGATCAAAGCGTTCCCCGAGCGAACGAATCGCGCGCCACAGCGTCGTCCACGGACCTGCCAGCTCCGTGTCCCAGTACATCCGATACGCCGCGGCCACGCTCACACGTCCCGTTTGATGCAACCAGAACCAGTAGCCCAGGGTTCCGAACGGAGCGGCCGCAACCGGCCATCGCGCCAGGCGCGGCGATCGCCAGGCCAGGATCACCAAGGGCACGACCACCAAGGTTCCCACCGACCGCGTCAACCCGGCGGCAAAAGCGCAAGCCGCCGCCAACAGCCAACGCTCGTCCCGCGCAAGAACGATGCACCAGACGATCAACGCAACCGCCAAGGCCTCGGTGTATCCCGCGAAAAAGAAAAAACTCGCCGGCCATACAGCCGCCAGCATTACCGTCCGCAACGGTTGCGCGGTCGGAAATTCACTTCGCGCCAAACGCTGTAGTCCCCAGAAATAGAAAAAGGCCGCCACCGTCGAGATCAGCAAGGCCGCAGCCATCGGGCCGGCCAGTCCGCTCAAACCTCGAATCAGCCACGGATAAAGAGGACAGAAAACCACGCCCGCCGGCACATCGTATCCTCGTTCGGCAATCCGCAGATACCAGAGCGTATCGAAACGCTGCCAAACCCCAAGCAACGCATAATGCCAACCGCCGGGCGTGGGCAAGCTCTCCGTGAGCACATTGCTTTGAATCAAACGCGGATCCGGATGTAGAAGCGCCGCCGCGAGTGCCGCGACGCCTGTATACACGACGCGCAACGCTGCCGTGATCGCGAAAGCGATCTGCCAATCCGCCCGCGGCTGCAGCTTGCGCCACACTCGTGATCCACCTCCACAACGACTCCGCAGCTGAGTCTACCAGTCAAATCCCTCCGCTCCGCCCTTCGCCCGCTGGTATAGTAGGTAGTTTCGCAAGTAGTTTCGAACTCTGCCCTCATGCCCGAACGTACCGATTCCACGGCTCTCTCCATCGACAACGTCCTCCCCACCAAAGTTGACCCCAGCTCTCTCCGCTTCGAATCCAACATGCGCTCGCTCGCCGACCTCGTCGCCCAGGTCCGCAACGAAGAGGAAAAAATCCGCGAAG
>Ga0209117_1000649_pt1 | contig 13428 bp, 12 predicted proteins | sample BlaSpr_A8_OM2_M2_FD_187978 | JGI IMG/M metagenome (GOLD analysis project Ga0209117, IMG submission 187978) | Forest soil microbial communities from Thunder Bay, Ontario, Canada - Black Spruce, Ontario site 2_A8_OM2_M2 (SPAdes) (version 2) | ecosystem: Environmental > Terrestrial > Soil > Boreal...
GGGACCGGATCTATGGCAGCGTCGTCACGCGCCGATTGCGCTCCATGGGCATCCGGGACAAGCCTACCGCACCAGCCTCGCCTTGGCAGAATGGCTTTGCCGAACGGCTGATCGGATCGATCCGGCGTGAGTGCGTGGACCACATCATTGTCTTGGGCGAGATGCATTTGCGTCGGGTCCTGAAATCCTACGCCGACTATTACAATAGCGTCAGAACGCATCGATCCTTGAACAAGGATGCGCCGGTTTCTCGCCCGGTTCAGCGAACCGGTGTGATCAGTTCACGCGCCATCCTTGGCGGACTTCATCACCACTACGCCCGTGTTTAAGTTCTCGGTACACACAGGACGTTCATACGTATTACGTATAATGATCGATATGGAATGTGGGAACGACTGCGTCGAGGCTGTCTAGGGGCGGATGAGATTTACTATGCACATTAGGGCTAATTTCAACATCGACAGCGCGGCACGCGACTCCTATCTCGCCCTCTTTAATGTTTCAAAAATCTTGCCGTTCATCAGGAGAGCGATTTCGGAGGCGGGCAGCGGCTTCTGGCATTCGGATAGTGGATTGAGCCAGAAATTGGAGTTGGGCAACATTTCGAACAGATTGCGCGCGGCGGCACCAAGGCAGGTCTCCGGCTCCTTTACATAGTCGGATATGCGTTTCTTGGACGTAAAGGCTGGGTGCCATTTCATGCCCTGGAATTCGACTGTGGCAATGTTGATCTTTTCCTGAAATTTGAGCGAGCGGCGGCGGCCAGGTTTCATTGGCGCTTCAGGAGTCAGAACATAAATCTCGGTTTCAAGGAGCGCCTGATAGAATGCAGGAACGACCCCGGGATCCTTCCCGGCGGCCTGCATCAGGGCTTCGAGACTGTTTTCTGGTTCAAACACGGCGGCCCTCCGATTGAACGTGATAATGGATCAGATTTCTCGCGTGCAGCGCCTTCCGTGAAGGACAGGTCGCGCCGCTTTCACGCAAAGCCCTCCTTGTTTTGGGCGATTGTGTCAGCTCTGCTTGTCACGAAGGGCGCGATAGATCGTATTGCGTGAGACGCCCAGCCGGCGCGCGGTCTTGCTGATATTGTTGCCGGTTTCCGCATACGCGGTCAGCACATGCGCGCGCTGAATCTCATGCAAGTCGTGTTTGGGCCCGCCGTTGCCCGACGCTTTGCCAGGCAGCCGCTCGCTGCATGAAGGTCCGACAACGGATTCGACTGCCGTCTCATCGATCAGATTTCCCCGCCCGGCCAGGGATAGTCTTGAGAGCACGTTGCGCAATTCCCGGATATTGCCGTCCCAATTCAGTTCGGCCAATCGATCGATTGCGCTTTCGGTCAAATCCGCGGAGGCATCAATCTTCTCGATCAGATGACGCGCAATCTCGGCGAAATCCGAGCGTTCACGCAAGGGCGGTAACGTTACCTCCAGCGTGTTGAGGCGAAACAGGAGGTCGGATCGGAAACGGCCCTTTGCAATTGATTCGTCGAGATTGGAATTAGTGGCGGACACGAGGAGGATATCGACCTGGCGTTTGGCGCCGCCGACCGGGCGCACAGTCCAATCGTCCAGAAAGCGCAGCAGGACGGCTTGCAGCGTCACCGGCATGTCGCCGATCTCGTCGAGGAACAAGGTACCGCCGTCCGCCTCTTTGAATAATCCCGCGGCGCCGCCTTTTTTGGCCCCGGTGAAAGCGCCCTCGGCATAGCCAAACAGCTCCGCTTCGATCAGGCTATCGGGGAGCGCCGCGCAATTGACTGGGACGAAAGCGCCGGCCCGTCCGCTGGCGGCATGAGCATGGCGGGCGAGTTGTTCCTTGCCGGTACCCGTCTCGCCGCGGATGAGGATCGGCATCTTGCGTGCCGCCGCGCTCTCAACCCGTCGCACAACTCCCGCGATCGTCGGATCAAGGGATACGAATTGCCTGGCGACTTCTTTCGGTAGCGGCGGCCGAGGTCTGGAAACTCCTTGAATCATTGGGAACTGACGTGTGTTCTCGATTGTCGAGACAAACTGGCTTCCGACATCGTCTTCAAGGCGCTGGCGTTCCTTGCGCCGGCCCTCATCGACAAACGTACTGAATTTCGTACGAAAGACGTCAGCGAAGCGACGGCCCGGTGAGGCCGGCAAACCGTGCAACAAGATGCCCGCGGCCCTGTTCGCCGCGAGTATCCTGCCTTCATTATCGACGGCCAGCAGGCCCGCGCTCAACGTGTGCAAATATTCGCCGCGATTGTGGAACGCGATCAAGATATTTCCGCGATGATGTTCGCGGAACAGTCCATTCTCGATCTGGGTCGCCGCCATAGCGACGAGCGCCTGGGTGTGAGCCTGCCGGGACATGCAATCCGACGAAGCATCCAATATTCCGGTCAGTTCGCCATCAGGCGCGAAGATCGGCGCTGCGACGCAGGTGAGATTATTGTAGCGCGAAAAAAAGTGCTCGCGCCCATGCACGACGATCGGTCGTTTGAGATGCGCCGCGGTGCCAAGGCCGTTGGTACCGCAAATACTTTCCGTCCACACAGTGCCTGGCCGAATGCTCGCTGCGTTCGAAGCGTCGCTGAAGCTCGGGTCGGATATTATGTCGAGCAGCAAGCCATCCGCGTTCGCAAAGGCGATCATGAAATTGGAGCCGGCGATCTGCTGATGCAGCGTGTGCATCTCGGCGAGCGCGAGGCCACGGACGAGCGAACAACGCTGTTGCTCCTGACGCAGGATTGCAGGGCTAACGAATTCGGGCGAAGGCGGGCGCAGCGTGTCGAGGCCGAACGAAATGCAGCGCATCCAGCTATCGTAAATATCAGCCGATAGATGTTCCGCCGGCGGCGCTCCGCGCTGTTCGAGCGTCATCCACGCATTTTCGATGCGCCGGCTTGCAGGCAGCATCATCGGTCCTCCCTGAACGGATGTTCGGCAATTTCCTCTTGATCATAGCCCAGTTCGGGTCTTCTTCGCGCATCCGCGCTTTTGCCGATCATAGATCAAATAATCAAAAATCAAAAATTCCTCTTTATTCGCTGTCGTCCTTAAAGTGTTCCGTCTCGGAACAAAAGCGCCGTCAAGTTTGGTCCGATGCGGAGCGGGGCGAACCCGCGGAAATGCAGAGAAAGTCAAGAAGATCAGCTTGTTATGGGCTTGGCACAGCCCTTGCTCACTTACTTGGTGAGGTGGGGCTGGCGCCACAACCACAAAAAATAAGAAATTACCAAGGGGGAGAGACAAATAAATGAAAGCCGCGGTGCTCCATGCCTTTGATGAAAAGCTGACGGCGAAAGAGTTTGTCAAATACGAGGATGTGACAGACCCGAAGATTTCGCGCCCGATGGACGTGATCGTACGTATCGGCGGTGCGGGCGTCTGTCGTACAGATCTGCATATTGTCGAAGGCATTTGGCGCAGCAAGGTTGACGTCAAACTTCCGTACATCATGGGGCACGAAAATGCGGGCTGGGTCGAGGCGATCGGGCCCGGCGTCGAGGGAGTCAAGGTTGGGGACAGCGTCATTTGTCATCCGCTGGTGACTAGCGGACATTGTCTCGCATGTCGGCGCGGCGATGACATGCACGCACTGGATAGCTCGTTTCCCGGCATCAACGCGAACGGCGGTTACGCGCAACACCTGCTCACGGGCCAGCGTTCTCTTATCAAGTTACCCAAGTCGCTGGCGCCGAAAGATGTCGCTCCATATACCGACGCCGGGCTGACGGCCTATCGCGCCGCCAAGAAAGCGTCCCGCCATCTGCTGCCTGGCGAATATGTCGCGGTGATTGGTGCCGGCGGACTTGGGCATATTGGCATCCAGGTTCTCGCAGCGCTCTGTGCGGCGGAAATCATTGTGATCGATCGCGCCGACAAGTCTCTCGATCTCGCGAAGGAGTGCGGTGCGCACCATGTCGTGAAGGCAGACGGCAACGAAGTCGAAGCTGTGCTGGCGCTAACCGGTGGGCGCGGCGCCGAAGCCGTGATCGATTTCGTCGGCGAGGGCGACGCGATTGCCAAAGGCATCTCGATGACGGCGAACGGCGGCTACTACTACATTGTAGGTTACGGCGGCAAGATCGAGCTCCCGACCATCGACATGATCACGACGGAAAAGACCATCGTCGGCAATCTGGTTGGCACTTATGCTGAACTGGTCGAGCTGATGGCGCTCGCGGATCGCGGCCTCGTCAATCTCCATACCAAAGAATACAAACTCAACCAAGCCAACGATGCTCTGCACGACCTGCATCATGGACGCATCCATGGGCGCGCCGTGCTGATCCCGTAACAATCCAGTTGAAAGATCTGCTCCTCTGTCCGGGATATCGAACGAAGGTCATCATAGTGAACGCCAGCGGGCGCGGACCACAAATTACTGCCGAGGAAGCTGCCGAACTTGAGCGCGCTCGGGAACGGATGCTCGCGCGGCACAAGCTGATCGAAGGCATGATTCGGAACAATGAGATGCAATTGAAAAACGAAAGTGCGCGTGGCGGAGCGGAAATCGAACTCGAATGCGCCCGGCGCGATGTTGCGCAGGGAGATGCCGGAGCCGGAGCGCAAGCCGAACTGGAAAGGGCGACTGCGCGTCTGCAGGCGCTCCAGGAGGAGCATCAGCGTCTCGTCGCCGAACGAGAATGGCTCAATGCGTCGTTGCTCGAATTTGAAAGCGGTCCTTCGGCCAATGAACACCAACGCTCGGGACATTCGTGATGAGCAAGATCGGGATTAAAGCTGCGGGAATTGCGCAAGCTGGACAAGAGCGTGCTCCGCCTCAGCAATTGGAGTTGAGTGAGGAAGAAAGGTCGAAAGACGCCTTCTTCGTTCAAATAGCCGAAATCGCTGAGGCAATGATCGCTCGGCACGGCAAGGATTTCGCAATTGGCGCCTTCGTCCTTTCGGCGAAATTCATCGCCGAAGGCAAGCCACTCATCAACCGAAACAACGGAGGTGGCGAGACGGTCAGCACCGTCAAACCGGTCTGAACTGGAACTGTGATTTCGCAAATCAAAGTACATTTACCGGACTTGAAGTTTGTTACGCAGACGTGAATTTGGAGAATGCGATCGAGAGAATCGGCAATTGAGCTTTCTTTTGATCGGTGAAAAAAGCGAAAATGCTGAAGCTAATGCAACGTTCAAAGGAGAAAGAAATGTCTGCAAGTCTGACGCTAAATAAGATTACAGCCCAGAAAGGCATCACCATTGCCGAAGCGGCAAGCCGCGTCGCCGATCTCGGCTGGACGCCAAGCTACGTCCAGGAAGCGATGACCTTCCCCACCGACTACAAAATCTCGAAGACGCCGCGCGACCCTATGAGACAGGTCCTGCGGTCGTATTTCCCGATGCAGGAAGAGAAGGACAATCGCGTTTACGGCGCGTTGGACGCGGCCTTGCGCGGCGACATGTTCCGCAATGTAGAGCCGCGTTGGGTCGAGTGGATGAAGCTGTTTTTGGCGATCATCCCGTTCCCGGAAATCTCGGCAGCCCGTTCGATGGCGATGGTCGGTCGGCTTGCGCCAGGCGAGGAGCTGCGCACCGGGTTTACCATGCAGATGGTCGACGAGCTCCGGCACTCGACGATTCAGATGAACCTGAAGAAATGGTACATGGAAAACTATATCGATCCCGCCGGGTTCGATATTACCGAAGCTGCGTTCGGCAAATGCTACGCCACCACCATCGGCCGTCAGTTCGCTGAAGGCTTCCTGACCGGTGACGCCATCACCGCCGCCAACGTCTATCTGACGGTGGTTGCGGAAACCGCATTCACGAACACGCTGTTCGTGGCGATGCCTTCGGAAGCCGCGCGCAACGGCGACTATGCGTTGCCAACGGTGTTCCTGTCGGTGCAGTCGGATGAATCGCGCCATATCGGCAACGGTCACTCTATGTTGATGGCCATGATCAACGATCCGTCGAACCATCAGTTGCTGGAACGCGATCTGAAATATGCGTTCTGGCAGAATCACGCGATTGTCGATGCCGCGATCGGGACCTTCATTGAATACGGCACGACCAACCGCGACAAGAACAAGGAATCCTATGCCGAGCTTTGGCATCGCTGGATTTACGAAGATTATTATCGGACCTACATGCTGCCGCTCGAGAAGTACGGCATCAAGATCCATCACGACGACGTCGCCGCCGCCTGGGACAGGATCGTCAAGAAAAACTACGTCCACAAGACCGCACAGTTCTTCACGGTTGGATGGTCGGTCAATTTCTGGCGCATCGAAGCCCAGACCGAAAAGGACTTCGAGTGGTTCGAGCACAAGTACCCAGGCTGGTACGCCGAGTTCGGCGACTTCTGGAAATGGCATGCCAAACTTAGCGTTCCCGGCGAAACCAACATTCTCTTCAACAGCGAGGTGGGCTATGCGTACCCGCATCGTTGCTGGAGCTGCATGGTTCCCTGCCTGATTCGCGAAGACTTCGTTTGTGACGAAGTCGACGGCAAAATGTACACCTATTGCTCGGAAGGCTGCCGCTGGACCCACAAGGTGGGCTTTGCCGCCGAGTACGAAGGTCGCCCCACCCCAGCGATGGGCCGCTTCAGCGGTCGCCGTGAATGGGAGGACTGCTACCATGGCTGGGATGTTGCCGACGCGATCAAGGACCTCGGATTCGTTCGGTCTGACGGCAAGACCCTCATCGCGCAGCCGCATCTGCGCTTTGATGCCAAGGACATGTGGACGCTGGATCATGTGCGCGGACACCAGCTTGGCAGCCCGCTCCGCGGATTCCGGGCGCTCTCGCCGATCGAGCGTGAGGTCGCGGTGGCCGATTATCGTAAGGGCTTCAAGATCAATCCTTGTCACTGAGCATAACAACCGGATGGTGGCCGCTTCGGCGGCCCCCATTGCCCGAGGGCGGCATGCCGCTCCGACAATTCTGCCCAATCACGAATACGACAAGGCCGAGATGATGACGGAAGCGCAAGTTCACAAGGTTCGGTTCGAGCCTGTGGGCATCGAGATGGAAGTAGAAGAGGGCGAGACTGTGCTTGACGCTGCGTTTCGTCAGGGCATCTCGCTCATGCATGGCTGCAAGGAAGGACAATGCGGCAGCTGCAAATCAAAGCTCGTTGATGGCGACATCGAGCTATTGAAATATTCGACCTTCGCCTTGCCCGATTACGAGAGCGAAACCGGTCACGTCCTGTTGTGCCGCACGCACGCCTACAGCGATGTCAGTTTCGAATTGCTCAATTACGATGAAGACCTGCTCAGCCGTTCGATCGCGGTAAAGGCATTTGGCGGCCGCGTCGCAAAGATCAGCGCGTTGACGTCCGACATCAGGTTGCTGGAAATCGAAATCGAAAAGCCCCTGAAATTCTGGGCCGGCCAATATGTCGATCTGACGCTTCAGGATGGCGCCATCACCCGCGCCTTTTCAATGGCGAACGCGCCCAGCGAAAACACAAACCTGCGCTTCATCATCAAGAAATATCCCAATGGGGCGTTTTCGTCCCAACTCGATGGAAAATTGAGCGTCGGCGACGCCCTGGTTGCCAAAGGGCCTTATGGAACCTGCTTCCGGCGGGAGGGGAGGCCCGGCCCGATGTTGTTGATCGGTGGCGGCTCGGGCATGTCGCCGCTTTGGTCGATCCTGGCCGATCACATAGCGAGTGAAGAACAAAGGCCTGTGCGGTTTTTCTACGGGGCCCGTACGCGCGCCGATCTATTCTACCTCGAGGAGCTGGCAGCAATCGCGGCGCAGCTAAAGGACTTCAAATTTGTACCGGCGCTGTCGCACGCGGAGGCGGATGACGAGTGGGACGGGGAGACCGGATTCGTCCATGAGATCGTCCTGCGCCATTTGCGCGAAGAGAAGCTGACCGGTGCGATCGACGCCTACGCGTGTGGTCCGACGCCAATGATCGATGCCGTGTTGCCGGTCTTGCAAATGAACGGCGTCGAACCCGACCATATCTATTTCGACAAGTTTACGCCGGCGGTGCGATGACGGCGTTCAAAGTTCGTCGCAGGGAGAGAATAGCAAAAGGGAGTTAGCAATGAGCGCACAATCGAGCAGAGCGGCCACGAAGCCGGCATTCGTCAAATCCGGGGCCGCGGGGGCAGCGACGTTTCCGGGCTCCGACAGTCGCAAGTACAATTACTTCGAACCCAAGGGTCGCAAGGCGACACACTACGAAGACATGACGGTCGATGTTCAGCCCGATCCCGAACGTTATCTCCTACAGGATTGGATCATCTCGTTCCCCGACGGAACGCCGACATATTGTAAGGATTGGACGGCCGCAAAAAGCTCCAATTGGCATAAATTCCGCGCCGTCGACCAGGAATGGGAGCGTACGCATTATCAGCGCCAGTCGACGATTTGCGGCATGGTGCAGAACACCATCGAAAACGGCCGGAAATCCGGTGCGCCCGCTCGCTTCGACGCAGCCTGGGTGAAGATATTGCAGAACCATCTCGGCGCCTACAAACATGCCGAATTCGGTCTTGGCACCTCGACCATGCAGGCGCAGCGTTACGGCTACACCCAGATGGTCAACAACGCGATCCTGACCAATTCTTCTTACAAGATGCGCTTCGCGCAGGACATCACGCTCTATCTGAGCGAGATTGCTCTCGACCTCCCGGGCTTCGACTTTGCCGCCGGCAAGCAGCACTGGCTTGAGGATCCGATCTGGCAGGGCGTGCGCAAGTCGATTGAATCAATCATGGGCTCAAATGACTACCTGGAGCAATACTTTGCGACCAACGTCGTGTTCGAGTCGCTTCTCGGCGAGCTGTTCCGCTCAGGATTCCTGATGCAGGCGGCTGCGGCGCAGAACGATTTCATCACCCCTGCAGTCGTCTCCGCGGCAGAGGCGGATTATGAGCGCAATCTCGCCAACACCGTTGAACTGTTCCATATCCTTGGCGAGGATCCGACGCATGGCGCTCATAATATTGCGCTGTTCAACAAGTGGCTCGTAAAGCATGCCGATCTCGCACTTGACGCCTCAAATCGTCTGCAGCCGATCTGGTCGCAGCCACGCGTCAAGGTCGCAACATTCGGCGACGCTTTGGGGCATGCGAAGAACCGCATCAAGGGTATCGCTACCGAGCTTGGCCTGAAGGTTCCAGCTAATCTCGCATCGTAACCCAACCCAACGCCCCTTAACCAGACCCTTCAGGAGACAGACATGTTGCAAGAGAACGACAACATCTTCAAATCGATGAAAGACATCACGTTCGAGGATACGATTTCGCACCAGTGCGGAGTCACAATGAACGACAGCGTCGAGGCACGCGCCATTGCCGACGTCATGAGCCGCCACGATCATATCAGGGTGACATACATGCCCGCCATGATCCGCATCGACGGCGACGGCAAAATGGAATTCAAGATGGATGAGATTTCGGAGGAGCTGGGTCGGGTCATGACCCCGCATCTTTTCGAAATTTCAACCTCGACGCATTACGGCCGCATGGTCATGACGGATGACAACACCGTCATGCTGTTCGGCGACATGAACGAGATGATGAAATACATCGTTTGAAGATTACTGCGAACAATGCTTGGCCGGTATGGGTGCCGGCCAAGCCAATCCGGCTACGCCAACGGCGAGCCTCATAACACTCAATCCGAGCGGGAGCAGGAGAAACGCCATGTACAGGACAGCCAAGGGTGAAGAAATTTTTGTCATCGATGGGCATACACATTTTTGGGATGGAAGCCCGGCAAACCAGAAGAATATCCACGGCAAGCAATTCATCGAATGCTTCTATGCTTACCACTCAAATCTTAGTCCGCCATCGGAGAAGTGGGAAAAAGAAAAATTCGAAAAATATGACGCCAAGACGATGTTCGACGACCTGTTTGTGACCGGCTATGACGACATGGCGATTCTGCAGCCGACCTATCTCACGGATTTCTACAAGAACGGCTTCAACACGACCGAGCGCAATTCGGCAATGAAGAAGAACCATCCGGATCGCTTCATCCTGAACGGCGCCTTCGACCCGCGCGACGGTACCAAGGGCCTGGAAGATTTGCATGCCCTGTCTGAAAAGCACAAGCTCAAGGGCGTCAAACTCTACACGGCGGAATGGCGTGGCGAATCCAAGGGCTATACGCTGAGCGACAAGGCGTCTTACAAATATCTCGAGGCGGCGCAAAAGCTTGGTATCAAGAATATCCATGTCCACAAGGGACCGACCATACTTCCGCTTAACCGCGATGCGTTCGATGTGGCCGACATTGATGACGTGGCTACGTCGTTTCAGGATTTGAACTTCATCGTCGAGCATTGCGGCCTGCCGCGCCTTGACGATTTCTGCTGGATCGCGACCCAGGAAACCAATGTCTATGCCGGTCTCGCGGTTGCGTTGCCCTTCATCCATTCGCGCCCAGGCTATTTCGCGCATGTCATTTCTGAACTTCTGTTCTGGGTTGGGCCTGACAAGATCCTGTACGGTAGTGACTACGCCATCTGGACGCCGAAATGGCTGATCGACAAGTTCATGGCGTTCGAGATTCCGGCCGATGTCACCAAGGAGACCGGTTCGGTTTTGTCGATGGAGACGAAAACCAAGATCCTCGGACTTAATGCTGCCCGCCTCTACGGCATTGATGTCGAGGCCCAGAAGAAGAAGATCAAGGCGGGCGGCGGTTATGCCCATTTGCCTGAAGCCGTACACGCGCCAAGGTGACCGCCATGAAAGGCGGTGCCGAAAAGGTCGAGCTGCCGCAAAACCGGCAGAGCCATGACAGGCAAGCCGAAATTTGGGCATGCCTGCAAGGCGTAATGGATCCGGAACTCGACGAGTCGGTTACCGACTTGAACTTCGTCGCGAAAGCCGATGTGGATTCGGAAAACCGGGTTTACATCGAATTCCGTCTGCCGACCTATTGGTGCGCCGCGAATTTCTCGTTCTTGATGGCGGACGATATGCGCCGTGTCGTGAGCGCGCTGGACTGGGTCAAGGGCGTCAGTGTCGTGTTGGGCGAGCACATGTATGCTGACAAAATTAACGCGGGTCTCGCCAAGGGACTATCCTTTCAGGAGACCTTCGGTGTTGAGGCCGATGGCAACCTGGATGATTTGCGTCAGACATTCCTGGTCAAGGCATACCAGCGCCGGCAGGTAGCGCTGCTCAACCACCTCCTCGGGGTGGGGCACTCGCCCGAAACGATCGTCGCCCTGACATTGATGGAGCTTGGTTGCCTGCCGGTCGATGATGAAGGTGGAAAATTGGTACGGCGCTATCTTGAACGGCGCGCCGTCGTTGGGCCGCTACGTGCGGATGAGCCTGCTTTCGTCGACGCAGAGGGAGCGCGGTTGAAAACCGACGGCTTTGCTGCCTACGTTTCGGGGCTCAGGCGCGTCTGCGTCAACGCCGAATTTAACGGCGCTCTCTGCCGCGGCCTGCTTTCGGTGCGCTTCGATCTCGAAACGCCCTTTGTGCCAAAATCGAAAGCTTCGTCGAAAACGCCGGACTCACAACACGTTCCCTAGCACCAGAGTGTCGGACTGCGAATAACTCGAAGCAAGCAAAGAGTATAAGGTGAGGACATCCAATGCCGAAAATCATGCTGCATGATGAAGCCGCGCGGGCCGCGCTGGGCAGGGGCGTCGCCAAACTCGCTAAGGCCGTGCGCGGCACGCTGGGTCCGAAAGGCATGAACGCGATCATGGACCGGCCGATCGGCACGCCGATCATCTCGCGCGATGGTGTCATCATCGCCAGCGAAATCGAGCTTGAATGCCCGTTCGAAAATATGGGCGCGCAGGTGCTGCGCGAAGTTTCAAAGCAGACCAACGAAGTGGCGGGCGACGGCACCACCACCGCCACGGTCCTGGCCGACGTGCTTGTGCAGGACGGCTTAAGGTGCCTCACCGCCGGCGCCAACCCGGTCGAGCTGGTCGAAGGGCTTGAGCTGGCGGTCACCGAGACCATCGCTGCGCTGAAGCGCTCGGCCAAAGCCCTGCAGGGCCCCGCCGATCTGCGCGCGGTTGCGAGCATTGCCGCCAACGACGCGGCGCTTGGAGAGATGGTAGCAGAAGCCTTTGAGCGAGCTGGCAATCACGGGATTGTCGCGGTGGAATTTGGCAATACGGTTGAAACGACCTTGGAAATCATTGAAGGCATGGCCTTTGAGCGCGGCTATCTCTCGCATCACATGGTTACGGATGTGGAGAAAATGCAGGTCGTGCTCGACAATCCGTTTATCCTCATGACGGATCACAAAATTCAGACCGGCGAACAGTTGGCCGGTGTGATCTCCCTGATTGAAAAGAGCGGCCGGCCCTTGCTGATCATCGCCGAAGAAGTAGCGCCACCGGTGATCATGCAACTGCTGGCGCGCCGGGAGAAGACCAATTTCAAGGTTGCGGCGATCCATCCGCCGGAATTTGGCCATTGGCGCAAGGCGATGCTCGAGGATATCGCGATTACCACCGGAGGCCGCGTGATTTCGGTCGATCTCGGCGGCAAGCTCGAAAAGGCGGAACTGCACGATCTCGGCTCCGCGCGCCAGGTGCGCATTTCGGCCTCGAAGACGCTGATCACCGCGGGAGGTGGCGATCAAAAGAAGATCGCCGCGCGCCGCGAGCAGGTCATGCGCCAATATGATGCCGCTCCGGAAAATATCGAGCGGGACAAATTTCAAGAACGAATCGCAAAGCTGTCCGGCGGCACAGCAATGATCCTCGCGGGCGGCGCGACGCCAGTCGAGCAAAAGCGCCGCACCCAACTGATCGAGGATGCGATCAACGCCACCCGAGCAGCGATCGAGGAGGGTATTGTGCCGGGAGGCGGACTCGCTTTGCTCAAAATCGCTCCAAAACTCGACGAGATGATCAATGGATTGAAAGGCAGCATTAGGCAGGGCGCAGAGCTGCTTCAACGTGCGCTAAGCCGCCCGCTATTTTACATTGCCGCCAATGCTGGCCTGAACGGCGAGGCCGAAGTGACGAAATTCGCCAAGGGCATGAACGGCCACGGGCTCGATGCGCGCAACGGCGCATCCGTCGATCTTGTCAAGGCCGGCATTATCGATCCGGTCAAGGTCTGTTACAGCGCGGTTCGCAATGCGGCCTCCGTCGCCGGCCTGATCCTGACGACGCAGACGTTGATCGCCAAAAAGCCGGACGACTACGATCCAACGGCTGGGCCAGCCCTGGGCGGCGGTGCCGAACTATTGTGATTTTGCAGCAATACATTGGAAGTGCTCGTACCTGGAGGTCATCTCGGCTTTTTTTGTCCAAGTGCCCGATAGATAGTATTTCTTGAGACACCGAGACGTCGTGCAGTTTCGCTGATGTTTCCAGCGGTTTCGGCATAGACCACAAGGATTCGAGCCCGCTGGATGTCGTGGAGTGATCCAGGCGTCGTTAGCGGGGCCGGACAGATCATGGCCTCCAACCCGGCCTCGTCGATGAAGCCGTCGGCAGCAGCGAGGGTGAAGCGTGCCAGCACATT
>Ga0209117_1000651_pt1 | contig 13410 bp, 11 predicted proteins | sample BlaSpr_A8_OM2_M2_FD_187978 | JGI IMG/M metagenome (GOLD analysis project Ga0209117, IMG submission 187978) | Forest soil microbial communities from Thunder Bay, Ontario, Canada - Black Spruce, Ontario site 2_A8_OM2_M2 (SPAdes) (version 2) | ecosystem: Environmental > Terrestrial > Soil > Boreal...
ATCGTTCGCTCCTTTCTCCCGAGCCTGTTGGTTGGCTTCAGCACCACCAACTTTACTCGGGAACGGGAGCCGACATTGTCATGGAATCAATTACACTCATTGACGGATCGTGATAACGAGTCAGTGCCCTGTCAAAGCTCCCCTTGGGCGGGTCCTTTGACTTTTTTTCATCACAAACGACCCTCCAAAGACGGCCCTTGATTTTTTTCATCACAAACAACCCGTAACCGCCATCACAGACTTCCCAACCACTCCGTGCGAAAATCCTGTTGATTAGGGCAAGTTGGAAGTGTGCCCGTCTCCAGAGACGGCACGAGAAGCCCTACGACCCGGTTCGTTAGTAGCTCTTTGATAATTAAATGTGCCACGAAATGACTGAAGTCATCTCCCCGAAAAACCGCCCCAAAACGGGAATTGAGCCCCAGAATCGAGCTAAGTCCTTATTCCGGAATATTTTCCATATAAGTCCTTTGCGCTCTAGATTTTGAGGGTTTTCCACAGCCTAACCCGATGATTCCACAAGACCAGGGGGGAGGGGGGTGGTAGTAAACACGGATTAATACCCTCGTAGTAAACATGCAGGGAGACAGAGCAAGCGGCGCACAAAGATTCCCTCTCACTGAGAGCTGGAGAACCGGGAACCGAGGACTAGCCGATTCCCGTCTTGTACGCGCTGTCCGGCAAGCCCGTGATCCGTATTCCGCCGTGCCCTTTGTGCCGGATGTTGAGACCGATCAGCAGCGCGGTGATCTGCTCGACAATGCGCGCGTTCTCAAGCTTGCCGCCATCGATCGCTCGCACGCGCGCAATCTTCACTGCGAGTTCCATCGCAACCTGCGTGGCATTCGGATCGTCGCTGCATACGATCACATCGCAATCGACATCGTCGTTGATGTTGCCATTGAGCTGTTCTGCTGACAGGTTCTGGAATGCTGCCACGACGGAAACGTCCTTCGGAACAAGCTCCGCCGTCTGTTGCGCGGCCGAGCCTTGCCACACGCCGATGGTGCGGCTGGCGCGTCCGCCCACGCTCGCAGCCAGCGGAACGGTGGCATCAATCAGGATGCTGCCGGGACGGATCGCAGGCTTCAACTGCTTGAGCAGCGCCGCCTGCCCTGCGAACGGGACGGTGAGCACCAGCAGATCGCTGGCCGCGCAAGCTGCCGAATTTTCCAGCCCGGAAACTTGAGCGTTTGCGCCCGCTCGATTACGGATCGCCTCTGCCGTCTGCTGTGCCCGAGCGGCATCGCGCGAGCCGATGATGACGGTCTCTCCGGCGCGCGCCCAGCGCAGCGCGAGGCCCGTGCCAGCCGGGCCGGTGCCCCCGATGATGGCGATGGCGCGGCTCATGCGGGCGTTCATGCGAACTCCGCAATCTGCGCGTGTTCTATAGCGGGTTCAGAGTTGTTGCAGCCGTCCGCATCGGCCGAGTTGCGCTCGGCTTGGACCCTTCGACTTCGCTCAGGGCAGGCTCGCGAGGGCGCCCGTCCCCACACGAGCGGCAGCTTGATTTGCATTCGCGAATATTTTGTGTTGCGCTCTGCCGGAATGCGCCCGATCTCCAGAATCAACGCCTGGAAATCTTCCGGACTGGTGTACTGGCCCGCGGTCGCTCCGGCCTCACGCGAGATATTTTCTTCCATCAGCGTTCCGCCGTAGTCGTTGGCGCCGGCGTGCAGGCACAGCTGCGAAAGCTGACGGTTTAGCTTCACCCACGAGACCTGGATGTTATGAATCGAGCCGGCGAGCAAGATTCTGGCCAGGGCATGAATCTTGAGGTGTTCGGCGAGCGTCGGTCCTGAGCGCGCCAGTCCCTGCTGAAATAAAAGCGTGTTCTGGTGCACAAAGCCCAGCGGCACGAATTCGGTGAAGCCGCCGGTCTCCGTCTGAATCTGCCGGAACAAAGACAACTGGCGTACCCAGTGGCCGGGAGTTTCCCTGTGCCCGTACATCAGCGTCGAAGTGCTCGGGATGCCACATTTGTGCGCCGTGCGGATCACTTCTTGCCATTGCGCTGACGAAAGTTTGTTGCGCGAGAGTACATGACGGATTTCGTCATCCAGAATCTCAGCAGCCGTGCCGGGCAGCGTGTCGAGTCCGTTATCGCGCAGCATCATGAGATAGTCGCGCAGTGTCATGCCGGTCAGTTCCACGCCGTACACAATTTCCATCGGAGAAAAGGCGTGGATGTGCATACCCGGCACGGCATTCTTCACGGCGCGCAGAATGTCGCGATAATAAAACGGCGGCAGACCGTGCGGCAGCCCGCCTTGAATGCAGACTTCGGTCGCTCCCACGTCCCACGCTTCTTTCGCTCTGCGGCCCATTTCTTCCAGCGAATGAAAATAGGAGTCGGCCTCCCGCGGCCCGCGGCTGAACGCGCAGAACTTGCACCCCACGAAACAGATGTTCGTGAAATTGATATTGCGGTTCACCACGTAGCTGACGATGTTGCCGACCAAGTCGCGCCGAAGCGTATCCGCGGCCACGAGCAGCGCGAGCAAGTCTGCTTCATTACAGTTTGCACCGTCGCAATTCGCCAAGGCGTAGCGCTCCTCGTCCGTCAGGCACGCTCCGTCTTGGGTTTCCAACGTGCGCTCCAAGGCACTGCGAATTGCCACGGAAGCTTGGGGTGCAATCTGGTCCCAGGTCAGCGCGGAGAATTGTTCAAGTTCTGAAGTCTGAAACGTCATAACATTCTCCCTAGGCTTTTCGGACTGCACGTGTGGTAGCGGGGCTTCGCCCCGCTTGGACGGGGCAAAGCCCCGTCACCACACCGTCACAACCCGTGATCGAACGTTCACCGAAAAAGATCGTTCTTCGCGGGACGGATCAATTCGCGCGCCCCACTGTTTCTCCGGCGGTTTTCGCGGTAGTAAGCATAGCCGCGAATGATGCACGCGGGAGTGCCTGCCAGTTTGCCGCAGACCAGGCCCGCCGCACAAGCCAGTTCGTCCGCTACCGCGTCCACCGTTGCGTGCAGCGAGTATCCGTGTGGATCGCGGCGTCCGCGGTAGTCGACCAGAGGCCGCATCCCGGCGACGCCGATCGCCACTTCCGTCAATCCTTCCCGCCACGGACGCCCGAAACTATCGCTGACGATGACCGCGATCTCGATCCCAAGCTGCTTCTTCAACTCCCGCCGCAACCGCGCCGCGGAGCGATCCGGATTCACCGGCAGCAACACCGCGTGGCGCCCACCGTCCACGTTCGACACATCCACGCCACTGTTGGCACAAACGAAACCGTGCTTCGTCTCGGTGATCAGCACATTGCGCTTTCGCCGCACGATTCGGCGACTCTCGCGCATCGCCAGTTCACGGACGCGGGCGTCGAGCCCGTAGCGTCGAGCCCAAACTCGTGAAGCCGCCGAGGGCCGTATCTCATCCAGCGCGACCACGGCGCCTTCCGCCTTCGAAACAATTTTGTGCTTTACCACCAGGATGTCGCCATCCTGAAAGCGCAGCCCCAAGCGGCGCGCCGCCGCCAACAACCGCGCGCACAGCGAATCTCCGGCGCGGATTTCTCCGCTGACGGCGACCGGGAGAATGCGAACCTCCCCAGCCGCGCGCTTGCCGCTCTTGGACCCCATGCTAGACCTGACCATGCTAGGCCTGATTCCGGCTGCTGAGGTTCCAGCTTCGCACCAGCTTCTGCGATCGCCGTGCTCCGTTGGCAGCCGCCAGTTCGCGGAGATCTTCGGGACGATCGACATCCCGCGCAATCCCCGACAGTTCGAGCACAACACAAGGCAGGCCCGTTGCCTTCGCCGCGGCCAGGTGCGGCAAGAAGCTGTCGTTGCCGAAGCGAAGCGGGAACAAATCACCCGGAGATCGCCAGGCTGCATTTGTGCCGCGCCCCGCCGCGTCCGGCACCAGCACCGCACCACCGGGAGGAGCGCAATCTACGATCTTCTGCAGTTCCGAACAGTCGATCAAAGGGATATCAGCCGGAACCACCAAGGTGCTGCCCGCTCCACGCCCTTTGCATACCGCCGTTGCCATCTCGATGGCGCTGGTCTCTCCGGAGTTCAGATCGTCCGCAAAGACCTCGAAATTGAAACGCGCCGCCAAGTCGCGCGCAAACGAATCACTGGTCACCACCGCAACGGCAGGCCGGTTTTGCCAGCGCGCCAGCGCTTGCAGCACGTCTTCGCACATTGCCTGCGCCAGCGCGAAACGTTCTTCCGGACTCAAAATAGGCGACAGTCGCTGCTTGGCGGCGACGAGATTTTTTACTGGAACCAGAATCATGCCCGCTCCACGGCGGCTTGAGCGGCCGGAGATTGCGTCGCCGCGTCCAGGACGCTCTTTGCCAGCGCGATTCTATCTTCATTTTTGCGCATGATGGTCGGGGTGCAATGCACACGCATGCCGGTCTTGCGCAACCCTTCGGCCGCCAGCGCATCCTGCGAATCCACCACCAGCAGATCCAGGAAATCGCGATAGAAGTCGGCAACGCCGGCAATCGAAACTGCGAAGCTTTGCGCCGCCATGAGTGTTCCCGCGGGCCCGGTGACGGCGACTCCTCCCACGATCGGGCTTACGGCCACAATGGGGGCGCGGCTTTCGCGCAGCGCTTCGCGAATTCCTGGCACGGCGAGAATCGGCGCGATGCTCGATACCGGATTACTCGGCGCCAGTAGCACAAGATCGGCCGAGCGGATCGCCTCGATTACTCCGGGCGCAGGCTCCGCATCCGAGGCGCCGGCGAACCGAACCGATTCCACGGGATCCTGGTACCAGCGCTGGACGAAATATTCTTCAAAGCTCAGGTCTCCCGCCGGAGTCAAAACCCGGGTCTCCACGCGCGCATTGCTCATCGGCAGGACGCGTGCCTTGATTCCAAGCCTGCTCGCGATCTCGGACGTGGCTTCACTGAGCGTCTTGCCATCGGCAAGCAGCTTTGAGCGAAAAATGTGTGTGGCCAGATCGCGATCGCCGGCGTGAAACCATGTCGGTTGTCCCATTTGCCCCATGGCATTCAGGCAAAAAAAAGTGTCGCCCTTCACGCCCCAGCCGCGCTCCTGGCTCAGTTTCCCCGCCAGCATGTAAGTGATGGAATCCAGATCGGGCGAAACATACAATCCCCACCACAGCAAGTCGTCGCCGGTATTCACGATGATCGTCAGTTCTTCCGGACGAACGATCTGCCGGAGGCCATCCACGAACTTGGCGCCGCCGGTGCCGCCGGTCAGAATCGTGATCATGCCGCCCTCTTTATTTGAGCGTAGCCCTCAGCGTCTGCCGCTGTGCCCAGGCGCTCGGCCAGCAAATCGCCGTGGGCTGCTGCTTGATGCGCGAATTCAGGATAAACCGGCAACCGCTGGCGCAACTCGAATCCTTTCGCTTCGGTCCGCTGCCGCAATTCTTCCAGATGCGGCCACGGCTTTTCCGGATTGATGAAATCCGGCGTCAGCGGCGAAACTCCTCCCCAGTCATTGATGCCGCCGTCGAGCAGATCGGCATATTGCCCGGTATGTTGCGGATCGGAGAGATTCGGCGGCGCTTGAATATTCATCTCCGGCATCAGGAGGCGCGCCACAGCCAGCGTGCGCAGCATTTCCCCGCGATCCGGTTCGGGCCAGTGTGCCATCGGCGTTCCGCTCTTGGCGCGGAAATTTTGGACGATCACTTCCTGAATGTGCCCATACCTTTCATGCAAGTCGCGGATCGCGATCAGCGAATCCACGCGCTCTTCCGGCGCCTCGCCAATTCCAATCAGAATTCCCGTGGTAAAAGGAATCTTCCGCCGTCCGGCTTCTTCAATTACACGCAGGCGCTTCGCCGGTTCTTTGTCGGGAGCATTGTCATGAGCCGCGTTTTTCGCGAGCAGCCGCGCACTGGTCGTTTCAAGCATGAGCCCCAGGCTGGGAGCCACGCGGGACAGCCGTTCCAGCCATTCCGCGCTCATCAGCCCGGGATTGGGATGCGGCAGCAGGCTCGATTCGCGAAGCACCTTCTCGCACATCGCTTCCAGATAATGGAGCGTGGATTTGTATCCCAGGCGCCGCAGCGCATCCCGCATCTGGGGGAAAAGCAGCTCCGGCTTGTCTCCCAAGCTGAACAACGCCTCGGTACATCCCATGCGCTCTCCCGCATGCACTACCTCCATCACCTCGTCCGGCGCCATGGTATGCGCACCGGGCTGACCGGGATCGCGCCGGAATATGCAATAGCCGCAGTAGTCGCGGCAAAGATTCGTCAGGGGAACAAACACCTTGCGGGAATAGGTGATGACTCCCGGTTTGAATCTGGCGCGGGCAAGTTGCGCCGCTGAGAGCAGGGAAGGTAGCATGGCGTCGTCCGTTCGCAGCAATCGACAAGCCGCTTCACGGGAGATCGGCTTCGCGCCGGCGTTCGCCAACTCAGCTATCGTTGCGGCGAGCGCGTCTGGGAAAAAGGTGGCCATACGTCTTTACTTCGAAACTCGGTTCATCCGAACCCGCCGCAAATCCTGTGGGGCGTTGGCAACGATCATAACGGACCGAGCGAATCCCTGTCCTGTTGTGGCTTACAGGGAGCCATTCAAAACCAGGGCCCGCAGGTTTCCGTATGAGCCTTACCGCGAGCGATTTCCGCAAGGCGATGGGGTGTTTCGCAACCGGAGTCACGGTCATCACCGTCGATCAGGACGGCGAGGTCCACGGCATGACGGCGAATGCGTTCACCGCGGTCTCGCTCGATCCGGTGCTGGTTCTGGTTTGTGTGGATCACCGGGCGCGGACGCACGCTCATCTGCACGCCCGGAAGCGGTTTGGAGTGAACGTGCTGCGCAGCGATCAACAGACCATCTCGGAATATTACGCGCGCTCCGCGGAGACGCATCAGCATCCGGAGGCGGCGGGCGCGCGCTTCGATCGCACTGCGCAAGGCACGCCGGTGCTGCAAGGAGCTCTGGCGTACCTCGAGTGCCGGTTACACTCGACGCAGACCGCAGGTGACCACACCATCTTCATCGCGGAAGTGGAAGAGGTCGTGGTCCGGGATGGGGAGCCGTTGCTGTACTTTCGCAGCCAGTATCGGACATCGAAGCTCTGAACGACTGATGTGCAGACGAGAAAGTAGCGAGAATTGCAGAAGTTAGAAGTCAGATTGCAGAAGTAAAAACCAACGACCACGGTATTTCACTTCTGCAATCTGACTTCTAACTTCTGACTTTGTTTCTTTCACTTCTGCAATCTGACTTCTGACTTCTGACTTTTAACTTCTGACCTTATTTCCCCATCAGCAACTTCGCGATCGTTGCCAATTGCATGTTCGAGGTGCCTTCATAGATTTTTCCGATCTTCGCATCGCGCCAATATTTCTCGACCGGATAATCTTTTGTAAAACCGTATCCACCGTACACTTCGATTGCCAGCGACGTCACACGCTCCGCCACCTGCGACGTGAACAGCTTGGCCATGGCGGCTTCTTTCACAAAATTCACGCCGGCGTCTTTCATGCGGGCCGCGTTATAAACCATCAGCCGCGCCGCCTCGATCTCGGTTGCCATCTGCGCGATCTGAAACTGGATTCCCTGAAATTCCGAAATCGGTTTCCCGAATTGCGTGCGCTCCTGCGCATACTTTGCGGCGCATTCCCACGCGCCGCGCGCCACGCCCAGCATCTGCGCCCCAATTCCGATGCGGCCTTCGTTCAGCGTTTCGATCGCGATTTTGTATCCCTTGCCGACCTCGCCGAGCACGTTCTCCTTCGGCACGCGGCAATCTTCCAGAATCAGTTCGCAGGTTGACGAAGCCCGAATCCCCAGCTTGTCTTCCTTTTTGCCAACTATAAATCCGGGGAAGTTCTTCTCGATCAGAAACGCGGTGATCCCCTTGTATCCCTTCGACGCATCGACGGTAGCAAACAGAATGAACAATCCAGCCTCTTTGCTATTCGTGATCCAGAGCTTGCGTCCGTTGAGAACGAAATCATTTCCTTTGAGCTCGGCCTTGGTTTGCAGCGCAAACGCGTCCGATCCCGATCCCGCCTCGCTCAACGCATATGCGCCCACCGTGTCCGCCGCCAGCTTTGGCAGGTAACGCTTCTTCTGGTCTTCACTGGCCCAGCGCAGAATCGCATTCGCGACCAGCGTGTTCTGCACGTCCACGATTACGCCGGCGGAAGCGTCGGCCCGCGAAAGTTCTTCCACGGCTAAGATCGCGTCAAAAAACTTGCCGCCTGCGCCGCCGTACTGTTCGGGTATTTCGATGCCCATCAGTCCGAGCTGAAAGAACTGGTCGATCAGACCGTGATCGAACACTGCTTTTTCGTCCATTTCTTTCGCCAGCGGACGAATCTTGTCGTCGGCAAACTGGCGGACGTTGTCGCGAAACAGAATCTCGTCTTCGGTAAGAGTGGTGAGCGGCGTGGGATTCGCGAGCTGTAGAGTTTCCGGCATGAAGACACCTCGTTGTAGAGACGCGGCTGGCCGCGTCTTAATTATTACGACGCTTCGCGTCTGGGCAGGATGGCGAACCGGAAATTGTAGCAGCAGGAAGGGGTAAGACTGCGACCGCTTGGTCGGTTGGCAGCGTTCTGATTTGCTTCTTTTCGGGGAGTGGTTGAGTCTGGCGGCTGAGTTCCAGGGGCTTCTAATCTTTTATAATTCTGGATAATTCTGGATTCTTGCCTGTTTACTTATACGATATTACCCATTGTTTTACGTCCCCCCTCCCCCCCCAATTTCACGTAAAATATTCAAAAATAAAGACTTACTTGCAAAATATTCCGGAATATGGACTTAAGCCCGATTTTCGGCCTAAATTGCCGTTTTGGAGCGGTTTTGAGGGAGATTCCTCGCTTCCCACACTGGGTTCGCTCATGCCCGCTGAACACCTCGGTTTATCAAAGAGTACTGGCTGTCGCGGCTTTGCCGGTCAGAATCATTGTCACATCGGGCGGGTGGGGAGTCTGTGATGGAGTGCACAGGATTTTTGTGATGGAAAGAAAGGCAAAGGCCCCGCCCTTCGCTTCGCGATAGGACGGGCCACCCGCCTCGATTTGACAACTTAATCGGAAAGGATGGGCCAGCCCCTACCCGCCGAAGATCAATGCAAAGGCGGAGCCGTGATTTTGCTCGCTTCTGCGAAATCTATTTCGCCCCGTTGCATACGACTCCGGGCGTCCAGGATGAACTCGGGAGATGGTAATCCGGAGACACGTATCGAACTGGCGATCCCGAGGCGCCGAAAGAGAATATTGAACTCTTCAATAACATGGCGGCGCAAGACCTCGGTAGCCCATCTGAATGTTAGAAGTCGATAAAACTGATAATACTCAGTGATGTACTCTGGGTGCCAGTCCCTGCCGCTCCAGCCCCACTTCCGCGTAAGACGATAACGGTTCATTTCGTAGGCTCGCCGGTAATCCTTGATGACAAAGTCCTTCGGCCAGTGCCCAACCTCCATGTCTTTGCGGTAGAACTTGGGGCCAAGTGACGGCCACCTCGACAGGTTCGCGAGAAGTTTTCGATGGCCATCATAACCCCCGAGCTCGCGGGGCATGTCAATGCGCCATAAATCGGCCCTTCTAAGAAACACGTATCGACTCTCTGCGGTGTTCACCGCACCGGCGGGTGCGACTTGCATGCAATTGCCGCATACTAACCAGGTTCCGTGCAATGGAAACTGGGACAAGTCGGCTACCTGCCCATCTGCGTCGCGCACGATCTCGAACAGGGCTCGTCCTGAATAGGCGAGATAAGAAACAACCTTGCTCACGGCTTTAAGGACGGAATCCCGCCGATGGTACAGGTGTTCGTCAAGAAGCGCGCAAATATGCTTTGCTCGCGTTGTTTCTTCGTCTGTCCCCTCGAACGTGATCGAGACGCCACTTTCATCTGCATCATGAATGAGCAGACTACTCTGAAGATCCTGCGTGAACATGACGAAATCAAGCGCAAATGCGTCGACCGAAGGACTCACTGAAGGACCCACTGCGAACCTGCGGGTTCTCGGCTTAGGGCGCTCATCAAAGTTCCTCGGGGTTCTCATCGTCTCCTCCGGTGTCGTCCTCCTGGTCGCGCTCTAATGCTTCCGTCAAATTGGTGACACTGTGCCCCCAACGTAAGTTCTCACCGCCCGGCTGCTTCGCCAAGTACAGAGCGGCAAAGATTTCCCACCCGTCGTGGAATTCGTACTTTGCACAATATCGGACCAAAGGACTCGGATGGTCTATTTCTTCCCGCGTAAAGAGGCCAGAACCCCTCCCCAGAAATGTCCGTCTAGGCAGCTGATTGAGTTCGCGTTGAACTCTCATGGACCAATTCGTTCGCACGAGTCCACGATGCGGGATTTGAAAACGGGGCAGACCACCTGCGGTGACAGCGGCTAACCACGGCAGCATTCGTGGATTTTTCGGAAATAAGCTATCCCAAGCTGTCGCGATGGGCGTCCAGAGCTTCTCTTCCCCATGGAGTTCTGCTAACAACTTCGAGAACCCGCTGAGCTCCAAAAGATCGATGACGGGTGCGGCCGCAATCTGGAGCTTCTGTTCTGTCCACACGTCGAAGTTTGGATCACTCGGCTTCATTCGTTCGAAGAGAGCGAGCGTTCCCCTAAGAAGAGGCGCGAAGAGCACTTGCACCTCGCTCGTTTCATTCTTGAGCAATACGTCGACCAGATTTTCAGCGGTTTCGTGTATGAACTGGCCAAGATAATCGGGAACACCTGTAACCGCCTCGGAATCCTTCAGAAGCAAAATGTGCAGGGCCATAGAACGGTTAAGCCGTGTCCGAAGTTTGCCTGCCCTTTCCACCCACTCAGTCTTGTCGAACTTAGGCCATTGAAGATCAGAAAGATGCTTTGCCGCATTTAAGGCCTCGAATCGGGCCGCTAAGAATCCTTTATGGGCTGCAAGCTTGTTCAAATACTCGAGCTCTCTGGCCAATACCGCCGCCGATTGCCAAACCAGCCCTGCCTTAACTAGCCGGTCCGACCAGCTCTGGAGTTCAGATCCCCTCTCCACGATCGAGTTGAGGTTCTCGACCATGGCCTCCATCTGCGCCCTCGCAATTAGGTCTTGTATGTACCAGTTCGGCGTCCTGATTTTCCCTTCGATTTCGTTTTCGGCTTCCAAGCGAGGGGCAACCCATTCAAGCAGGCGAAGTTCAGCTGAAGGAAAGCGTTTGGAATAAAGAGACTCAACCCTGCTCCAGTGGACGCTCTGAATGCGATTGGCAGTGGACTCTGGCGACAATTGCTCAATTGCGGAACGGTACGCCACCAAGACCTGAATTTGAAGAGAACCTAGGACATCAGCGATACCAACACGCGCCGGGCTTTCCGGTGCACCGTTTTCTGAACAATGCCGCTCCCATTTCTCACGCACCCGCTCAACCAGTGCTGTCGCTCGGTTCAGGTCCCCGCTCCTCGCGAGTGCGTCAACGTATGTACCCGCTGCGCTCAGTAATTCACCTACGTTATCCACCCGGGCACGGCGTATGTTCACATCGAAGCACTTGACAACAATGGTTTCGACTCTGTCCTCAAACCAGTGGTACTGCCGAACAAAATTGGGGGTTAAGGTTGTGCCGGTCTGATGAGCCATGGACGTTGTGGAGTCGTCCGTCATGTACCAGGACGGATGCTCGTGCTTCTGCCCAAACCAATAGCTATCGGTCGGTATTCTCAGTTTTCTTCGCTGATACTCTGTCAGTAGTGCCAGGATTTGAACGCTAAATTCCAACAGTGGCCCACTCTCCAGGTTCTCATGTGTCGCTGCCAAATCAGCGAGTGTCAGCAGGCCATCAACAATTGAATTTGATTGGCGATGTGCGTGATTCTGAAATTCGGGATCTTTCCATCTGAAGCCGCCCGCGCTAACCTGGTCGAGCCAGCGACCAAGTTCACCAAAAAGAGACCCCGCTAACCTCGTGGGGTCAAATAGATCGAACGCGCGCCGGCCAAGCGCTGCGAATGCAATGATTCCGGTTCCCGCGAGAATGATGAGGATTGGTAACGCTAATCTTAACGGGGGGAAACCCGCAAGATTCAACGCGATGAGACACAGAGGAATAAATGTGGCTTGCGTGAGATATCTGACGTAAATATTTCCGACGCGCTCCCGGGTCATCAGGTCCCTGATGTTGTTTGGGACTGTTGCATAGATGGCGCCAGCAGCAGCCGTCACTGCTGTGAAGTACAAGGCAATGAATACGCCTCCGATCTGCGCTAGGCTGCCAAGCCAAGACACGTAGCTGGAAGATTCGGGAATCGGCCAGCGTGTCGCAACGAAAGGAACTAATAACAGTTCCATAACCTCTAACGCCGCTGTGACACACACAGCGACTAAGAACTGAGTGGCTGTCGAAGTGATAAACGAAGTGAGAATTCCTGCGTTTGTTCGCTGATCTCTTGCGATATAGCGTATTCGGAAGATCTGACGGAGAACTTCAAATCGTGTCCGCTGGACAACAGAACGAACGCGCCAGAAAACTCGGTACTGAGAGACGCGAAGGAACGTACCTGAATCCATTGACTGCATATTACTATTGTGACCCAAGCGCCCGTGGTGATTACGCGTGGTAGGGTGTCGCGCTATTCCGAGTACCTCTCCACTCCAGAAGAGGCTTCCGCTTGGGCAGGTTGCAGGTTACGCTTAGCGCAGCTAAATTATGTGCGAGAGTTGGAGCTGTACATGAAAAGGCCCGTCCCGGTGGAATCTGCCTCTGCATTCATCGACCAGAAGATCAAGGAACTTGGGGACTGGGGGGCTGGCCCAGCCTTTCCTCATTTTAGCCCTCGAGGGTGCCCCGCCCCTTGTCGCGTGTTTTGCGACAGGGCGGGGATTTTGATCTCCATGAGGTGAGGATGCAGCCAAGTCAAATTCCCCGCCCTGTCCCTGCAAAGAACGCAGGGACAAGGACGGGGCAGCCGCTCGATTTGACATCTTAATCGGAAAGGATGGGCCAGCCCCCTGGTCTGCGCGGCCAAAGAGGCGAAATGGAAGCGGACGCGGGCGCGTAGGAAAACGCGCGAAGCAACCCTCCTGACTGTCGGGTAGTGTGGTTTTAGAGAGGAGATGGCTACCTTGCAGGCCGGATGAGAGAGAGCGACAGCCCTACAAGGAACATTGCCAAAATACAAGAGATCGGCCCAATAACGAATACTCCGGTTAAACCGCAGAGATTGCCCGGATTTGGACCCGAACAGGCCCAGCCGGTCCCCAAGGCCACACCAAGGAAACCCGCAACGCCACCGCAAATAATCACTGCCAAGATATACGCAACGACCGAGACACGACGCTCCGGTTCGATAAGTTTACGGTGGCGTTTGTAAAAGTAGACTGGGGAACCAATGCCGAACACCAGCACCGAAAGGATCACCAGCCGCGCCATGATAAGCCACCCCAACTACTTTATCAGAGCAGACCACTACCGGAGGTCACATTAGCAGTTCGGCTAGATCCCAAACGTGGCGGG
>Ga0209117_1000652_pt1 | contig 13390 bp, 11 predicted proteins | sample BlaSpr_A8_OM2_M2_FD_187978 | JGI IMG/M metagenome (GOLD analysis project Ga0209117, IMG submission 187978) | Forest soil microbial communities from Thunder Bay, Ontario, Canada - Black Spruce, Ontario site 2_A8_OM2_M2 (SPAdes) (version 2) | ecosystem: Environmental > Terrestrial > Soil > Boreal...
AGCCCAGAGAGAATGCTGGGGATCGCTCCGGAGCTATACCCCAACACCGTACGTAGCGGAAAGCGATAGGGAAGCAGGTCGCAGAGGAATTCGCGGCCCTCAAGGAACTGCCAACCCAGGGCATCGATAAGCACAAACATATTTAGCCGCGGTCTGCGACTCACGACTGGTCCTCCAGAGCGGCCGCAACTGCCTGCGGCCGGAGGAAACGCAAAAGAACTCGTTTGGGCAAGAACAAGATGGCCTCTCTTGCAGTGCGGATCGCGTAGCTGGTCGGCCTCCCCACCAGCAGCCCCTCATAAGCACGCGGACTTGTGTTTGAGTAAACCACCGCGCGATTCACCAACTGCGCACCTGGCTGCGCGGGCCAACTCCGCGAAGTGCAAACCGCGCGATAACCAACCTGCATCGCGACCTCTACCACTTCGGTGGACAGGCCCCCATACGGGACGGCGACGAACTCAACTTCCCGCCCCAATCGGGCCTCGAGGATCTGTTTCGAGAGCTTCAGTTGCCGCTCCCTTTCCCGCAATGGCAGGATCGAGAGGTCCACATGGTCGTGGCTGTGCGATTGGAAGGACATCCCTGCTCGCCTCATTTCATTGATCTGCTGCCAGCTCAAGAATCCTTTCCTGCCGACAGCGGCAGTATTGACAAAGAATTCGGCCCGATTGCCGGCCTCAAGAAGAAGGGGAAAGGCGATCTCGTAGTCCGAGCAGTTGCCGTCATCGAAAGTCAAGGCGACTGGCAAATTTTGTCGTTTAGATCCGTCCGCAGAATTCCAGAAGTCACGCAGCAGTACAACCTGGTGGCCCTCCCTGCGGGTCAAAGCCAGATGATCGCGAAATTGGGCGGCCGAGACCCAGTATTTTCTTTCGCCTAATGGGTACCCGGGTATCGAGGAGAGCGTCAAGCCATGATAGAGGAACACAGGTGTGCCGCCGAGCCCGAGCCGACCGCGGATTAGTTGACCCGTTGCCAAACTCCCTCCTCCCGACCCGTCAGAAACCGGAAAAAGCCAACCAAGAAGGCCAGATTCATCGCCAGCAAGAAGTAACCTACGTGCGCATACCGGACTCCGTGCATTCGGTGGCGGAAAACAAACCCCATACACGCCCAAAGGAAGAAAAGCAGTTGTCCAACAAAAACGGCCCGATAGAGCGACTTCTCGATCAGGAGCGCATTGCTCACCAGGAGCGCTATCAACAGGAACGGAAGGACCCACCGCAAAAGTTTGTGGGAAACAAAAGCTATGCTTGTGAATCCGTCGAGGCGTGTCGTGAGGAACCCTTTCAACGCCCGAAAGCTCCCCACGGCGAGCCGGACTCGCCGGGTAAACTCGCCGCCGACCGAAGAAGCTGCAAACTCGGTTGCCGTGGCTTCGGGATCATAGAGAACCGCATAACCCAGATTGCGGGCGTTCATCGGAATTACGAAGTCTTCAATAATGGTCTCTGGAGCGAGCGGCCGAAAGGCCGTGCGACGCAAGGCGAACAGAGCTCCACTGGCCGTGAGGGTGGCGCCGAGCCGGGCCTCCATCAGCCGCAGCATGCTTTCGTATCCCCAATAGACGCCTTCGGTCTGCCTAGACTCCAAGGTTCTTTCAAATTCAAGAGCCCCGCAGACAATCCCCACGTTGGGGTTGGAAAAATGCCTTGTAAGGTTCTTGACCGCGTCGGGAGCAAACAGCGTAGAGGCGTCGGAGAAAACCAAGATGTCGTGGTGGGCATATGACACAGCGACATTTAATGCTTCCGATTTCCCTTTCCGTCTCGGCAGGAGGACAACCTTAATTTTCGGATCTTGCAGCGAGCTCAAGATCTCGTTCGTGCGATCCGTCGAACCGTCGGAAACGCAGACAGTCTCGAGTTTCTCCGCCGGATAATCGATCTGGCCCAAATTGAGGATTTTATTCGGTAAACAGGTTTGCTCGTTGTAGGCGGGAACAATCAAAGTTACGGTTGGCAATTGTTCCGACGTTAACGTCGAAGCCCGGCGATTGTGCCGCCCAGTGAGATACTGCCAGTCTCGGCGGACTTGAGAGAGGGCGAAGGCGACAAACAGCGCGATCGGATAGAAAATATACGTGTACGCGATGAGGAGCAGACACGCCCAAAAGAAGTATTCAGCGATCCTCACGATCGTCTCCTCAACGTGCACCCCGGCCCCACAACAAAATCTTGGTCGTCCGAAACAAGATCAGCAGGTCGAGCCCAATCGAAATGTTCTGGAGATAAAACAAATCGTGCGCGAGTTTCTCGGTATTGTCTTCGACCGAAGAGCAGTAGCCCTGTTGGACTTGGGCCCATCCTGTCAAACCCGGCGTTATCATCCAGCGGAGCGCGTAGTAAGGGATTTGTTTCGCAAGTTCTTCCTCCTCTTCCAGCGCGAACGGGCGAGGACCCACGAAATGCATATCTCCCCGCAAGATGTTGTAAAGTTGCGGAAGCTCATCCAGACGAATTCGGCGCAGCCAGCGTCCCACTCGGGTGCAGCGCCCGTCGTTCACTTGCGTCGGCTTGAAATTGACCTCCGAAGCGACTCCTCTTCGCATCGAACGGAACTTATAAAGAGTGAAGATCCACTTGTCTTTTCCAAAGCGGCATTGACGAAATAGGATGGGTCCCTCAGATTCCAAGCGGATCGCGATCGCGATCAGTAACATCAGCGGCGCGCAAAGGATCAACCCGAGTATGGAGAACACGATCGAGGCGGCACGCTTGTAGACCAACAAGGCAGGCGAGGGCCACAACTCCGCAGTGAACCGCAGACGATTCAGCACCTTCGAGTCGAGCCAGATCTTTCCCGTGGTGGTCTCGTAAAGAGCCGTTCCATCTGAGATCATCAAGCCACGCTTCTTGAGTTGCGGCAGTTGAGCGATGGGAAGACTTCCGGCGCATTCGTCCTCAACTGCAACGATCAGGCGGCCGATCCTCTCGCTCGTTATCAGGTCGGGCAGCTCCGTCATCTCTCCAAGGCGGCGGAGATCGGTCGGCGCATTCGCGAGCCCTGCTGATTGACTCACCAGCCCGAGCACTCTCATACCAAGTTCGGGACGCCTTTCGATCTCACGCACCAAGGAGATCGCCAACGACCCATCTCCCAAGATTGCCACCCGCTCGGCGAGACGCGTAGAGCGGTTCAGGGCCAAAAACAGATTCCGGGAGCTAATCAAAAGGAGACCGGCCATGGCGATTCCCATGACAAAGGTGGCACGACCGAGTCGCGCTTCCGGATAGACAAAGTACAGCAGCGCCAGGACGACCGAAGCGGTGCCGAAAACCTGGAACAAGCGCGCCAGCGTTTCGCGCCGATTGCCCAGCACGATGGAATCGTACAGATCGTAGTAATACATGCAGAGCAAGAGCGCTGCGGACACGGCGGCGAGTTTGAGAAGCCCATTATCGTAGCTTAGCCATAGCTCCATTTCATCCGCCGAGCGAGCAACGCTGACTAACAGGAAGGTCAGAACTATGAGACAAACTTCCCACACTACCAGCAGCAGTGTGCGGGTTGGAAAATGGACGTGGAACAATCTAATCATCGCTTACCAGTTTTCCCTTCGATTGCTTCGCCCCGACGGACGTCTCGTCTTTGTCCATCGTGTGCAATCGCTCGGACACGTGGCAATGGGCGTAAGGAGAGCCCGTGCTGGCGTTGAAGACCAGCCCGACGATGAGGGCTTTGTCGAGCGCCGTTAAACTTTTTTCTGCTGCTTCCTTCGGCGTCACATTCTCGCGAACCACCAACAGCACGCCGTCGACCAGCGTCGCCAAATGACGCGAGTCTGCAAAAATGTTGATCGAGGGAGAATCGAAAATGACCCAATCAAATGCGACGGCGGCTTGGCTAATGAATTCCTGTAGGGCGGGTTTCTGAAGCAGTTCCGACGGATTCGTCGACGCAAACCCTGCAGCCAGATAATAGAAGCCCAGCGGGTCCACCCGGAAGATAGCCCGCGTGAGTTCAATCCGGCCCGCAAGATAGTCAGCGAACCCGTGACTGGGAGCAATTCCCAAGACTGGAAACCGCGGGTGGCGGAGATCGGCGTCCACCAGCAGGACCGCAGAAGAACTGCGGGCAAGCGTCACGGCGAGGTTGATCGCGACAACGGTCTTTCCTTCGCGGGGCACTGCGCTGGTGACGAGGACTGTTTGCAACCTTCGCTGTTCCCGGACTTGCAGGAGCCGTTGGCACAGGACCCCGAAACTTTCCTGCGCAGAGGCCGGGAGCTGCCCAGAAGTAAGAACGCGCTCCTCGGCTTGAGGATTGCAAAGTACCCGCTCTGCGTGCTTGACGATGTCAGGCTGTAAGTTGATTCGAGCCGCCAAGTCCCGCCACTGCTCCCCCGGCTCGACAAATTGCCCAAAAGGCTTTTCCTCCTGAGGGTTGTCCAGCTGATTGAGAGCCCCTAGGATTCCCTGTTTCGGACCAACCGTCGCGCTCGTTCGGGTAGACGATTGAGGTACTCCGCCGCCCGTACCTTCAAAGCTTGCCGACCAAGATTCGAGCGAGTCCCTCAGATCGGGCCATTGGCCGCTGTTGCCGGCCAGTGGATTCGGTGGCTTTTCCACGCTCGGCTTCTCTGACCCGCGGATTGCTTGGAAGATTCGGCTCACTCGCTTTCCTTTTTTTCTGGAGAATCTAATTCTGGGTAGCCGTGTGTCTCCGGTTCCCTTGCTTCAAGAACGGTAGCGAAACTTGCCGCTTCCTCCTCGTCTGCTTCCTCGCCGGCTGGCCACCGAACCCCTTCGGCAGCGGAGTGTCCATTCCCGTTTACCCGGTTCAGACCCAGGTCCGAGGCGGCCTCTTCGATCAGTTCGGGCGTGACTCGCTCATTGCGAAGGGCAAAGGCGGACATCATGGCGTTATCACATAGAGTGTTGATCAACCGAGGAGTCCCTTGTGAATAGCGGTAGATCCGCTCGAGTGCCGCTGCGGTGAAAATCCCGCCCCTCTTGTCACCTGCGAGTTTCAGACGACACCGTACATAATCAGGAGTTTCGTTCTCCGAAAGCACGTGCAACCGGAACCAGAGGGCGACGCGCTGTTTTAACTGTCTCAGGGTGGGTGAGTCCAGTCTTGCCTCCAGCTCCGCTTGCCCTACCAATAGGATTTGTAGCAGCTTGCCCCGGGCAGTTTCGAGGTTTGTGAGTAGACGGATCTCTTCGAGCACGACAGGAGCGAGGTGCTGCGCTTCCTCGACCACCAGCATGGTCATACCTCCACGTCGATGGCGCTCGATCAAGAGCCGGCTGAGCCCGATCAAAAGGTCACTCTTCGTGGTCGGATGGGGAGACAACCCCAGGTCCTCAGCCACGTAGGAAAGGAACTCCTGGCTCGATAGACGGGGATTGAACACGTACGCGTAAGTCACCCGGTTCTTGTCCAGCAGTTCTTGCAGACACCGCACAACCAGAGTCTTTCCGGTTCCGACCTCTCCGGTCAAAACCATGAACCCCTTCGCGGCCTTGATTCCGTAGTAGAGCCCTGCCAACGCCTCTTGGTGCTGGGGGGTCGCGTAGAAAAGGGACGGATCGGGGCTGATCTCGAAGGGACGCTGCGCCAATTGGAAGAAGGCGTTGTACATGCTCAGCCCACCAGATACGTGTAAATCCCCATTGCCACCGAGCCCGTCAGAAGAAGCACCGTCACCATGGCTTCACAAACCTGATATAGCCGCGTGCGAACCCTCTCCCGGTGGGACTGGAGAACCGGGACGTGAACCAAGACAGGCACCTGAACGGACTCGAGGAGGTTTCGCTCGTTGTGAACGGTCTCATCGGTCTGCTCTAACAAGGTCGTCACGCCCAGGCCCGCGCAGAGTCCTAGGGCCCATCCGATGGTTAGGATCTCGAGTCGATTGGGCTCCTTCGGTTTGAGCGGGAGGTTCGGGGGATCGATGATTCGGAACTGTTCCCCTTGCTGCCTCTTCTCGAGATTGGTCGCCAACTCGGACTGTAGTTTCTTCTGCAACAGGGACTGATAGTTCTGTCGGGAATTGTCATAATTGCGCGTTACCTCGGCCAGCTGCTGTTCGCGCAGCGGTGTCAGATTCAGCCGAGACTCAAGGTCGTCCATTCGTGCGCGTAACTTCTTCGTTGCGTCCTGGTAATTTTCAATTTCCAGCTTCGTGACTTTGAGCCGGCTCTCGACTTCTGCCAGAGGCACTGATTGGGGTCGAGACGCGGTATTTGCTGAAGCTTCCGTCGGCGGGACGGTGTCTGGTTTCTGCTCCAACTGTTTCCGTGTCTGTTTCCAACCGGCGAGCTGATCTCTAAGCTTGTCGACATCGGGGTGCCGAGATGTGTATTTCGTCTCAAGGTCGGTGAGTTGTTTCTGAAGGTCACGGATCGTCGCGTCCGCGACGGCGATCGGAGAGGCCACAGCGCTCCCATCAGCGCTTCCGAGAGACTCTTGCATGGCCTGGTACTCGCTCCGCATAGATTCCAAATAAATCCTCTGTTGTTCGGCCCGATCGATGGCCGCCGTATTGGCGTCCAGCTGAGACTGAAGGCTCCCGAGCGTCTGGAGCATGGTTTGCTTTTGTTCGGGGAGCTCGCCAATGAAGCGGATCTTGTATTCGCGCAAGCGTTGCTCCTGCTGCGCGAGATCTTGGCGTGCCTGCTCCAATTGGTTTTCGAGAAAGGTGGTCGTGCTAACCGATTGTTGGCCGCGCGCTTGGAGGTTTTCATCAATGAACAGCGACGTCAGCTCATTCGTGATTTGCTGAGCAACCCGTGCGCTGCCATATAAGAAATAGATGCGAAAGGCGGTTAGTTCATCCTGACGCCGAGGCGCCTGCACCAGTTCGATGCGAATGTCTTGCCGCATTTTGTCTACGACCTCATCGATGTTCACGCGCGGCCGCAGGTTAGGATAGAGACCAAACTGCTCGATGAGCTTCTGGAGTCGAGTGCGGCTGAGAATCTGCTGGGTCATGCTTTGCAAACGGTCCTGGAGATCGGTCACCACGTTGGGCGTGACGTAGAGTTCAGGTACCTTTTGCTGCTCGACCAAGATCAAGGCTTCGGAGCGATACTGCTCCGGCCAGAAATGCGCCACGCCGAAGGCAACAAAACCACAAACAAACAGTGGCCCCATCAACCACCAGCGTCGCCGTACCGCTATCGCCCAGTAGTCCTGCCAGCGCACCGGGTTAGGTTCGAATGTATCTTCCATCTTCGCTACCGCCCCAAAGCGATCTCGTGAAACCTGTAAGAGAACTGTACCGACCAGAGATCGCGGTCAAAATTTCCGAACCGTTGTGATTGTCCAGTGCCGCGTTGGTGGATGAAGGCATACCCCACGCGGACACTGAGTTTCTCCGTCAGCGAGCGCTCAAGGCCAACGCCTGCAGGTAGACTTTGATACGCGCCTCGGGAGGATGTCGAGTCGAGGCTCCTGTTGTCGGCATAGGCTGCGTTCCAAATTGCGTCCCAACGCCCGGGCAGCCGGCGTCTCACGCTCCCCCCCACAGAGGAACTGACCACGGCGCCAAGCAATCCCCCGCCGTCCGAAACCTGGTGCTGTGCGGTCAGCTGGAACGCCGTCTTGTCTAACTGCTTCGTCAGCGTGCCTCCGAGCGCCCAGGTCCAAGTCGCGAGGAAAACAGGAATTTGTAGCGTGGAAGGGCCCAGAGGGATGGCGATTACTTCGTGCAGGTGCGAATATTGCGGCCCACCAAAAATACTTAACGTCAGATTGGGAGAAACTTGCTGCGCATACGAAAAGAAGGCGCTGTGTACGAGAGCTCGTGAGTCCGAACCGAAACTAATGTCCTGATACTGGTAGACGATCCCCAGGGTGGTGTGAGGGCCGAGCCGATGTTTGTAGACCAAGCCGGCGTCTTTTTGGTCGGTGTTCTGAAGACTCCCTGTGCTTGAAATTTGCTGTCTGAAGTTTAGTGTCAACTGACCAACAAACAGGCCAATCGAGTCACGCGCACTGGCCTGATAGCTGGCATCAATTCGCGAACTCCATGTAAGTTGTCGTGCCGTCGCCGTGAACACCGTGTCGTTCAAGCTGGAAGGAGAACCGAGACCGGGAAGAAACTCCTCGTTCAGGCTCGGCTGGAAGATACCCGTTGTATAGAATGCGGACGTGCGGGCGCGAAATGAGAGGCGGGAACTCGCTCGATAGGCTGCATCGAATCCGAGCATCTGGTCGACTACGTTTAGTTCGGACGCCCTCCGGTAAATCCGAAAATGGGGCTGGTAGCTCACTGCCAAATTTAGTCTTTGGCCCTCGCGGCGCACGTTGAGGCTCGGGCCAAATAGAAAGTCTACGTCGCCTACTCGCTGCTGATTGTTGCCAAGGATGTTGTCGTCATAGCTGCTCCCCATCTGGAGCCCGAGCACAAGGATGTTTCGCGGGGGAGAGGTGCCAGCATAGTTCAGCCCGGCCTTTTCACCGTCTCCGTAAGTGTGTGGCCCCGATGCGCTCTTGGCACGCGAGTTCTCCGAGTTCGAAGATAGCGAAGATGCGCCCTCGGGCTCCCCTGCCTTGCCGGTCGACGCACTCAGGGAGTTCGGACCAGCGCTTCCAGGGAACTGCCCAGAAACCTCTCGAACGTCCGACCGCTTCGGGACGGCCTCCCCCGCCCCGGTCCCGTCGGCCGGTTGGCTCAATTCCACGAGCAATCGCGCGGGGCTTCCAAGCTTGGATACCCGAGAACAAACTGCTGTGTGCAAATCAAGGACGATCCTCGTCACAGCGCCTTGGTCCGTCCCCATCCGAATCTGGCCAACAAATGCATCGTTAAGGGCGATCCGTCGACTGGCCAGTTGGGGACTAATTTCGGTCCGCGACAAATCTAGATACAGGCGCTCGGGATTCGACAGATGCCCGACCTTATATCGGACATCGGCTGACAAATCGATGACAACCCGGCTGTAGTCAGACTGAGAAGAAGAGCGCACTCCCAGCACTTGCACCTCGGTCGCTGAGTATGGCTTGCTCGCTGAGGGGCTTGCAGAATCTGACGCACCGAGTGATGCTTCAGCCAGAACAAGGGTCAGGCACGCTGCAATGATCCACGAGAGAACAAACCGCCGGCGCGCTGCCCACGCAGCAGCGATAGGCGGGAGCGATTTCGTCTCCTGGTGTAACGCGATTTGGAGGTCTCTGCTATTCACTTGTCTTTTCCAACCTCGATTAAGGCACGACCAAAGTGTCGCCAGTCTGAAGTTCGATATCCCGATACGAGTTCTTGCCATTCACCGCTGCTTTGTAATCGAAGTGGAAGCGCTTTCGAGCTCCGTCTGGCATCAGCCGGAGCAAGTAGATCTGTTGCACCTTGGCGAAATCGCGGAACCCACCAGCTGTCGCCAAGGCGTCGAGCACCGTCAAGTGGGCCGAGAGCGAATATGTGCCAGGCCGCTCGACCTGACCGATGATGTAAAACTTACGACTGTTGACCTCTCGGACGATCACGGTGACCTGCGGTTTGTGGATGTAAACATCCAGTTCCTTGGCCAGTCGGGCCTGGAGTAAGCGGGGGGTGAGACCACTCACTTCCAAATCGCCAACCAGCGGAAGAGAAATTTTCCCGTCGGGCCGCACGGGAACGGACTGGGAAAGCTCCGGTTCGTGCCAGACGTTAATCGCGAGCAGATCTTGAGGGCCGATGACATAATCCTGGTCGGGAGTCGAATCGAGCTTTTCCATTGGGGTGCCCGCCTCTGCCCCCGTCTCTTGAACGCCTGGAGGATTACTCGACACGACGGGGTCCGGACGTGGAGCGAGCGACGTTGATGCCGACTGGTGTGGGGACAACACCTCGGCAGTGGTGGGACCTGCCGAGGTAACTTCCGCGTGCTTTGTCACTGGCAAGTTCTCCGGGACCATCGGAACCAGCGTCGAAGCCACCTGTTCATCCTGTCCTTTGACTGGGCTAGTAGCGGATTCTACTTGTTTGCTCCTGGACTCCAAGCCCGAGAGCTGCCGATGGATCGAGTCAAAGGTCACTACGACAGTGTTGCCGTCGGCGCGGATGCTGTAAGGAGGCTGGCCTGTAAGTTCGACCACCACTCTGGCCACACCGCTCTTGAACGGTCCAACGCGAACCGAACGCACAGGTTCGAGATCGACGCGGATCGGTGTCCGCTGCACCTGGACGTGAGCGCCCGAGCAATCCAGGACCAAACGATTTGGATCGTCTAGTCGAAACGGAACACAGGAAAGATTACCTCTCCCAATGACGCGGACTTGGACGTGTAGGTCGACACCCGTCGCCTGCACCTCTTCGATCACCAGGGAATAGGGTGGAATTGGTCTCTTCGGACTTTCCAGGTTTTTCGAAGACACTTTCACGGCTCGCTGGCGAGGTGTGGGCTTTGTTCCATTTTGATCTGCCCACGCCGGAGCAAACAAGGGCGAAAATGCTAGGAGGACCGCAATGATCTTTTGAGTGAAATGACAATGGAGTGATAGCTTCATCTTACGGACCCTCTTGCGACCTGGTTCAGCTCTTGCTCGCTGGCGACTTCCAGATATGCCCTGGGCCCCCTCGTCGGGGGCACGCCCGCTTCTCGCATTTTGCAAAGCAGGCCCGCGTAGCTGATGCACAACGAGCGCGCGGCTTTTCGCCGGTTCCACTGGTGTGCCTCAAGAACTTTGAGAATGATTTTTCGCTCGAGTTGCTTGGTAGCGGCGCGCACAACTTTTTTCAGCGAAATCACACTGCAGGATGGAATTTCAGGATCAAAAAAGTCTTCGGGCCCGGTTCGCATCGCGGCCCGAAGATCCTCTTCCGATCCAAAGATGATGTAGTTCTTGATCAAGTTCTCAAGTTCCCGGATGTTGCCGGGCCAAGAATGCTTCGCAAGTTCTGCCATGAGACGTTCCGACAGTGGACGCGCGGGACGATTCAGCTGCCTGCTGTGGCTGCGCAAGAAGTAATCGACCAAGGTCGGAATATCCTCTCTCCGTTCTCGGAGCCGAGGAAGTTGGATCGAAAAGCCGTTAATCCGATAAAAGAGATCCTGTCGGAAATTGCCGGACTCTATATCTCGTTCGAGAGGCCGATTCGTGGCACAGACGAAGCGGACGTCTATCCTCTTCTCGTCCAAGCTACCAATCCGGAGGAACCTACCATCCTGAAGCAGTTGCAGTAGCTTGGCTTGGAGTGAGGGGTCCAAGTCACCGATCTCGTCGAAGAAAAGTGTCCCGTTGTGAGCAAACTCCACACGACCCGGCTTCGCACCATTGGCGCCAGTGAAAGCCCCTTTTTCATAGCCGAAGAGTTCGCTCTCCAGAAGAGTGCCCGGAATGGCCGGACAGCTGACCTTCACGAAGGCTCCTTTTCTCCTAGGAGACTGGGAATGGATCAGCTTCGCCAGCACTTCCTTTCCAGTGCCGCTTTGTCCGAGGAGCAGAACCGCAATGTTGGCGCCAGCAGCTTTTTCCAGTTTCTGACGGATTGTGCGCATAGCCGGAGAGTTTCCAAAGATCACCTCCTCGGGAGGTAGGTCTAAGGCTTCTGACAGTTCGAATTCTGTGGTCGCCATGCATCCCATTGTCACATCCCCAAGATATGTTGCCAGTCAACTAGAAATTCCTGATCCCCACTTACCGATTTAAGGAACTTCCGCACAAGAAGTAAGAACAAGTTCGCCCTGACCACGTCGACTCGTCATTTCATGCGTTTTTTCGTTTCTCCCGCAGCACCCAAGTCTCATTCGGGCAGAGCAGTTAAGTCTTCCCGCAATTCATAGGAATCGGATTGGGCCACGAATCCTCCGGAGTGCTCATCGGTGGCGCTTGGCTCCACACGGACGATCTTTGCCTTGGCCCTCATTCGCAAAGTACCGTGGGCTTCCAAAACTGACGGTAAAATGATGTCGATGTAAACTTCGGTGTTCGCGGGAGGTCTGAATTCAGCATAGACATAGGCTCCATGCGAACTGATGTCGCGAGTAAAACCCTGTCCTTTAAGCGAAGATCCATCCGGATTCTCCCACCGAAAATGCGCGCGCGCACGGAGCGCGAAACGAATTCGTCTTCTCCGTTCCAACCCTCACCTCAAGCGCAACTGACTCATTCCAGGATGAACGTTGCGCCTTCCGATAGATGACCTGGTAAACCTCCTGGGCTGGGACAATTCGCACAACTAATACAATTGTTCGCGAAAGATATCGTTATAAATTCATAGAAGCAAGATGCAGAAAAGCCCTGTTGATCGGCGCCCTGCAATGAGGAGTTTCTATGGCCTCGCAAACAAGGACATATTCCCCCAACAGGCGCCTGCTCAATGGGGAGAAACCTGCCAATGTGCACTGTTTCAGATGTCGGAGACTACAAGGTTTACTGTGAGACGCACAATCGCTTCATCCGAAGGAGGCAATTGGCCTGCCAATGAGTCTGGAGGAAATCCCAATGACTCTCGGAACTATCAGCAAGCGGCTGAGGCCTGCCGCTGACGCCAGTAAGACTTGACTTTACGAACTTTTCAGATATAAAGTGAGATACCTCAAATAGAATTCTCCTTTCGGTCGTTCTTTAAAGTTATAGAGAATGTGTGAAAATTTTTTTATACTTCTCTAGACGAGAGCCGCAAGTTGTGACAGACGATTAACATGCGTTCTTCATCCCCCGAGGTTGCAACGGCTTGGGCGCCTATTGAAGTCGCCCGGAGCCGCGTCCGTGTCCTCCTTGCCGACGAGTCAACGATGGGATGCGAACTGTTGCGAACCGCGTTCAACCGCTTTTCCAACAAGTTTGACGTTGCAGGTTGTGAAGTCTCTATCGCAGGTGTCGTCCGCTGCATCTCCCAAGGCCATGTGGATGTCGCCTTGATAAGCGCAGATTTGGAAGATGGACGGTTGATGGGTCTGGAAGCTCTACGAGGGTTACATCTTTCGCATCAAGCGTGCCGCTTTGTCATCCTGTTCGACTCTTGGCGCGATGACTTGGTAATCCATGCTTTTCGTGCAGGCGCGAAGGGTGTGCTGTGTCGAGCTGAGCCTTTTGATCGACTTCGCAAGTGCATTCAGTCCGTCAACGAGGGACAGGTTTGGGCCAATAGCCAGCAGCTACAATTGTTGTTAGGGGCTCTTACCAGTTCTCTGCCCGTCCGCGTGGCGGACGCTCGAGGGCTAAATCTGCTCACCAAACGCGAGACCCAACTCGTGCAAGTCATTTCCCAGGGCATGCCGACGAAAGAGATCTCATTGAAGCTCGGGATTAGCGAACACACGGTGAGCAACTATCTTTTCCGAATTTATAACAAGATAGGAGTGTCGAACCGCCTTGAATTGGCCCTTTACGCCATGAAGCAAGCCGATAGCGATAAGTCCAAGACCGCGAATTCTTAGCTCAACTGCCGCACGTCTTGTCATGGCCGAAAAACTCCGATAGCGGCCAAGGAGTGCGAGCCTTGTCAAACGGT
>Ga0209117_1000653_pt1 | contig 13388 bp, 10 predicted proteins | sample BlaSpr_A8_OM2_M2_FD_187978 | JGI IMG/M metagenome (GOLD analysis project Ga0209117, IMG submission 187978) | Forest soil microbial communities from Thunder Bay, Ontario, Canada - Black Spruce, Ontario site 2_A8_OM2_M2 (SPAdes) (version 2) | ecosystem: Environmental > Terrestrial > Soil > Boreal...
TGTCGTAACTGGGAAAATTTACCCGGCTCGTCCCGCAGTCACGGAAAGAAGTTGCAAGATGGAGACGAGCACCTACCACCTCCGCTGCCGCGAATGCGGCAAGACCTGGGGCAACCAGCCGCGCAGCATCTGCGAAGACTGTTTCTCGCCGCTCGAAATTACCTACGACTACAATTCGATCCGCCCGCGCATTTCGCGCGAACTGATCGCCGCGCGCGCGCCGAACATGTGGCGCTATCGCGAACTGCTGCCGCTGCCGGCGGGGCATCAGCCCTCCCTCCCTGTGGGATATACGCCGCTGGTGCGCGCTCCGCGGCTTGGCCACAAGATCGGATCGCGGCGGCTCTTTGTAAAAAATGATGCGGTTTGCCTGCCCACCTTGAGCTTCAAAGACCGCGTGGTTGCGGTCGCGCTGGCGAATGCCCGCAGCTTCGGGTTCGATACGGTGGCTTGCTCTTCGACGGGGAATCTCGCGAACTCGTTGGCGGCGCAAGCGGCTCGCGAAGGCTTGAAGGCGTGGATTTTTATTCCTTCGGATCTTGAGCCCGCGAAAATTCTGGGCACGCAAGTGTTTGGCGCGGAGCTGGTGCGCATCCACGGCAGCTACGACCATGTCAATCGTTTGTGCTCGCAGATTGCCGACGAACATCGCTCCGATGAACATGGCTGGGGATTCGTGAACGTCAATCTTCGTCCGTATTACGCCGAAGGCTCGAAGACGGTGGGCTATGAAATCGCCGAGCAACTGGGCTGGCGATTGCCCGATAACATCGTGGTGCCGATGGCGGGCGGGTCGCTGATCACGAAAATCAAGAAGGCGTTTGATGAACTGATTCTCCTGGGACTGGTCGATCCCAAACCGGTAAAGTTTTTTGGCGCGCAGGCGTCTGGCTGCTCGCCGATTTCCACGGCGATCAAGCAGTACAGCAGCGAGATTGAACCGCAGCGTCCGAAGACGATTGCGCGGTCTCTGGCGATCGGCAATCCGGCCGATGGGCACTACGCGTTGAAGGCCATCACCAAAAGCGGTGGATGGTCGGAAGACATTTCGGATCCCGAAGTGGTCGCCTCCATTCAGTTACTGGCGGAGAGCGAGGGCATCTTCACCGAGACCGCGGGCGGCGTCACGGTGGGAACAGCGCGCAAGCTGATCCAGCAGGACCGCATTCTGCCCGATGAAACGACCGTACTCTGCATTACGGGCAACGGACTTAAGACCACCGACGTGCTGGCGGGCAAGTATCAAGCCGAAACGCCGATCGCTCCGAAGCTCGCCGAGTTCGAAGCGTATCTCGCGGCGAAGGCCGCGAGTTTGCCGGCATCGTTCGAAGAGACGGCATCGACGGCTGTGGTCGCTGGTCGTTAGTCGCTGGACACCAGTCATTGGTCGTTCGCTGTCGGTCGTTCGCTGTTCGCAAACGCTCGCGCCCGTTTCACGTGAAGCGGGCTTGCTGACGACCGACGACCAACGACTATCGCATTTTCATTCGGGCTTTTGGCCCGGGAGGTTCTTATGAGCATTACCGTTCAAATTCCAACAGCTTTACGACGACTCACAGCCGGAACTCCAAGAGTCGTGTGCTCGCCTGCAAATCTCAACGAACTGTTCGCGGAGCTCGACCAGCAGTTCCCCGACTTGAAGCCCCATTTGCGGGATGAAGCGGGGGAGACGCGGCGATTCCTGAATATTTATGTGAATGAGGAAGATATTCGCTTCCTGGGGGGCGCTTCGTATTCGTTCCAGGACGGCGACGAGGTGCTCCTGGTGCCTTCGATCGCGGGCGGGTTGCGGTAGACCACCGCGGAAGTTTCGGCGGCGGCCTTGGGGTTTAGGGAGTCCCGGGAGTCGCCGTCTTTTGCTGTCTTTGTCTTTGCTTGTTTCCTGTCGTCTTCGTTGTCGGCTTTGTCTCTTCTCCGTTGTGGCCGTCTTCTCCTTCGAACTGTGCCTGCGTGAGTGGTAGCTTGCTTCTCGGGATGGGTTTGAGTAGAATCTAACTAACTGGTTAATTATATGAAAGCATCTGCGCATCGTCCGGTTCGGTCACGTCGTTCCACAGGCCGCGCTGATGCTGGGCGGCTGACTCCTCGTTTGGGGACTCGGGGGCGGCCGGAGGAGAGCCAGGCGGCGATCCTGAAGGCGGCGGTGGCGGAATTTTCCGAACATGGGATTGCGGGGGCTCGAACGGATGCGATCGCGCGGGCGGCACACGTCAACAAGGCGCTGCTTTATTACTACTTCAAGGACAAAGATGCTTTGTACGAGGCGGTGCTGGACCATGTGTTCAGCGGAATGCGGGCGCGGGTGATGCCGGTGCTCGAAAGCGGACTGCCTCCGCGGCAGAAAATGCTGGAATATCTGGGGACGTATTTCGATTACATCGCAGCCAATCCGCGGTTTCCGCGGGTAGTGCAGCGGGAGTGGATGCGGTCGGGCGCAGGGACGGCGCGAATGCAGCGGGTTGCCAAGCGATATTTTCGTCCCATCTTCGAGAAGCTGGTGGGTGTGTTGCGCGATGGGATTGAGGCGGGGGAATTTCGCGCGGTGAATCCCGTGGATTTTCTGCCTTCGGTGGCAGCGGTGATTGTGTTTTATTTTGCCGCGGCGCCGGTGATGAAGACGCTGCTGAAGGTAGATCCGTTGTCGGAAGAGCGGATACGGGAGCGGCGGGCGTTCGTGCTGGAGTTTATATCGGCGGCGCTGTTCACCAGGCCCTGATCACCGCCGAGACGCGGAGGGCGCGGAGAAAAACCAGAGCTTAACCACGGGAGGCACAGGGGTACACAGCGGAAACAAAGTAGAGAACTGACCTGTATGGAGACGGACGATGAGTGCTCGGAATAAATTCCTGATTGTGCTGGGGGTCATTTTGACCATGGCTTCCAGCTACTACTTCTTTTCTACTCCTGGCGGGAACGATCTGGTTTTGGTGGGGACGGTGGACGCTAACCAGATCGTGGTGAGTCCGCAGATTCAGGGGCGGATTCTGAAGCTGCTGGTGGAGGAAGGATCGCAGGTCAAGCAAGGGGATCTGATTGCGTTGCTGGATCCATCGGAGTTGGAGGCGGAGGAGCGCGCGGCGGGGGCAACGATTGCGAGTATACGTTCGCAGATGAGCGCGAACGAGTACACGCGGAAGTCGACGAAGGGATCGACGTCGAGCGACGTGTCGAATGCCCAGGCGAAGCTGCAAGCGGCGCGAGCGCAACTGGCGCAGGCAGAGGCCATGCTGACCCGGGTAGAGAGCGACAGCGTTCGGACCATTGGGCTGGCGCAGGCGGGCGTGGCCTCCGATCAGGAGCGGGTGCAGGCGGAGATGAATCTTAAGGCGCAGCAAGCCAGCGTACAGTCGCTGAAGGACCAGGTGGCGGCGGCGCAGGCCGACCTGAATTCCGCGATCGCGCGCACGAACCAGGCGACGGCGGCGCAGAGTACGGTGGAATCGACGCGGGCGCAGGTGGACAACGCGATGGCGCAGCGGAAGGAAGCGGAAGTGCGGCTGGGATACACCAAGATTTATTCGCCGGTGACGGGGACGGTGCTGGTGCGGGCGGCGCGCGAAGGCGAAGTGGTGAACGCAGGGCAGGCGATCGTGACGGTGGTGGATTTCAACGATACGTGGGTGTTTGCGGCGATTCCGGAAACGGACGCCGATCATATTGGACTTGGAGACGCTCTGCGGGTGCGGCTTCCCGGGGGGACGGTAATTCCGGGGAAAGTTTTTTATAAGGCGCCGGAGGCGGATTTTGCCACGCAACGGGATGTGGGGCGTCGGAAGCGCGACATACGGACGATTGCGTTGAAGGTGCGGCTGGAAAATCCGAAGGGGGCGTATGTGCCGGGGATGACGGCGGAGGTGTTGGTGAGTCCGGAGCAGATCAAGGGGACGACGCCGAAAAACGCGGAAGCGGCGGGGAAGTCATGAATGGGGATGTGAATAAGACGAATGGCGCACCGGTTTCGGCTTCGGAGTTCAGCAAGAGCGAAGTAGCGGCGGATGCTCCGAATACGATTGAAGTCGCGCGCATCGTAAAGAAGTACGGCGACTTTACCGCAGTGGACGAGGTTTCGTTTGCGGTGAAGGAGGGGGAAATTTTCGGGCTGCTGGGGCCGAATGGGGCGGGAAAATCGACATTGATCCGGATGATGACCACGCTGATTCCGATCACGGCGGGGGCGGCGCGGGTGGCGGGGCACGATGTGGCGCGCGATCCCGAGGCAGTGCGGCGGACGATTGGAGTGATTCCTCAGGCTTTGACCAGCGACCTGGATTTGACGGTGGAAGAGAACATGAACATCTACGCAAAGCTGTATGACGTCCCGGCGAAACGGCGCAAAGACGCGATTGAAGAATTGCTGGAGACGGTGGACTTGACGAAGTGGCGGGGTGCGCAGACGAAAACGCTTTCGGGCGGAATGCGCCGGCGGTTGGAGATTGCGCGGGGTCTGGTGCATAGTCCTAAGATTTTTTTCCTGGACGAACCGACGACGGGACTCGATCCGGTGTCGCGCGTGGCGGTGTGGGAGATGCTGACGAACATCAAGTCGAAGCGCAAACTGACGGTGCTGATCACTACCCACTACATGGACGAAGCGGATCGTCTGTGCAACCGGATTGCGATTGTGGATCACGGCAAACTGGTGGCGCTGGATACTCCGGAGGCGCTGAAGGCGAGCGTGCCGGGGTCCAACGTGATCGAGGTGCACTTCGAGCATCCGCCGGACGATTGGGAAGTTCGGCTGAAGGCATTACGAGGGGTGACGTCGGTGCAGAACCAAAGCGCGGGGATGTTCCGGGTGCTCACGTCGAATGGGTCGGGCACGACGACCGATCTGGTGGAAATGGCGGTGGTCGCGGGCGTGCCGCTGAAAACGCTTTCGGTGCAGAACACCACATTGGACGATGTGTTTGTCCACTACACGGGACGGCAGTTGAGGGATGAACTGGTGAAAGCGCATATGTTCACGATGCCGGAGAGCCCGGGGTTGCGGCCATGAACCGGATGATGGCGATTATCGAGCGCGAGATGCGCAAGTTCTTCCGGTCGCCGGCACTGATGCTGGTGTCAATGGTTTTTCCGCTGGTGCAGTTGCTCGTGCTGGGGAATGCATTTGGAGGAAAAATCCGCGACGCGAAGATGGGCGTTGTGGATGAGGACCATGGAACGCAGGCGATCCGGATCAAGGAAGCGTTTGACGCGGTGCGGGCGAATGCCGGGACGTTTATGGCGGTCCCCTATGACAACGAAGTGCAGGCCCGGGAGGACGTACGCAACGGGAAGATTCAGGGGGCGGTGATTATTCCGGCGCAGTATTCGAAGATGGTTTATGAGAAGAATCATCCGCGGATCGCGCTGATTGTAGACAACAGCGACAACTTCATGAGTTCGACGTTCGAAGAGAAGATGACCGAAGTGACGAACGCATTGAACCAGCCGGACGTGGAGCCGCGTCTGTTGCAACAGACGGCGCTGGAAGTGGTGGAGCTGTATCCGTATATCGAGTACATGAAGTACTTGTTGCCGGGATCGATCGCGCTGGCGATGTTCGTGTCGGCGATGATTGGCGGCGGGATGTTGTACATCGACGACAAGGCGCGCGGGGTGCACGAGGGATACTTGGTGACTCCGATCACGAAGGCGGAGCTGGTATTTGGGCTGAACGGGGCGGGGGCGATCAAGGGCTTGCTGACGGGAGTGGTCATCACGATAATCGGGTCGCTGATTGCGGGTGTGGGAGCGATCTTCCATCCGCTAACCATGCTGGGATTGTTGGGGATGATCGTGGCGACGGCGACGGCATTCAATTGCATGATGTTCCTGATGATGGTGCGGGTCGAGGATCCGCTAGTGCCACGCGCGACCTTTGGGATTTTGAACACGCTGCTGTTTTTTCCCAGCGGATCGATCTATCCGATAGAAGCGTTTCCGCTGTGGCTGCGAGTGATTGCCAAGGTGGATCCGTTTACCTACGCGGTGCACGGATTCAAGTCGCTGCTGTTGAAGGAAACGGGGCTGGCGGCGATTGTGCCCGACGTGATTTATCTCTCGATTTTCGCGATAGTGGCGCTGGCGTTGGCGGTGCCGTTGTTTAAGCGGACGCTGTAGGGGGCAGTCGCTGGTCGCCCCTTCGAGCTACACTCCCGCCATTTCAAAGCCTGGAAAAGATGACCGCCTGTTTCTAATTCTAACGACCGGCGGACGCGGCACCGGCGCTGCGGTTGCTGGCTAACAGCTTCAACATGACCTGGTCGTCGGCGGGCCGGGAGAAAAAATATCCCTGGGCCATCTCGCAATTGAACTTCTTGAGCAGCTTGATGTGCTCTTCCGTCTCCGTCCCTTCGGCGACGACTTTCAAACCGAGATTGTGGGCAAGCATTATGATGGCCCGCACGATCTCGCGGTTCTCCGGGTCGCGATCCATGTTCGAAATGAAGGCCCGGTCGATTTTCAAGGTGTCCACGGGAATCCGGCGCAAGCGGCTGAGCGAGGAATACCCGGTGCCAAAATCATCGATGCTCAAGCGAACGCCGAGTGCCTTCAATTGCGCCAGCACGTGGCCAGATTTTTCCGCATCCCCCATGGCGATCGTTTCTATGATTTCGAGTTGCAAGCAGCAGGGATCAACGCCGGTCTGCTCCAGGGATTTACGGAACTCGTTGGCTAGATCGGGCTGGGCGAACTCCCGGGACGTCAAGTTCACGCTCATGGTGAGGGGCGGGCTGGAAGGAAATTCAGACTGCCAGGAGTGGAGATGCTGGCAGGCTTCGCGCAGCAGGCGGCGATTCATGGGGATGATGACCCCAGTCTCCTCGGCCACCGCGATGAACTCAATCGGTGGAAGTATGCCCTCCGGACGTTGCCACCGCGTCAGGGCCTCGAAGCCCGCGATCTTGCCGGTTTGCAACGACACAATGGGCTGGTAGTGAACACGGAATTCTCCCTGGTCGAGGGCCTTGCGCAGGTCTGCCTCCAACCGCAACCGCTTCACTGCATTCGCATGCATGGCCGTGTCCGACACCTCACAACGAGCTTTTCCCGCCCGCTTGGCACGGTACATGGCTATGTCCGCATCACGCAGCAGATCCTCCGCCTGGGTGTGAGGGCTGGTGCTGGAAGCGATCCCGATGCTCGCCGAAATTACTATTTCCTCTTGGTTTACGACAAAGGGGGTCGCCAGTTCCACTTGCAGTCGTTCCGCAACCCGTACGGCTTCAATGGGGTCGCGGATGTCGTCCAGGAGGACCGCGAATTCATCGCCACCGAGTCTAGCCAACGTGTCGTCATCGGTAGGCCTGTCCGGTATGTCGTTCGCGCGCGAACGCGAGACCGTGTCGGCTCGCCGCACAGAGTCCCTCAATCTGTACCCGATTTGAATCAGCAGCTCATCCCCGGCCGTGTGTCCCAGGCTGTCATTGATGATTTTGAATTCGTCTACATCAATGAGCAATACTGCGAATTTGTAGTTCGAGTGTCTCTTGGAGAGGGTTAGCGCGTGTTGCAACCGATCCAGAAACAGAGCACGGTTGGGCAGGTTGGTGAGTCCGTCGTGGAACGTATTGTGTACCAGCATCTCCTCGGCCCGCTTCCGCTCGGTGATGTCGCGGTTCACGATTACCAGTTTGTCGGTCTGGCCTTTTGCGTTTCGGATCGGGCTCGCGGTTGATTCCAGAGTGCGCCAGGACCCGTCTTTGTGGCGTATCCGGTATTCCACCCGCTCTCCTTGGCCGCTCAGGCGGGCTTTTTCCGCTGCTTTCAATACTCGCGGGCGATCGTCGGGATGAATTTGCTCGATCGACGAAGTGGCTTTCAGATCTTCGGGAGAATACCCGAGGACCTTTAGATAGGCGGGGCTGTTGTACAGCCGGCGGCCGTCGCTGTCGACAAGCGCGATCATATCGGCGGCGTTTTCACTGATGAGTTGAAAAAGCTGATCTCGCTCCGCCAGCTGGCGTCGAATGCGCTGGAGTTGCACGTGCTGATACACCGTGTAAACGTCGAAAAGTAATACGAGAGCAGCCAGCCCACGTACCCATTCCCTGAGATCAAACCAGTACGAAACGTCCGTCTCCCGATTAAACCAGGGAAAAGTGAAGGAGATGATCCCCAAGGTCAATGCCAGTGTTACCGCAACGGCGAACCCCCACAGCCACCATTCCCGCCCTTCGATCCGACGCATCTCGGTCGGAATCGCCTCGGGGCTGTTCTGGCTCACCTGTTGGAATGCTTGCTGATTCATGCGGTACGACTATTTTCGCGCAAAATCTAAGGATTCTAGCGCACGGAGGAACATAGGAAGGGTTACGAAAGGAGAGCAGTAAGCGCACGACCAACGTGTGAACCGTCTAATGTTGGGGCTATCTCAGCGACTCGTCCGTTCAATGGGGAGCGTTCTCGAGGTTTCTGAATCTGTCGGCGATGGACTCGGGGAGAGTTTCTTCGAACCGGCATAAGAGCCACTCTTGTAATTCAGAGGTTAGGTGCGGCGAAAGGGAAAGGAACTGCAATCCGAGGCAGGTCTCTTTGCACCAGCGGACCGCTGCTCCAACCACGAACCGGGATTCGTGACCTGGAATGGCGAAGTGCACCTGCACTTTGACGCCGGGTCGGAGTGAAACCGAGGTGGCGATTGCCATCCCACTTTCGCTAATGTTGACGGTCTGGCCATGAACTTCCGGCATGCCAGCCCTGCAGATCGTCGCCGGAATCTCAATCGGGCAGCGGAAATAGCGGCGGCGCTCCCGTAGGATCAGGCCATAGGCAACCTTCAAACTTCGGCCGATCGAAGTCAGGGAAAGAGGTCTCCTCAGCACGAAGTTGGAACCCGCCTTGAACGCACTGACGGTTTCGGCATCGCTGTCGCTGACGGTGAATATCACGGCAGTTCGATTCGAAGGGGAGCGACGTGCTTGTTCCAGGACGGCGTTCGCCTGACCTGCCAGTTGGAGATCAACAATTACGGCTTCGAACTTTCGATGGTTCAACAGGACCAGCGCAGCGGGAGCCTCGACACATACCTGTGGGGAGATGGCGAGTTGTTGCATCGATTCACTGAGTTGCTTGATCGTGGCCGCATCATTGGACACAAGCAGTGCATTTGCGATGCCTACAGAAGGTGGCGGGGCATTCATGTTACTCATGTCAGGTAACCTCTTGGTCACAGCGATTCACGCTTGGCAAGTAAATGCCAAACCTACGGAAGCTGGCTGCAGTGATTTGTCGCCGCTCCTACTTGTTTGCGTTCGCCAACACGTCTTTGACTGTTTCAATCAAATCTGCCGAATGGTTGTCTAGCCTTTTTTCCGATTTCTCGAAGAATGCTGCTGCACCTTCGTTCACGCTTGACACCGCCGACATTGTTAGAGATGCGATTTTTCACCAGTCGTGCCCTTCCCAAACTCGCGAGACTCAAGACTTTTTCAGCAACCTCCGGCATCGCTAAAGCGATGCCCTGATATGAAACCCCGGGCTTCTCCAGAGCCTTCTACGTGGCTCCGGCAGCTTTGGCACGAGCGCCGGGCGCGGTGGGCGGGGTCAGGAAATTGAGCCGGGCGCGCAGGCGAACCATGGCGAGAGAATGAATCTGCGAAACGCGCGATTCGCCAATGCCGAGCGCGGCTCCGACTTCCTTCATGGTGAGTTCTTGGTAGTAGTAAAGGACGAGAACGCGCCGTTCTTTTTCCGGCAATTCGGAGATGGCCTGCTTGATCAGATGCTTCGCCTCCGAGCGGAGGCATTGGAAGAAGGGCGTTTCCTCGGGCTTGGATGGGATGCAGTCGATGAGATTTTCTTCTTTGCCGTCGCGCGGACACCCGACGCGCAGGCTGCCGAGTTCGAGACCGTCGAGTTCGGCGAGCAGGGATTGCAGTTCGCCAAGGTGAATGCCCATCTCATGGGCGATTTCATTTTCGTTGGGCGCGCGTCCGAGCTTGCCGGAAAGCACGCGGTAGGTGGAATCGACGAGGCGGCCTTTACGGCGCAAGTCGCGCGGGCTCCAGTCGAGTTCACGGAGGCTGTCGAGGATGGCGCCGCGGATGCGGAACTTGGCGTAAGAACTGAACTGCACGTGCTTGGACTGATCGAACTTGTTGAGGGCATCGATGAGTCCGAGGACGCCGGCATGGACCAGGTCTTCGAAGGGGACATGCCGGGGCAGCCGCTCGTGAATGCGGCGGGCGATGTAGCGGACCTGGGGAAGCTGTTCCATGAGGACGCGCTCGCGTTCGGCGTCGGTCTGGACGCATTGATCGACGTGGGCGGGATGTTTGGTCATTGGGCTGGGCCGGCTTTAGTGAATCTGGTCGCCAGTTGTTGGCTCTTCGCGAATGTGGATTCTGCAGCGCCTTCGGCGGCGCTGGTCGAGCGCTGCGGGTTGAACCGGACGAAGATGCCCGCCGCGCCCAGCGCAAGAGCGAGCACGACGGCCAGCCAGCCCTTCTTCTTTTGGGCCGCGTTTTTGGACGCGGGACTCACCTGCACATCCGGCATGGTGCCGATGTTTGCAAGCCGGGTGCCGGGACTCACATCCAGACAACCCAAAGGGCGATGGAGGGAAGCGGGTTGGAATCAGGGGATTGGAGGAAGGCGGCTGGCTCGCGCCTGGTTCGGGAGGAAACAGCAGCGCGACGCCAGAGTGTTTCTGAGAGCGCTCACATGAAAAAACTCAGAGAAGGACCGCGGATTCTCGCCGCAGCCCTAGCCGAGCTTCGCTCGGCTGTCCCTACGTATGACGCGGAATAAATGTTACTGCGTGAGTCCTACTCTTTAAGTCCTATTAGTCCGCCGGTTCCGGGCACGCTGGTGGTGGGCTGGCCGGAGGCAAGGGTGGGAGTAAAGTCGTTCTAAGTAAGAGACGAGACGTTGTTATTGGCAGTGCTGTTGGCCGTGTTGTTGGCAATGTTATTGGTAATGTTATTGGCGACGGCGAATCCGGCTTGCCTACTTACAGCGGATAGTTATTTGGCCTTTTGGTCCCGTATCCAGGTCTGAACCAGCCGGCTGGTCATGCCGCCATCGTCGTCGGCGATGAGCAGCCGCTTCACAGCGGGGCTCCAGATGCGGTGGCAGATACGGCAACATGTGCGGACGAGTTTTTTGGTGGGCGCTCGGGCAAGTGTTCGGGCGAGCCTTGCGATGAATGTCCGGCTCCCGTCGCTGCATTGCGGGGAAGGCGGAGCCGGAAGGTGGCGCCGTAGCCGGGGCGGCTCTCGACGGCGATCAAGCCTCCGTGCTGTTCGAGAATGCGATGGCAGACGGCGAGTCCGAGTCCGGAACTGCCGGGGCGGGTGCTGAATCCCGCGTCAAAGATACGCGGCAGGTCGCCCTCGGCAATGCCCGGCCCCGTGTCGCGAACCACAATTTCCACGCTGTCGCCCGCCAAGCCCTCGGACCGCGCGCAGTCGATGCCGCGAATCGAGAGCCATCCGCCGCCCGGCATGAAGCGAAACGCGTTGAGCGCGAGGTTGAGCAGCACCTGCTCAAGCCGATGCCGGTCGGCATGAATGCTGACGCCACTGAGGCCGTTGATGACCTGCAGTTCGACGCGCGCCTGCTTGGCGAGCGGCAGCAGAAAATCGTAGGCCCAGTCGAGGAGCTGGCCCGCGTCGGTTTGCGCGAGCTCCGGCTGGGGCGTGTGGTGCAGGTGAAGGACGTTGTTAACGGTAACGGCAAGAGTGCGCAGACCCGCCTGGACGTGTTCGATCCAGCGGCGGCTTTCGCCTTCGAGATTCGCCTCGGCTAAGAGTCCCGCGAAGAGTTCGAGGCTGCCCAGGGGATTGCGGATTTCATGCGCGAGCAGGGCCGATATCTCGACCAGCGCCTGTTGCTTCCGGAGATGCTCGCGATCGTGTTCGAGCGAACCCGCCGCCTCGGTGAACGAGGCAAAGGCGCGGGCCAGCGGATGCTCGGGGTCGCGGGCCGGATCTCGTGGTGCTGGAAAAGAGGTGGACATGAAGATCACCATGCAAGAGCGATGCCAGCCCGGCATAAATTGCCTTGGAACGCTCTTATGCGGGGTACGGATGAAGATGACCTATCGATCGACCAGAGCTTGTTGAAAGAACATTTCGTTGGCGTTCCACAGAGCGAAGGCAACGAAGAATCCACAGTATTCGCCGATTTCTGACAAACTGCAGATCCCTCGCTTCGCCCGGGCTGACAATTCAAGAAATCTTTCAACAAGCTCCAAGCGTCGTGTCCCCGCAAGTTCGTGGCATAAATTCATGCTGTCATCCTGAGCGAAGCGAAGGACCTATGTATTTTGTTTGCACTGTCGAACTCTTCGCTTGGCCCCCAAAACCCGCGCCCGACTTATACCGCGAAGTTCCGGGACACGACACTAGCGCGAGTTGCGAAAGCTGGTGTCGGCGAGCAACAAATGTTCGGGGCGAATCACCGCCTGGTCTTCGGAGAGGATCAGCGCGCGTTCGATCACGTTCTGCAGTTCGCGAATGTTCCCGGCCCAGGGCTGCGTTTTCAGCAGTTGCAGCGCAGGGGAGGACAACTGCGGCGCGGGCAGGCGCGAGGCAAATTTCTCGAGAAAGTGCGCGGCCAGTTGTGCGATGTCTTCGGGCCGGTCGCGCAACGGCGGAATTTCCATGGGGAAAGCGCAGAGACGGTAGTACAAATCTTCGCGGAACTTTCCCTCCCGGACGAGGGTGAGCAGGTGCGCGTTGGTGGCGGAGACGACGCGGGCATCCACGCGCACGACTTCGGCGCTGCCCAAGCGCTGCAGTTCTTTCTGCTCCAGAAAACGGAGCAGCTTGGGCTGGAGGCTCAACGGCATCTCGCCGATTTCGTCGAGAAAGAGCGTGCCTCCCTGCGCCGCCTGGATTCTTCCCGCATAGGATTGCATGGCTCCGGTGAAAGCGCCGCGGGCGTATCCGAAGAGTTCGGCTTCGAGCAGGGTCTCGGGAATGGCGGCACAATTGACGACCGCGAAGGTGCGCCCGGCGCGCGGGCTGAGATGATGAATGGCGCGGGCGACGATTTCCTTGCCGCAGCCGGTTGGGCCGGTGATCAGGACGGTGGTGTTGCGCGGCGCCAGCAGGCGCGCCAGATGATACACAGGTTGCATGATGGGTGAGTTGCCGATCATTCCGGGCAAGGGCGCTTCGAGAATGGAGTGGGAGGCACGGGCGGCGGGCAGAAGCTCGTCCGCCCCTACGTGTTTTGTGGAGGGATCTGCGGCGGGCCACATTTCCGGAAGCAGGTCCGCTTTCTCTTCGGGCGGGGTGGGTTCGGCATCGCTGTCGGGATCGAGCAGCACGACTTCGATTCCGGGAAAGCGCTGCCGGACGGTCTGGCTCAGTTCTTCGGCATCGAGGTCAGGCAGGCGGCGATCGAGAAAGAGCACCTGCCAGAAGCCGCTCTCCAAATGGACCAGGGCTTCG
>Ga0209117_1000654_pt1 | contig 13380 bp, 11 predicted proteins | sample BlaSpr_A8_OM2_M2_FD_187978 | JGI IMG/M metagenome (GOLD analysis project Ga0209117, IMG submission 187978) | Forest soil microbial communities from Thunder Bay, Ontario, Canada - Black Spruce, Ontario site 2_A8_OM2_M2 (SPAdes) (version 2) | ecosystem: Environmental > Terrestrial > Soil > Boreal...
GAAGCGCTGCACTCGTCCCATGTCACGGCTCCAAACGCCTGCTGCCAGGCTATAGGCGGTGCCATTAGCAATTCGCACTGCGTCGGCTTCGTCAAGAAACTTGATGACGCTGACCACGGGGCCAAAGATTTCTTCCTGCGAGATGCGCATCTCGTGTTTGACGTTGGCAAACACCGCGGGACTAATAAAGTATCCACGGTCGCCGACGCGCTCGCCGCCGGTCGTAAGCAGAGCGCCTTCCTTCTGGCCAATAGCGACGTAGTCGAGGATGATCTTCATCTGCTTTTCGGAGATCACCGGGCCGAGCGTCGTGGTGCGATCGCTGGGATCGCCAATGCGGAGTGCGTTCGCGCGCGCCGTCAACCGCTCGACCACCTCGTCGTAAATCTTCTTGTGGACGAGCACGCGCGAGCCCGCCGAGCAGACCTGACCCGCGTTGAAGAAAATACCTGCCGCCGCGGCCTTGGTGGCGGCGTCGAGATCGGCGTCGTCAAAGATGACGTTGGCGGACTTGCCGCCGAGTTCGAGCGATACGCGCTTGAAATTGCCCGCGGCGCCCTTCATGATTCCACGGCCGACGCCGGGCGATCCGGTGAAGGTGACCTTGTCGACGTCGGGATGATTGACGAGGGCCTCGCCCACGACCCGGCCGGGACCCGTGACGATATTCAGCACGCCCGGCGGCAGTCCCGCCTCGAGCGCAAGTTCGCCGATGCGCAGCGCCGACAGCGACGTCAGCTCGGCCGGCTTCATGACAACGGTGCAGCCGCACGCCAGGGCCGGCGCGAGCTTCCACATCCCGATCATCAGCGGGAAATTCCAGGGCACGATGGCCGCTACCACACCGACAGGCTCGCGCACCGTGTAGGTCAGCGCGTCGTCGCGCGTGGACACGACCTCGCCGCTGATCTTGTCGGCCCAGCCAGCGTAATAGGTCAGCGTGTCCACCGCCGCCGGGAGATCCTGGCGAAGCACGGCCGCGATCGGCTTGCCGGCGTCAAGGCTTTCCAGCCGAGCGATTTCGTCCGCGTGCTGTTTCAGAAGGTCCGCCCACCTGAACAAAATATGACCGCGCTCTGCCGCACGCATCGTGCGCCACGGACCTTCGAAGGCACGGCGCGCGGCAGCCACCGCACGATCAACGTCAGCTTCGACGCCATCCGAGATCGTGGCGATGACCTCTTCGGTCGCGGGATTGAGGGATTTGAAGGTGCGCCCGGAGGCGGACGGAACGTGCCGGCCGTCGATCAGCAGCAGCTTTTCCTTGGCGGCCGAAATGACGGGCGATGTGTCGCGGGAATAGTCATATGCAATGGACATCATATCTCCTCCGGTTCTTGGCATTTAACGTAGGAGGGTATTTCCTATCGTAAATATGATATCATCTACCTATGGTTCACAGCCATATGAAGCCAGTTTCATAACTTAGGCACCCAAATGCTACACATCGAAATCGAAACCGTTTGGCGATTTCACAAGGAAGGCAGCCCGCAGACCGCGATTGTGATGCTGGGAATCCTCAACGAGATCCGCAAAACCGGGAAGCTCACCAGCGCCGCCGATCACGCCCGCCTTTCATACCGGCACGTCTGGAATCTCGTCGATCAATGGTCCGAATTCTTTGGCGTGCCATTGGTCGAAACCCATCGCGGCAAGGGCACGAAACTGACCGCCTTTGGCGAAAAGCTGGTCTGGGCCGGAGAGCGCATGCAGGCGCGTCTCGGCCCGCAACTGGAAAATCTGGCGCAGGAGCTTGTCACCGAGATCAAGCCGTTTCTGCATCAGCGCCCGTCGGTCATCCGCGTTCACGCCAGTCACGGTTTCGCCGTCTCGAAGCTGCGGGAGTTGCTTGACCATGAGCCTGGTATCGGCGTCGATCTGCGCTACGTCAGCAATCAAAATTCTCTGGTGTCGCTGGCGCAGGGAGCCTGCGACCTCTCGGGCGTGCATTTGCCTCACGGCGAATTGCGCGCGCAGGGCGTTCAGGCCTGCAAGGAGTGGCTCGATCCGCGTGAGGACCGCGTGATCAGTTTCGTCACGCGCGAGATGGGCCTGATGGTCAAGCACGGCAATCCGCTGAAGATCGCATCGCTGGAAGACCTCGTCGACCGCAAGGCTCGCTTTGTCAATCGCGACCACGATTCTGGAACGCGGCTGCTGTTCGACCAGTTATTGGCCTTGCACAAGATCGACGAAGCCAAGATCAACGGCGCGCAGCAAATGGAATTTACCCATGCCGCCGTCGCCGCTTACGTCGCCAGCGGCATGGCGGACGCGAGTTTCGGCGTCGAGGCCGCGGCCCGGCAGTTCGGGTTAGATTTCATCCGGATGCTGACGGAGGATTATTTCTTCGTCTGTAAGCGCGCATTCCTGGAGACGGAACCGATGCAGCGCGTGCTCGACATTATGAAGGGCGGCGAATTCCACAGGGCGGTCGCGGAGCTTCCGGGATATGTTGCCGCCAATACCGGATCGGTCAGCTCCGTGAAAGAATTTTTGGAAAAGATGGACCAGGCATCGTCATCTTATCAACCGGTGCCACGTCGTCCCGGCGAACGCCGGGACCCATAACCACAGGCGCTTGTTATGAAGACGCGGCGGCCCACAGGAATACTCACACCTTCCACACCATCAACGACACGGCGTCGCGATGAGCGCAAGCGCTCACGCGGGGTTCCCGGCGTTCGCCGGGACGACAAGAATGCTCACGTCCCCTTCTTCTCCGCATCGGGAAAGAACAGCTGCTGGCCATCGATCTTGTAGCCGGCGATGGCAGCCTGGCCTTCCGGCGAGACAAGCCAGTCGACGAAAGTCTGGCCGAGCTCTTGCTTCACCGAGGGAAATTTTTCGGGATTCACCAGCATGACGCCGTATTGGTTGAACAGCCGCTTGTCGCCTTCGACCACGATTTCGAGATCGCCGCGGTTCTTGAACGATATCCAGGTGCCGCGGTCGGCCAGCACATAGGCGTTCATCGCGCCTGCGGTGTTGAGGGCCGCGCCCATGCCCTGCCCGATCTCGCGGTACCACGAGCCTTTGCCGGCAGTGATATCGATACCGGCCTGCTTCCACAGCGCGAGTTCGGCCGAGTGCGTGCCTGACCTGTCGCCGCGCGAGACGAATGGCACACTCTTCGCCTCGATCGCCTTCAGCGCGGTCTCGATATCCCTGCCTTTGACGCCGGCGGGATCGCTCTTTGGCCCGATCAGCACGAAGTCGTTGTACATCACGTCAAAGCGCTTCACGCCGAAACCCTCGGCGATGAATTTTTCTTCCTGCGCCTTGGCGTGAACGAACACCACGTCGGCATCGCCGCGCCGCGCGGTGTCGAGCGCCTGGCCCGTGCCCTGCGCGATCACCTTTACCTCGATATTTGTTTTGGCCTTGAAGATCGGCAAGAGATAGCCGAACAGCCCGGAATCCTGGGTCGATGTGGTCGACGCCACGATAATCGATCGATCCTCGGCGATCGCGGGGGCGTAACTGGCTAGCGCGCTGAGACAAAGCGCCAATGCGAGAGATAACAAACGGCCCGGCATGCCCACTCCTTTTCAGACCAATCAAATCACGAGATCGCCGCGCAGGAAGGCGGCGGCTTCCGGTGTCGTCGGATGATCGAGAAAATTGGCGGCCGGGCCCTGCTCGCACAGCGCGCCGCGAGCCAGAAAGATCACTTCGCCCGCCAGCCGGCGCAGCTGGCCGAGATCGTGCGAGGCCATCACGATCTTGATGCCGGATTGCGCCGCCATCAGGACGATCTCTTCCACGCTGCGCGTCGCGGCCGGATCGAGATTGGCGGTTGGCTCGTCGAGCAGCAATATTTCCGGGTCACGCGCCAGCGCCCGCGCCAGCGCCAGCCGCTGCTGTTCGCCGCCCGAAAGCCGCCGCGCCGGCCGCTGCGCCAGATCGGAAAGCCCGACGCGTTCAAGCAATGCGGCAACCCGCTGCGCGCGCAGCCTGCGCGGCGTGCCGGCCTGCGCCAGCCCGTAGCCGACATTGGCAGCGGTGGTCCTTCGCAACATCACCGGGCGTTGAAACAGGATCGCGCGGCGCAAGGGCGCGCAATTGGCGCGGCCACCCCAGGTAATGCGGCCTGCCGACGGCGCATCAAGCCCCATGCAGAGCCGGAGCAAGGTTGTCTTGCCGGCGCCGTTCGGTCCGACAATGAGCGTCGGCGCACCCGGCGTAATCGACAGGCTCAAACGGTTGAGGATCGTGGTGGCGCCCACCCGTAGCGAGACGTCATCGAGAACCAGGGGAAGATCGCTCGAGGGCGCCCGCATCATCAGCCCGCCTGCCGTTCGGACCAGACGCGCGTCCCCCATGCCGCCGCGTTGATCGCGAGAACGATGGCGACAAGGATGAGCCCCAGTCCCATCGCCAGCGGCAGATTGCCCTTGGAGGTCTCCAACGATATCGCCGTCGTCATGGTGCGGGTAAAGCCGTCGATATTGCCGCCGACGATCATCACGGCGCCGACCTCGGCGGCGGCCCGTCCGAAGCCGGCCAGCAGCGCCGTCAGCAGGCTGTAGCGCGCGTCCCATAACAGGGTCATCATGCGGCCGGCCGGACTGACGTCCATCGCGGTCAGCTCGTCACGGTACTCGGTCCAGAGATCTTCCACGGTCTGGCGCGTCAACGCGGCGATGATCGGCACGATCAGGATGGTCTGGGCAATGACCATGGCTGATGGCGTGAACAGAATGCCGCTTCCCCCGAGCGGTCCGGACCGCGACAGCAGGAGATAGACCGCAAGCCCGACCACCACCGGAGGCAATCCCATCAGCGCGTTGAGCAGCACCACCAGAGCGGACCGCCCGGGAAAGCGGGTCAGCGCGAGCAGCGCGCCGAGCGGCATGCCGGCCAGGGCCGCCAGCGCCACCGCCGACAGACTGACGGCCAGCGAAAGCCTCACGATCGCAAACAGCGCCGCGTCGCCGTTGAGGATTAATTGCCAGGCGCTCAATGGGTCGGACATCGGTCTCTCCGCCGACCTTGTTCGGCAAGAATTCCATCATTTGTCAATCGATTGAAAACGAACAGAAATATGCATACAAATGCAGGATGGAATTTCTGACCACCAGCGAGGCCGCCGAATATCTCCGGCTCGGTGAACGCAAGCTCTATGAATTGGTCACATCAGGCGCGATTCCCTGCAGCAAAGTGACGGGCAAGTGGCTGTTTCCGCGCCATGAGCTCGACCTCTGGGTGCTTTCGGGCCTGGCGCGACCGGCCGGCATGATCGCTGCGGACCCGCCTCCGATCGTCGGCGGGAGCCAGGACGACCTGCTCGAATGGACGTTGCGCGAATCCGGATCCGGTCTTGCGTCGCTTAGCGAGGGCACCGCGCGCGGCGTCGATCGTCTGCAGCGCGGTGAAATAATCGCCGCGGCGATCCATTTCCACAGTGAAACAATCTCCGCCAATTCCGCTGATGACGCTAATATCGCGGCGGTGCGCGCGACGCCGGGCCTGCATGATGCCGTGCTGGTCGGGTTCGCGCGGCGCGAACAGGGTCTATTGTTAGCCCCGGGCAATCCAAAGCGGCTGCACAGCCTGGCCGATGTTCTTGGCTCGGGCGCGAAAATGGCCGTCAGGCAGCCCGGCGCGGGGGCGCAGATGCTGCTCGACGTGCTGCTGACACGTGCTGGCGCCGGGCCCAAGGCATTGCGCCGGCTCGAGCCGCCATGTCTTACCGGTCCCGATCTGGCGGCTGCGATCCGCGCCGGCAAGGCCGACTGCGGCATCGCGACCCGCGCCGCGGCAAAATCGGCAGGCCTCGATTTTGTCCCGCTGCTCTCCGAGAATTTCGATTTGCTGATGCGGCAACGCAGCTATTTCAGGCCACCGATCCAGGCTCTGATCGGCTTTCTCGGCCAGAAACGGCTGAAGCTGCGGGCCGCGGAACTCAGTGGTTACGACCCCACGCCCGCCGGCCAAATCCGGTTCGCCGCCTGATCCGCCCCGCTTCGTTTGACGCCGGCTATAGAATAATTGCAAGAACGTGAGCCGGCTGGCTTAAGCTCCCGGTCAAGAAAAATGGCCAATGCGCTTGACAGTAATGGGAGGACACCAGTGATTTCAGCCAAAAGAGTATCCGTACTCGCTGCGTTCGCAGCCGCTGTCTTGTCATCGCCGGCGCTGGCCCAGGTCTCGGACGACATGGTCAAGATCGGCGTTCTCACCGACATGAATGGGCCGGCGTCCACGCCTACCGGCCAGGGATCCGTGACCGCGGCGCAAATGGCGGTGGACGATTTCGGCGGCAAGGTGCTGGGCAAGCAGATCAGCGTGATCGTCGGCGATCATCAGCTCAAGCCGGATATCGGCGCCGGCATTGCGCGGCGCTGGTACGACACCGAACAGGTCGACCTGATTGTGGACGTGCCGGTCTCGGCAGTCGGGCTGGCGGTACAGAACGTCGCCAATGAAAAGAAGAAGATGTTCATCACCCACTCGACGGGCGCCGCGGATTTCCACGGCAAGTTCTGCTCGCCCTATGCCATCCAGTGGGTGTTCGACACCCGCGCGCTCGCGGTCGGCACCGCGCAGGAAGTGGTGAAGCGCGGCGGCGACAGCTGGTTCTTCATCACGGACGATTATGCATTCGGGCGTTCGCTTGAAAAAGACGCCTCCGAAGTAGTCGTAAAGAACGGCGGCAAGGTCCTCGGCTCGGTGCGGCCGCCGTTCGCCACGCCGGATTTGTCGTCGTTCATTCTTCAGGCTCAGGCCTCCAAGGCCAAGATCATCGGCATCGCCGGCGGGCCGCCCAACAACGTCAACGAAATCAAGACCGCCGGCGAATTCGGCGTCTTGAAGGGCGGCCAGCAGATGGCCGGCCTGCTGGCACTGATCACCGACATTCATGGGCTCGGGCTTCCGGTGGCGCAGGGGCTATTGCTGACGACATCGTTCTACTGGGACATGGACGACAAGACCCGCGAGTGGTCGAAGCGTTACTTCGCCAAGATGAACCGGATGCCGACGATGTGGCAGGCCGGCGTCTATTCGTCGGTCATGCACTATCTCGACGCCGTCAAGGAAAGCGGAACCGATGAGCCGCTCAAGGTGGCGGCTAAGATGCGCGAGAAGCCGATCGAGGATTTCTTTGCCCGCAACGGCAGGCTGCGCGAGGACAATCTGATGGTTCACGACCTCATGCTGGTCGAGGTCAAGAAGCCGGAAGAGTCCAAATATCCGTGGGACTACTACAAGATCCTCACGAAGATTTCCGGCGAGGATGCGTTTGGACCTCCGGATGCGGCGTGTCCGCTGGTGAAGAAGTAAGTCTGGAAAAACAGTTGCGTCGTCCCGGCGAACGCCGGGACCCATAATCGCAGGCATTCGTGATTGTGTCAGGCTGGTGCTCCAGCTTTTCGCAAAATTCAGATCGGTGGCTATGGGTCCCGGCTCGCGCTTCGCTTGGCCGGGACGACGGTGAGAATTACTTCGCGACCTCGATCTCTTTGAGATACCGCAGCACCCCTGGATGAATCAGCTCCACATTCGGTGCCGCTGCAATCGTGTTCGCGGCCATGGTTTCGCAGGCCTGCGCCAGTTTCCTGCACAGCGCACTCTCAGCGCCGTGCAGCGTCCGCGCCAGCCGGTAGGCGACGTCATCCGGCAGGTTCTCGCGCGCGAGGATAAAGCTCCATGAACCGACCGAATTGATCGGCGCGTTCTGATTCGGATAGCTGCCGGCCGGCACGGTCAGCGGCTTAAGAAAGGTATGTTTGGCCCTGATGCGCGCGATCTCATCGGCGTCAGGCGCGATGAAGCGGGCGCCACCGGGACTTCCCGCCATCGCCGCGAATCCGGGCCAGCCGGTCCCGGCGCCCCACAGCGCCGCGACCCTTCCGTCGAGCACCATCGCCGGGCCATCGCCGGCGCGGTCGAGATAGATGGATTGAAAATCCTCGTCCTGCTTTAGTCCGAGACCGTCGAGCACGTAACGCGACAGGATCGGAAGACCGGAGCCCCGCGCGCCGAACGCGATCCTTTGGCCCACGAGATCGTGGATACTCTTGTACGGGCTGTCGGCGCGCACCACGAACATGCCGGGACTGGAATACATCGCGGTCAGGATTTTTAAGTGGGTGCGCGGCCGCCCGATTCCCATCACGGCTTCGTAGGAAGGCTCTCCCGCGACCAGCGCGATATCGAGCTGGCCTGCCTCGAGCAGCGGGATATTCTCGTTGCTGCCTTTGGTGTTGCGCGGCAGAATCGAAAGCGTCGGATCCGCCTCGTTCATGACCTCGGCAAAGGCGTTGCCATAAACCGGGAAGCCGCCGCCCTGTGTTGCTGTCCCCAGGGTGATCGTGGTCTTTTGAATGGCCTTGCCTCCATCTTGCGCCGCAGCGCTGCCCGCCAGCAACAAGACGCCGGCGCAAACGGCACGAGCGATATTCATCTACCAACCTCCAGCATCGGCGCGCTTCCCCGCGAATGCGCAGACCTGATCCAGGCCCTTCACCAAAAGGCAATGTAGGCAAATTCCGAATTGTATGAAAGCATGGAAGGGACGAGCGGCAACAAGCTCTGATGTGTCGACGTTGTGTTCGACAGCAACGACAAAGATATAGGGCGGGAGAAATTATGATCGCATTATTGCGCGCAGCGATGTTCAATTTGGTTTGTCTTTTGAGTCTTGCGGCCGGCATCGCGCCGTCATCCGCCGCCGACTATCCGAACCGCCCGGTACGCTGGCTGATCGGTTTCGCGGCCGGCGGCCCGGTCGACATCGTCGCGCGCATCATGAGCCAGTGGCTGTCGGACCATTTCGGTCAGCAGTTCGTGGTGGAGAATCGCGCCGGTTCCGGCGGCAACCTCGCGGCGGCTGCGGCGGTCACCTCGCCGCCGGACGGTTACACCTTGCTGTTCGTAGCACCCAACAACGCCATCAGCGCCTCGCTCTACAGGAAGCTTCCCTACGATTTCATTCGCGACACCGTGCCGGTCGCGAACATCATGCAATTGACCAATATGCTGGTCGTGTCGAACGCCATGCCGGTCAAGACCGTTCAGGAGTTCATCGACTATTGCAAGGCCAATCCGGGCAAGGTCTCCTATGCCTCATCGGGCAACGGCACCTCGGTGCACATGTCTGCGGAATTGTTCAAGGCGCTGACCAAGATCGACATGGTCCACGTGCCCTATCGCGGATCGGCCCTCGCATTTCCCGATATCATTTCCAACAAGGTGCAGTTGATCTTCGACAATTTGCCGTCGGCGCTCGAACAGGCACGTGGCGGCAGCGTGCGCGCCCTCGGCGTCACCTCGCCGCAGCGCTGGCCCGGCGTGCCCGATATACCCGCCATTGCCGAGACTGTGCCCGGCTTCGAGTCGGTCGGTTTCTACGGCATCTCCGCGCCCAAGGGCACGCCGCCGGAGATCGTCGACGTCCTCAACAAGGCGGTCGGCGAGGCGCTGAACGATCCCAAGCTGGTCGCGCGGCTTGCGGAAATCGGCGGAATCCCGAAGCCGATGACGCCGGCCGAGTTTGGCAAGCTGATCGCCGACGAAACCGAGAAATGGCGCAAGGTGGTCGAGTTCGCGGGTGTGTCGGTGGATTGAAGGGGGAAGTCGTCGAGCACTACGGTGCGTTGTTGGCCGCACGGGCGCACTTCACGTCCTAAATCGTCATTCCGGGATGGTCCGAAGGACCAGACCCGGAATCTCGTGTTGACGCGGCATTGCCGGATGGCGAACCGCATTGTAAGGGGTGTCCGCACCGTTGCCTGTCGCGAAAACGGCAGTTTGCGGCGGGGCCTGTAGCTCAATGGTTAGAGCCGGCCGCTCATAACGGTCTGGTTCCTGGTTCGAGTCCAGGCAGGCCCACCAATATTTTCAGGGGTTTCTAACAGCCCTGCCCTCTTGGCTTTTTCCTCAACCAACGAAACAACCGACGCTACCTTTTTCGGCGGCGCTGGCCGTGAGCCAATGGCATCCGCCGCACCGCGTAGGTGGTCCGGGTGGTGATGGCCGTAGGTGTCCCGAAGGGTCTTTTCGCTCATGCCTAGAAAGCCCGCGGCTTCCCACATAGGGGCTGCACGCTGCATCAGCCACGTGGCTGCGGTGTGTCGCAGGGTATGCGGCGTAACGTTCCCCACGGCCACGTCAAGCCCAGCAATCCGCACCGCAGAACTGAACCCGGTTTTCACGGAAGATACGGGCTTCCCGGCCCATTCTACGAAGTGGCTTCGTGCTATCCCAAGCCGTGACCACCGCCGCAGATGGGCCAAAAGCCTATTCGGGAGCGGGACCGGCGTTTGCCGCTTAGTGCTAGCCCGCTTTCCGATGGCCAGCCGATGGAAAATACCGCTATCCAGATCAACAAAGGATTTGCCCGGCGCACGAATGGGCGATGCGGTGGCAATGGCACCGGCACGAGTGCCGGTATAGAGACCAATCAAAATGAATCTGGCAATGTGACGCAATGGCCTCTTATCGGTTTCGATTTTTTGTCCCTTTAGCTTTCCAATATGAATGGTTTGCGTTTCGCGGTACCGCCAGCACGTCCACAGCAATTTTGCCGCTTCCGAGCGCGTCAGCCAACGTTCACGGGGCAAACCCTTCTCTGGTAAGACGACGCGTACCACGCCCCGGTGGAATCCTTCCTTGGCGTGGTGGTTGATCGCCGCGCGAAGGTCTTCAAGATCACGCCGCGAACCCCCGGGACTTCCCCGATATTTAGCAAACGCCCGGCAATTCGCACCAGTTACTTCGGACAGCATTTTGCCGCCCCACCATTTCACAAGCCGTAATAATCGTTCGTCAAACTTGGCCTTGTTGGCTTGGCGATCACGGCAGTCATCGTCGTAGACCGACATAACGTCGGCAACGTCAATGGATTCAATATCCTTTAGTCGGCGGTCGGGACTATATTTCTCAGCTATATACGCGGATAGGAACTCTTGCGCCTTTCGATCTTCGCCAACAAAGCATCCTGAGGCGTGATGGTCGCCGCCGTCGATAACAATCCACGTTCCTCTCGCGATAATCTTGCGACCGTTGCGACGCTCTTTTCTCCACCACAGGCGTGGCCCTCGACTTTGACGCGGCATGACTTCCTCATTTCTTCTATATTGCGCAGTGTTGTGAAATCTTTGTTTGCGATTCTCTCAATTACGAGTCTTCCCCGGGCAGCCTCTCGGCGCAGTCCGCTTACCGTCATGCCCCCATAGGGGAAACCGTACTTTATTGCGTCTTCGAGCCGCAGAGGATGATCTGGAAGGATGTTATCGTTTGCAGGTTGAGGACAGATCATCGAGAATCACCCACTGCCGCGCCGAGACGAAAGATGGTGTTCTCCGTGATAGTTGTCATCCGCTCCAAGTCGCCGACGGGAATAAGCTTGGTTTTTGCGGGCCATTTCGATGGTGGCTCGTAACCAGTCCAAGAACTCGCGCCATTTATTTCCCATTCGATTTTGGCTTTCGCGCGCGGTCCAAAAAACGTGACCTTAAGGTTCAACTTTCGGCTTAGTGTAATCTCCTTGGCAGCGGCCGCCTCAATCAGCGCCGCGAGAGCTTGGCCCAAGGTGTGGTTGTCAGGAAGTTCGTCGTAACGCTGAATACCGCTGTTAACGGCGCTCTCCCCTAACAGGTCGCGGTAGGCAAAAACTGTCTTTGCACTATCTTTCACCGACTCGCTCGCGGCTACAGCAATAAGAAGATTCGCAGCGTCTCCGGCTGTGACCCTTGCGGCGGCTTTGCCGCGACCGGCCACACTGCGCAGAGGCGTCGGTGCAGTGGCAAGGTTTCGGTCGTGTACAATAACGGTCGCCTCCGAGAGGGCAAGGATTTCTGCTGTAGCTTGAACGAGTTGGCGGGGTGTTGCCACGTAATTGTCCTCGGATTCCATTTCGACGAACGACTGCTTTTTTCCGGTATTGACATTCATTTGTATTTAATGCAAAAGACAATTACAAGCCCAAATATTGGATTTGGGGGAAAACCGAGGAAGAGATTTTGGCTGATTTATGTGCTCGCGCGCCAGCGCATCGAATAGCGTCTTTCGACAACCCGGCCATCCGCAACCACGTCGAACTGCTCCACAAAACTGCAGTCGGCTGCGATGGCAAGTTTGTCGTGTCCGTCTTCAATGGCAATTCACCAGGGACAATCACACATCATCGAGTTGGCGAAATCGAGGGCATGGTGGACGCGATTTGCGCACAGGCTACTACGCCGGGCGCCAACGTTTATTGTGGCCTGCACTTGATGAGAAGCGACTTACCGCGCGGAAAGCGCGGATCAAAAAGCGATATTGTCTCGATACTTGGACTTGTTGCGGATATGGACGCCGATACGGGCAAGATCGGCACAATGCCAGTCGCGCCAAGCCTTGTTGTAGAAACATCACCGGGAAATACCCAACCATTCATCTTGTTCGATCAGGCTGTGGCACCCGAGAAGGCCGAAACACTCGCCAAGGCGCTTCAAATAGCAACCGGGTCGGACTCCGGGACCGGAGATATCACTCACGTGTGGCGCATTCCCGGTACGCTGAACTTTCCAACCCCAAGCAAGATCGCCCGTGGCCGTAGCTCTGAGCCGGTCGCGGCACAGCTGCAGATGGAATTCGGAGGTCAAGTTTACGGTGTGGAAGAGCTGACGGGAATATTGTCGCCGTACCTCGCCGACACACCAATTCCCAGCAAGCGCCTAGCGTTCAAATTTGGCGTTGATACTGCGCCTCTATGGGAGCGTTTGACCGATATTAGTAGCGCTCTTCTGATAGCAGACGGCAAACCCGACCGCTCCGCTCATGCTGCGCGGGTGGTTGAACAGCTTCACTTCGAAGGCTTTACCTTGGATGAAACTGTTTCGCTCTGCCTTGAACGTCGCGGAATGTGGACTGAATACAGAAGCGACGATGCAGCCATCATTAAAGATATAGAACGCTGTTGGCAAAAATTCGCTGTGCCGAGAGACTCCGAGATATTGGAAAATTCGAAGGCCGTTGAGGTTTTGCTTCACGACAACGACAATGATCCAGCCGTTCCAAAATCAGCATTGTTTAAGCAGCCCAAGCACATGGCCAATCCATTCGATTTGGACGCACCCGGGGGGATGGTCAGCAGACTCGCACACTGGATTTACGCCACGTCACCTTCACCCATCACGGCATTCTCGGTCATGTCAGCGGTTGTCTTGCACGCCGGGTTGTACGGTCGAAAATATGTCACCCCAGACGGTCTGGGCCTCAACGTTTACGTTGTGTTGGTGGCGGGGTCGGGATTTGGGAAAGATCGCCCTTTGAAAGCGATGAAGCAAATCCTCGCTAGAGCACATTCCTCGAAAAGCGAGTCGGAGGGGATTCTCTTCGAGATCGAATGCTGATTCCATCTTTGCGACTGAGTCGGGAGGATGGGATGGG
>Ga0209117_1000655_pt1 | contig 13368 bp, 20 predicted proteins | sample BlaSpr_A8_OM2_M2_FD_187978 | JGI IMG/M metagenome (GOLD analysis project Ga0209117, IMG submission 187978) | Forest soil microbial communities from Thunder Bay, Ontario, Canada - Black Spruce, Ontario site 2_A8_OM2_M2 (SPAdes) (version 2) | ecosystem: Environmental > Terrestrial > Soil > Boreal...
GAAAAATGTTTCTGGATTGGAAGGTTAAGAACGCTGTCACCGAAATCCGCAAGCTGATCCAGAGCTCAACAAGCCAGAAACAGTAGTTCAGTAGTTCAGCCAATTTCAACAACAACTGCAACATCGAATTTCGAATAATACTTCTTCACATCCTTCGCCCCATACTTTTCGCGGAACTTCTCGATCACTGATTGCACTGTATTGGCATCAGTCAAAGGGACAGCTTGGAACCCCGCCTCCGCACCCCGCGCATCAATCCGTATCGACGGCTTCTGAAGAACGTTCTTGTACCACTGCGTGTCGGAGCCCTGAACGGGCAAGAGGTATAGCTTTTCGCCTTCCAGCACGAACCAGACCGGAATCGAGATCGTCTTCCCAGATTTTCTCCCGATAACGCTGAGCTTGATCTGGCGGTAGCGGGCGAGGCGTTCTTTGAGGTCGTCCTTTGGCTTTGGCATGACACACTCCTGTCGGTACCGAGGGTGCTCGAATCTAGCAACATCCGCAAGACTTTCCACGCATGGCTTCCCGACCCTCCCAAACAATGAGCGGCAGAATCGCTAAAGCCGCAATCGGGTCTGCCCACTTTACGTGCCAGATCGCGTTGATCGCCAGTCCCGCCAAGGCGATCAGCGACACGTAAGCACACAGCGCCGACTGTGCAGCGTCCGCCCTCAACGCAGCACTGCCCGTGGCTCCTGACAGCCACCGTTTTTCTTTCGCCAGCCACGGCATGACAACCGCTGCTGCGACCAGAATGGCTATCCCTAAAAGTGAGGGCTGGGGTTGGCTATAGCCCAGCAGACTCGCGACCGAAGTCATCGCTACATAGGCAGCCAGCGCGAACAACAAGGCTCCCGCTACATGGGCCGCCCGTCTTTCCACTTCTTCGTGCGCAGCTCATCCATGCGAGTGTGGCGGTCTGAATTCGCCGGACACGGCGGATGGTGTCTTGAGCCGGGATGTGAGGAATTGAAACCACGTAGGAGCATTATGCCAGTTCCGCGTTTGACTATCTTCTCGCACGCACTTCGGCCGCAAGCACTAGCGGGTTCTTTGTACGAGCGTTGCGACTGACCCGCAGAATTGCAGCGTCGGAAAATCCAGCTTGCCTGAACTCGCTTAGGAAGGCATCTCCTTCCTTTGCCCCCGCGATTCACGCAAACCAGTCTTTCTCGCTGGTGCGAGTCTCAGGCGGTAAGGGCTGCCGGAGAATCAGTTCGGCTGCGTAGACGGCTCCGTCGCGCCGGACTGCCCGCGCAAGCTCGCGGAAAATCGCATCCCGTGCTGGGTTCAGATTGAAGATGCCGTTGACCAAAGCTACGTCGATCTCGCCGTCTCGAATCGGCAGTTGCTCCGCATCCGCCTGCCGAAGCTCCACGTTGGTCGCGCCAGATTCGACCACAGCTTGGCGAGCACGGGAACACATCGCCGCGCTGAAGTCTACGCTGATGACCTTTCCGGTCGGTGCTACCCTTCGTGCAGCAATGAGCGTGTCCGTTCCCGAGCCACAGCCCAAATCCAGAACCGTTGCCCCTACCGAGAGTTCCGCGAACAGTGAGACATTTGAGACTCCAGCAAAGGCATCGCAAGCCGCGCTGGGTAAACTGGCAAGCAACTCTGCGGGGTAGCCGATGCTCTCAGCGAACTTGCGACCAACGGGGAATGCGTGCTTCTCTTGGGGCTGTTCGGCGGCTGACGAGTACGCCCCACGCACCATCTCGCGAAGCTGGGTCGGGTTGGTGCTGCTAGCAGGCATCGAGAAGCTCAGATGGAATCTTAACCCTTGCCAATGTCACTGAGCCAAGTGTGATTGTTATCACCGTCCAATGGCTACCGCCGTTGGATACTAGAGATGATGACAGCGGCTCATTAGGGGGGACGCCCATGACAGCCAAGTCGAAATCTCGGGAACCTCGCTCACGGAAGCCTGACCCTTCGAGCGACATCGAAGAACGCATCCGTCAACGCTCCTTCGAGTTGTACGAGCAGCGTGGAAGGGTTGACGGATTCGCTTTGGACGACTGGCTCCAAGCGGAACGCGAGATTCTCGGAGCGCAGAAGCAACGGAAGGTCAAAGCAGCCAGAGGGTCTCAGTGTTGACGGTGATCAAGCTTCTGCACACGGTGATTTGGGCGTTTCTGGCGGCGAGCATTATGGTCTTGCCCGTCTTAGGCGTGTTGCGCCGATTTCGTTGGGCTGCGATCCTCACCGTGATCGCTCTGCTAGAGTGCATTGTGCTGGCTGCCAACGGGGGCAGATGCCCACTGACCGCTTTAGCAGCGAGATACACCGTTGATCGTGGCTCGAATTTCGACATTTACCTGCCGAACTGGTTAGCCGAGCACAACAAAGTCGTTTTCGGCTGGCTCTTCATCGTTGGCGAGTTGGTCATATTCGGATGCTGGCTTAGGGAGAGGCTTGTCACTTCGCCGCGAACAGCAACCCGTGCGTCTCGCGGAGCCAACCAGAGATGCAATTAGCTATGCAGGTGCTTGAGGCGAGCGCAGTCTATTTCGCACTCGTGTTCGCGGTCGGCTTTGTGCTTGGAGCCATTCGCACAACATGGATCGTTCCCCGCATCGGCGCAAGAAGAGCCGAACTCATGGAAGCACCCGTCATGCTCGTGGTCACCGTCGTGGCGGCTCGCTGGACAGTTCTGCTCCTCGCAGTGCCGCCCATGCTGTCAGCACGAATTGGGATGGGCTGCATCGCACTCGTCCTCATGCTGGTTGTTGAATTCGCGCTCGTGCTCTGGATTCGTGGTCTCACGATCAGAGACTATCTCGCCACGCGAGACCCCGTTTCGGGAGCAGCCTATTACGCACTGCTTATGGTGTTTGCCGTCATGCCGCTTCTCACGGTCAGAGGATGAGATCGTGTCGGTCTGGCTTGCTGCGATTAGATCAGGTCAGCGTCGTCAGATCAACCCTCGTTTAACGCGGCAAAATATGAAATCCAATGTTTGCGGATTGACTGTTCGTTAACTGACGTGTCGTCATAGGCAGGAGAGGTGAGCGGCAACGCACTCTCGACTTTTACCAGCACGAAACCTCGTATTCGGGCTTCCGACTTGCTCCTCACTGCGTCCACCCATCGCCCTCGGTAAAAGCTCGTGATTTGCTGAAAGAGTTCACCGTCCACAATGACTTCACCAGTGCCTTTGAAGCGGTAACCTTTGCGGGCAAAAGGATCAACAACGTTTATCTCGACGGCAGGATTCTTCCGAAGGTTCGTGATCGTTCCCGGAGAGCGGATGTCGGCGAAGACGAGGTGATCGTCGTCCCAAACGGAAATTGTGCCCTTGGGCGAGAGATTGGGTGTTCCATCGGGGCAGACAGTGGCAACGAAGGCTAGCCGCTGCTCCACAACAACACGCTTCATATCGGCAGTGAGCTTGGCACCCATGTGAATTCCCACACTCGCAATGCGACGACAACCCGATTTTATCGACGAGGGAGCTTGGCATCCAGCACTCAACCTGAGAATATTTGAGCTTACAAGGCAGAATCAATCGGGCGTGAACCGATCAGCTAAGTACGTGACCGCCATCGTTGTTGCCCACCTGCTGGTCAACATTGCCCATGGTCTTGCGCACCGTGAATTGCGGATTGGACTCGACCCGCCAGCCTCGATCTTCGTGATCGTGGTCGTGCTGGTCAGTCCTTTGCTCGCAATGGCGCTCGTCTGGACAACGAAGAAACGAATAGGGCTTATTCTCTTGTCGCTTTCGATGCTTGGATCGCTGCTATTCGGCTTCTATCATCATTTTCTGGTCGCCAGCCCCGATCACGTGCGTTCGCAGCCCCCCAGCCCATGGGGAATCGTCTTTGTCCTCACAGCGTATGGATTGCTCATCACGGAGGCGATTGGAGCTTACTTGGGGGTTCATTTCCTCTGGATTGCGACAGAGACTTCGAACAAAACCGTTAAAGTCCGATTCCGTTGAAGATTGGAAACATGTGCTGATCGCATGGAATTTCGGCCCAAACCCTAACCTTTGATTCCGCTTCTGTCTTCACTTGGTTCAAAATCGCCCCTTCGAATGCGGCCAGAGAAGCAACGGGCCGTTTTCAATGGTAGCCTTACAATTTGCTCCGATGCTCGAATCAGTGATTTACGGTTCAGAGCAACAGGATGAGCAGCGTGAACGCGGCCCGAGAACCCGAAGACCTCCACAAACTTTTTGCGCAGAGCCTAAACTCGGGCGATCTTGACGCGCTGGTTGCCTTGTACGCATTCGACGGATTCCTGCTGGCGCGTAGTGGGCCAGCGCGAGGCATTAGCGAAATTCGTAAAGCTCTCGCTGGGTATGTCGCTATGAAGCCAACGATCCAACTCACGACGCGCAGAGTCATACAGGTGGAGGACACAGCGTTGCTCGTGGGAGATTGGCGATTTCAAGGAACGGCCGCCGATGGTGGCACTGTGTCAACCTCTGGCACCAGTATTGAAGTGGCTCGTCGTCAGCCCGACGGAAGCTGGCGCTACTTCATCGACCTCCCCAATGGGCCCGACTAGGGAGATCACAATCTTGACCGCCCCGACGCGGTGCGCTGCCGCCGAGCGCGAGTAACACCGCAGGCTAATCAGCCTCACGCAGCGGCAACTGCTGGTTGCATCCGCAGATGATCGCCCCGGCGAACTGTGCCTGAACGCAGGACATTCGCGTACACGCCCACGCTCGGCATTGCCGTTCCCAGAGCCGGGATGTATGGCTGGTTGTGCTGCGCTGCCGTTCGCAATATGCCATGGTCTTGCGGCAGGTCGGCTTGTGGCAAGGTGGTCATTACACAGCGGGGGCATGGGTTGGTGACTGTCAACAGCAGCATCTCATCGATTTGAACGTTCGAACCCACCCATGAGTTCTCCACAAAAGCTGGCTCGCCGTTGCCTACCGTGACGACGATGTTGGGGCGGAATCTTCGCGCCTCGAAACGACCTTGGGGATAAAGCTCGTGGAGTCGGTTGAGCGTATTCGTCGTGATTACGTGGGCCACAGCATAGTCAAAGAAGGTGCCCTTCGGCGAAGAGAGCGCAATGGATTCCTCAGTCACTGTTTCCCGGTGAGCAAGACCGTCTATGTCCGGCCAGTACTCCTCAAGGGCCGGAGAATCGGGAGCGGTTTTCGCCAGCGTGACTTCTCGCTCGAAATAGCGGGAAAGAACCGCATTCGTGTTCGGCTGATCGCTGGTTATGTTGCTGCCATCGGGCAACATAATCCGCACGGGAGGCATGGGATGACCTATTTCAGGTGGCTCGACGAAGCTGGCGTGGCAGTCAAACAGCCGTGCCCACTTGCGCGGGTTCTTGGCACTTGCAATCTTCCCCGTGGTGTTGTCAATGAGAGCATAGGCGCGATCACCAATGAGTCCGCTTTCCCTCACATCAGCGGCAGTCAATTCTTCTCCCATCATTGACTTCACGGGATAGCGAAGCACAGAGAGGACTGACCCGGCGATGTATCCGTTCCTCATGATTGCCCTCCTCCACAGACGAGTAATTGACGCAGATGGCAGACCAACAGTTTGCGCCGTGTGGGACGTGGATTCAAGACCGATCTCGCCTAGAAAGACGCATGAACAGTCTACTTCTTCTGCTGTTCTGATACGCTGTCAGCCTAAGGAGATTCATCATGCAGTCAGCAGAAAAGCCCTCTCTTTACGACAGACTTGGCGGCGTCTACAGCATCGCCACCGTGGTGGACGACTTCATTGACCGAGTCATGTCCGACCCGAGGCTGAACGCCAATCCTCTGGTGGACGAAGCGCACCACCGCGTGCCGCCTGCGGGATTCAAGTATTTGGTGACGGAGATGGTCTGCTGGGCCACGGGCGGCCCGCAAAAATACACGGGCAAATCGATGGCGGACTCGCATGCCCACTTGAAGATAACCGGCAACGAGTGGGAGGCGTTCTTGGACGATTTTCAGCAGACGCTGGATAAGTTCGCGGTTCCAACCGGGGAACAGGCGGAATTGAAAGCGATTGTCAACAGCACCCGAGGGGACATTGTCATCGATTCCGCGCAAGACGCGGCATAATCCTTGGCAGCGAGCGGATGGCTGGTCGTGGGGCGGAAACCTGTGAACAATGCGCCAAATTGCTGAATTCGTTGCTGTGCTGGCATGCGGCTTGTTCGCAGGAGCCGCCGTCTACGTCAGCCTCGTCGAACATCCGGCCAGAATGGCCTGCGGAGTAGAAATAGCTACGGCCGAATTTTTCACCGAGCTATCGCCGGGGAACTATCGTGCAGGTGACTTTGGCGGCCTTGGGTCTTTTGTCTTCCATAGCCGCATGGCTTGCCGGGGCGACATTCTGGTGGCTCGTTGGCGGTGCCGTGCTGGGGCAGTCATCCCATTCACGCTGATTGTGATTCTGCCGACCAACAAACAGTTGTTGGACCGAAACACTGTACAGGCCGTCAGCCCAAACGGAGAGGCTGGGGCAGATTGCACGCCGTGAGAAGCGTACTCAGCGGATTGGCGCTGCTGCTATTCCTGTACTTGGCGATCTTCGCAAAGCCGTACTGACAGGAGGAGAGGTTCTTCGACTGGGCACCTGAGCCAGAGGCTTCACCCCCACATTACTGAATGCTTTCCGAAATATCCCCCTCCCACATTCATCCAAAGTGTCGCAACGGCAGCACTGCATCATTCTTCGAAGCAAATGCTGCATCGTCTTGATTCGCTCCAGTTGTGACTCAAGCTCCACAAGCTTGCGCCGCGACAGTTTTTGCCATCGTTTGGAGGCAGGAGTGCCCTCGCGAAAACCGAAGAACAGTTGCCTGATCTCATCCAACGTGAAGCCTGTTTGCCTTGCTCTCTGTACGACGGCGAGCCGATGGAGCACCGTGTTGTCGTAGCGCCTCTGACCACTGATTCGTTGAGCAGGAAGAAGCACCCCGATCCGTTCGTAATAACGGATCGCGGACGGTCGGAGTCCAAGTTGTTGAGCGACTTCAGAAACAGTTAGTTGCGGCATGCGTCGCATTCTAAAGCAACCGATTCCCGATTTGCTGGATCGAGTTGACAAAGAATTTACAAATTCTCCGCTTGCCTTAAAGTCGGCTTTAAGTCGTACCGTGTTTATTTGTAGGCAGAGCGTTAAGCTTCGCCGACTGCGGAAGGATACGTCCATGGTGCAGAAGAACTGTAATTTCGTATTGCCACTATTGCTGGTGTGCGGAAGCATCAGCATGGCGCAGACAGACAAACCGAATAGAACGGCTGCGGTGCCTGCCGTTGAGATGCATCAGCCGGATGCTGAAGTGACTGCTGGCACACTTGATGCTCAACGGGAAAAACGTGCGTTAATGATTTTTTTGAAGTCTGTGCAATCGCAAATCGTATCCGCTGCTGATGCGATGCCCGCTGTGAAGTACGGCTTTGCTCCGACCGAGGGCGAATTCAAGGGCGTCCGTACTTTCGGTCAGCAAGTGAAACATTTGGCGGCGACCAACCATATCTTGGCGGCTGCCGCTCTCGGTGAGGAACCGCCCTCCGATGCCGGGGACGAGCAAGGTCCCGAAAACATACGGACCAAACCGGAGCTTCTGGATTACCTAAACGCCTCTTTCACGCACCTTGGCAAAGCGATTGACGGGATTGGTGACAACAGCGCAGCCGTGAAATCGTCCCCGATTTCGCCATTGCCTGCCAGCAAGACGACGCGCTTGGCGCTAACGGTCGAGGCGTTGATTCATGCTTTTGATCACTACGGGCAAATGGTCGAGTATCTGCGGATGAACGGCGTGGTTCCGCCTGCGAGTCAGCCATGAACCACGACACGATTCCAATAGCTTGCAGTTTGACAAGCGAAGAATTACGTAGCCGTGAAACGATCCTTCTGGCTGAGTTCAAGTCTGCCGTCACTGCCACCGAGGAGCTTGCTGACGGGTACGCCTTCCGAGTTTCCGGCGAGAAGAATCGGTTGGAATTGGTGGCGGAACTCATGATTGCGGAACGCCAGTGCTGCCCGTTTCTGACGTTCCAACTGACTGCCGAGCCGAACAGGGGAGCACTCACCGTTCGCATCACTGGTCCGGAGGGTACCAAGGCGTTCCTGAAGTCTATCCTCGTCGGCTAGTCGCTGCCAGCCACGACGGGATATGCCCCCCGACCCATTCCACCCGCGCATCAGCCATCCAAGTCAATCCGAACTGTGAGGAGTTGCGTCCCGAAAAGGCGTACCGCCCTCGCATTCCCCGCGCTGCTCGGCAACTGACTCTTCAGCCAGCGTTGACGCTCACGGGGGTCATCGTCGGGGAGCAGATGGGCAGTGCCCGTGTGCCATCGAATCTTAAATCCCTCTCGCAGCTTCAGACGTACATGCGGATCACGTTCAATGTTGCGGACGTATCCTGCCTTCATGCCATGCTCAGCCACCAGCCAGAACTGGTTTCCGACACGTCCATAGCCCACAGGCGTCCGCCTTGGCTTGCCCGTCTTCCGCCCTTTTGTTTCGAGCAACGCATATCCGGGCAAGGGCAGACCAACCGCGAGCGCGAGCTTGATCGGCGGGTTCAGCACGTACTTCTGAAGCGCGTGGACAATGCGGCGTTTCATTTCGAGTCCTTCGCGCACATAACGTTGATGTCGCGATTCTCAAGGACAGGTTTGGAGAAGCCTCGCTTGGTGGCATTCAGCATGGCGCGACCTACGCATTCGGTCGTTGTCACGTAGTTAGGAAAAAGCATCTTCCATAACGGATAGAGCGGTCTCATCACAGCGTAAGCCGCCCCGTACCATCTGGTCTTTGTGCGAATTCCATGAAGCGGCTGAATGTACGCAGGGCGAAACAGGAACACAGCCTTGAATGGCATCTGCAATAGCGCGTTTTCCGTTCTGCCCTTTACCCGCGCCCACATGCTTCGCCCGCGCTCCGTGCTGTCGGTTCCTGCCCCAGACACGTAGATGAAGGTCATCGTCGGGTTGAGCTTGGCTAAGGTTTTAGCCACCGAGACCGTCAGATCGTATGTCACGCGCCGATACGTCTCCTCCTTCATCCCTACTGACGAGACGCCGAGACAGAAGAAACATGCGTCGTAGCCTGAGAGCCTGTCCTCAATCGCCGCGAGATCAGAAACATCTTGGTGTACGATTTCGCGCAGTTTGTCATGCTGCGGCAGGCTGGCGTTGCGGACAATGGCGAGGACACTTTCGATTTCGGGATCGAGTAAACATTCGCGCAGGACACCCTGCCCGACCATGCCTGTCGCTCCGAAGATAACCACTTTCATCTGACCGCCTCCTGTTTCTCACGACTGCTCATACCAGTCGGAATGTGGCGACCACCTTGCGCAAGAGAGGCACTGGGTTTCAGTCCACTGAGCAGCCGTAAATTCAAAACGACGTGGGCGAGAGGATCGCCGGTCGTGCCGTTTGTGCTTTCATCCCGTCAATATCCCGACACGCCCATCGCCAAATACCATGACAATCTTCTCAAAGTCGGTCGCCATGCGGCGCTGCGAATAGATGTAGCGATATACCTCCAACCATGAAATGTCGCCAGCGCTCATCAAAACGAGCCAGCGATCACCCGCAAGCCTCGTCGCCCGCACGCCAGCCTCGGCGCTGATTCGCTCAAGCAATTCACGTGTCATGTTCAAAATTAGAAGTGGGTCTGAATCGGAATTGTGTACGAACCCAATCATTTTTGGCGCTCGCTCAGATGCGCCCATCAAAACTCGAATCTGGACACGATTCCCGTGAATCGTGGTTTACTCATCTCGACCGGGCGATTCCCGCCCGAGGAGAGTTTGTATTTTGCCTTCCAACGCGGCAGCGGTTTTCGATGGCAGACGGATGGGAGCAGTGATGGTCAGCAACACTGTCATGCCGTCCGGCACGGCTTCGCCAAGGATTGCTTGCAGACCTTCAATGAGCCTCGTTGCAACCCTATCGAACCTCAAACGAGGCTTGGCGGCGCTACCTTGGAGAGCGCCGCGCCATTTGAGGGTTGCGATGTCAACAGCAACCCGTTTCCCAGCGATAATGATATAGGCGTCGGGGGGATCATTACCCTTTACCCACGTTGCCGAGAACCGTCTGGCGACCGCTTCGATGGCGGTTTGTTCCTGCTTGTTCAAATCCCTCATGGCGTCACGTTTGCGGAGCGTGAAGTTCGCAGGACTTCCTTCCAACAACAAAGCCGGGAAGTCTCTCCAGCATGAAAATCAAAGCGGCTAGCTTTCCGCAGTCATGATGCTATAGCTTGACTTCACCGATCTGAAGGAGCGGCTCGGAGTTTGTGTAATTCGGGATGTCTGCCATGATCTCCTGTGCCTGTTGAGCGAAGCTCGCCTGAAAAGTTTGAACCGAGTCAAAGAGAAGATGTCCAGTTGCTATGTATGGCGCAAGCGATCCCGGTTCCTCGCCGGAAATCCAGTGCTCGACTGTCACTCCCTTCAAGGCTGATCCGAGCAGCCGTCGAACCATAGGGATGTGCTGATCGAGGTAATAGGTCATGTCGAATTTGGTACCTGCTCCGTTCGGATACAGCACGCTGACCTTGACCATGTGTGCTCCTTCCTTTGAGGTTAGCGAGTATACCAATCCGAATGCGGCGACCATCGGCTGCAAGAGAGGCTCTGCGTTTCAGTCCACTCGTGCAGGCAGGCTGGGCAGACGCCTCCCGTATCGAACGTGTTCCACTCGTTACCGCAGGCGCAGAACCACTTGTCTTCTTTGCGGGGCGACCAGCCGCACAGCGGGCAGCGGATACGAGGGTCGGAAGGTTCGCGACTCTCCTCTTCCTCAAGCTCGCGATCCAGAACAACCGACGATCTGGCAACGTCATCCAAGAGAGTCTGTACCGACCGCGCACGTAGAGTTTATGACAGATTGGTTAGACGCGGGCGAATCTAGCAAGAGCCGCAAGCCTTACCGCGCATGGCTCCCCGACCTTCCCAAACGATCAGAGGCAGAACGGCTAAAGCCGCAATAGGGTCTGCCCACTTTACGTGCCAGATCGCGTTGAGCTTCCGCCCCGGACGGGCGATTGCTTACCGAGAGTAAGATAAAAACTTGGGTGGCGTGCCGAGCCGAGACGAACCATCCTGAGGAGTTCTCCGAACGTTGAACGTCTCCCGGCGATTCCGAGCAGGCCGGATCAACCGCCTTTACGTGCTGGTGGCAGCAATGGTCTTCTCTCTTTCTGGCATTGCTGCGGGTCAAAAGAACGCTCCTTTGACACCTAAGTACACCAACCATCTCATTCACGAGAAAAGTCCATATCTACTGCTGCACGCCCATAATCCCGTCGATTGGTACCCGTGGGGAGAAGAGGCATTTGCGAAAGCGCGACGGGAAAATAAGCCGATCTTTCTGTCAGTCGGCTATTACACGTGCCACTGGTGCCACGTCATGGAGAGGGAATCGTATTCCAATCCTCAGATTGCCGCGCTCGTGAACCGCGATTTCGTTGCCATCAAGGTTGACCGCGAAGAGCGTCCAGACGTGGACGGGGTCTATATCCGCTTTCTGGAGGCAACGACGGGCGGCGCTGGCTGGCCTATGAACGTCTTTCTGACTCCCGACTTGAAGCCGTTCTTCGGCGGGACGTATTTTCCTCCCGCAGATCGCAGCACGCTGCCGGGACTTCCAAGCGTGCTGAAGAATGTGGCGGCGGCATGGCAACGCGATCACGAAAAGATTCTGGGTACAGCAGACAACCTCACGCAGCAACTAAGTGCCTTCAGCGGCGGAAGCGTTGCGACCGTTGCGCCGTCCGCTCTTCAGGCTGCCTACAGCGAGATGCGTAGCGACTACGATGCCACCAATGGCGGCTTTGGGGGAGCACCGAAATTTCCGCGCCCTGTTGCACTGGAATACCTGATGCGTTACTCGCTGCGGGGAAAGAACCAGGATGCGCTGGATATGGCGCTGCATACGCTGGATGCAATGGAGAGGGGAGGGATGCACGATCAGCTTGGCGGCGGATTCCATCGCTATGCTACAGACACCACGTGGCGCGTTCCCCATTTCGAGAAGATGCTCTACGACCAAGCGCAAATGGCGCTGGCTTACCTGCACGCATTCCAGATCACCCACAACGACGCCTATGCTGCAACGACGCGGGATACGCTGGATTTCGTCCTGCGTGAAATGCGGAGCCCAGAGGGCGGCTTCTATTCGGCTCTCGATGCCGACAGCAGATTGCCGGGCAACAACGCTCAAAGTGGCGAGGGAGCGTACTACGTGTGGTCTGCGGCGGAAGTCGGCAAGTTGCTGGGCAACCCTGACACCTCGGCATTCGAATACCGCTACGGAATACAACCGGACGGCAATGTCCCTGCGGCACAGGACATCGAAGGCCAGATGAGGGGCTTGAATGTTCTTTACCAGCAACACTCGTTGGCTGAAACCGCCTCACACTTCAAGACCGCAGATGCAGGGATCGCCCAACAGCTAGAACGAAACCGGAAGCAACTGCTGCGGGCGCGTGTGCAGCGTTCTCGCCCACCCTTGGACACCAAGGTGATCACCGCATGGAACGGCATGCTCATCTCTGCGCTCGCCCGGTCCAGTCAAGTGCTGCATGAGCCACGCTATTCAGAGGCTGCCCAACGGGCTGCGTCCATGATCGAGACTCATCTTTACTCTCGTGAGACGGGTCGATTGAAACGGCGTTATCGCCTTGGCGCAGCCGAAGTGGACGGGTTCCTCTCCGACTACGCCAACATGGTGCAAGGTTTGCTCGACCTCTATGAGGCGTCCTTCGAATTGCGGTGGCTGAACTGGGCGCTCCGGCTTCAGAGAACGCAAGATAGTCTCTTCTGGGACAACAAGCAGGGAGGGTATTTCACGACATTCAGATCGGATGAGCATCTTCTGTGGAAGGATCGTGAGGCATACGACGGAGCCGAACCTTCGCCAAATTCCGTCGCAGCAATGAACCTGCTGCGAATCTGGCAGATGACGGAAGATGACACAGCGCGGGACAGAGCGGTGAAGACGATCAGCACCTTCGGAGCCCAACTGAACAAGACCCCGGAAACCATGCCTGCGATGATGTCCGCTTATCACGCGCTGAACTCAGTGCAAAGGCAGATCGTGATTGCGGGGGCACCGCAAGCGGCAGATACTCGCCTGATGCTCGACCTAGTCTGGCAGCGCTATATGCCGAACAGCATCCTCATGCTTGCCGATCAGGGAGCCGGACAACAAAATCTAGTGCGTAAGCTGCCTTTCATCGCAAACATGCGCCCGAAGAACGGCAAAGCCACTGCCTATGTCTGCCAAAACTACATCTGCAATTTGCCAAGCAATGACCCCAAGGTCGTCGCACATCTGTTGGACAGCGAACCCACGATGAAATAGGAAATACCCCCTTGACTCTGGACTACGCTCCAGATTGCATGATTTTG
>Ga0209117_1000656_pt1 | contig 13331 bp, 10 predicted proteins | sample BlaSpr_A8_OM2_M2_FD_187978 | JGI IMG/M metagenome (GOLD analysis project Ga0209117, IMG submission 187978) | Forest soil microbial communities from Thunder Bay, Ontario, Canada - Black Spruce, Ontario site 2_A8_OM2_M2 (SPAdes) (version 2) | ecosystem: Environmental > Terrestrial > Soil > Boreal...
AAAAGTCCAAAAGCAGACTTTTCCACCGAGCTTGCAAATCGCACAAAAAGCGCGCGATTCGCACTTTCCCACAGCCGCGATGACGGCGGGCTTAGGGTTACATTTCCAATGTCTCGACGGTCGAACCCAGGGTTACATTCTTAAATGGCTTGACGCGCCGCCTGCTAACCCCGTAATCCGTCCGTAAGGACTCGAAGGGGCGAGGACAGACGGGCAGAGATGCCGAAAGAGATGTGGGGAGGCTAAACGGTGTCGGGCAGGCGTAGGGCGCGTCTCGCGAGAGTGCAAAAGCGTGCACGGGAGGAGATAGTTCTGCCGAGCCTTTGCAGGTGGAGATTTTGTTCTCGCGATCGCGGGTCAGCAAGCCGGCAAAGGCAGCAAGCGCAGCGCGCCCTGCCAGTTAGAAAAGCGTTGCCAAGTCCACCCCAATCGCAGCAGGGTACGGCGCGCGTGATGCACTAATTTCCCGGGAGTGTTGAAGATAAGAAAACGCAGTCGCTTGGGCCGCGCCATGAGCAACTCCGGCGGCAGCGCCAGCCGCTTCAGAGCCGTCAGCACGTTGTAGGTCAGCACCGCCAGCCGCAGCCAGGCGGCATTGGCTCAGAAGCGTCCGCAGGGCAGCACCCCGCCCGCCAGTTCGTTCTTGATTACGTCGTGTACCGCTTCGATCGAGCCGGCTTTTTCGCGATGCCATTCCAGCAACCGCTTCGCCGTCCACTCCCACACATTGCTGACCACGGCGAAGTACTTCACCGTGCTGCCGTCGGCAAACAGCGCCCGCTGCTTCTTGCGTATTCGAATGGCCACATAGCGCAGCGGCTCTCGATACGGATTGCCAGTTTCTTCGGGAACATAATCCACTTCGCAGCATTCCTTTACCACCACGCTGTCCTCGCTGTACGGTTGCCAGCGCGACTCCGGCGTAGCCACCATCTCCGCGTGCAGCGCCGGGTTCATGCGCGCGCTCACCGCAAACCCGATGCGGCCTTGCGGTCCTCCGGCGCGCTGCTCATCGCGCAACCACTCCCTCAAGCTCTGCTCGTGGCAGGCAGAATCGCCACGGAAATATCGCTCGTCGACCGTTTCCGGTAGCGCCTGAAACGCGCGTTGCGTGATGGGCAATAGCTCTTGGTGCGCCGGCACGTTGCCATCGCGAAACTCATCGGCTACGACTACGCTCATCTCCGCCCATAAGGCTAGTGCCGGCTGATATCCCGTGCCGCCCTCATAGGTGGGCTTGGCTTCTCGCTTCCAACTCTCGATGATGGTGGCGTCCACATCCAGGGTGGCGATCTTCTGCTCGGCGCAGCGTCGTCCCAGCTCGCGCACTACGTCTTGGTTCACCTGCGCCAGACCTTGTAGGGCTGGGTTCTCTTCTGGGATATAACTCACCCGTTCGGCCGCCAGCGCCTGCTGCGCTTGCTCGATCTTTTCTCCGTCATGAAACTGATAGAGAAATTTCCGCGCCGCTTCCGCGCTCGGCACCCCATGGCCCAGCAGCACCGCCAGCCCGGCGTCTTCCCGCAGTTGATCGAAATCCTCCAGGCACTCGCCCCCGGCCGCGTTCAACACCAGAAAGCTTTCTACGTAGGTGGCCTCGTCAAACCCGCGCTCCCGTTGCTTCACCCGGAGGTGCGTTCCACGCTCCCCGGCACGTCCAGCGAACGTGCCGCCCGCACCAGCAGCGGGATCCCGCCCCACGCAGTCAGACATTCCTCTAAGGGTTCGGGATCAATCTCGAATAAAAACTCACCCGCAGCCGGAGAACTTTTTCTGAGAGCCATCGTGAGTGCAATGTAGCACCCAATCGGTGAATCCTCCCCAACTTCCTTTCCACAGGCCTATACCCCGTCAATCCCTAACCTCGTCATGTTCGGTCTTTAGCTTATGGACGGATCACGGTAACCTCCTTCGGGCCTATGGGAGGGGGGCGTGCGCTAAACTCAAAGCAGAGTTTGCCGACGCATGAACAAAGCCACCATTCTGTTCAATCCCAACTCTGGCCGTCGTGGAAGAAAGCGCGACGCGGAACTGAACCACGCCATCGGCGTCATTCAGTCGGCGGGCGTCCGCACCGAACTTACGGTTTGCCGTTCCAGCCAGGAAGCAACCGACCACACCCGCTGCGCGGTGGCGGCCGGCAGTGACACCGTGTTTGCCTGCGGGGGCGATGGCACGATCCACGATGTGATTCAGGGATTAGCCGGCACACCCGTCGCGCTCGCCATTCTCCCGTTCGGCACCGCCAACGCTCTTGCCCACGACCTCGGAATCCCCCTCCGGCCGAGCGCAGCGGCTCAAGTCGCCGTCGATGGCAAACTCCGGCGCATCCCTCTCGGCCGAATTGAGTACGAGGATTTCAACGGCAAATCTGCAGCCCGCTACTTCACCGTCGCGGCCGGAATCGGCGTCGACGCCCACCTGTTCTACAAACTAACTGCAGAACTCAAAACCCGCTCGGGCATGACGGCCTACTACCTCAAAGCTTGGCAGTTGTGGGCGACTCATCGCATGAGGAAGTTCGAGGTCGAGTATTCCAACGGAAGCGGTCTGTGTCAGCGCGCCTTGCTGACGGAACTTTTGGCGGTAAGGATCCGCTTTTTCGGAAACATCCTGCGCGAGCTGGTTCCCGGAGCATCGCTCGACTGCAGCGATCTGCGCGCCGTCATGTGCCGCACCGCCAGCCGGAATGCCTATATACAGTATGTGGCCGGGGCGCTGCTCGGCCGCCAATGGAATATCAACGGCATCGATCTGGTCAGTTGCTCGGAGGTCGTCTGTCGGTTGCCGGAGAAAAGCGGCAGCGATCATGGCAATGGTCGAAGCAGCGATGATCATTGTAGCGACCGCGTCTACGTCGAGGCCGACGGCGAGCTGCTCGGCCGCTTGCCCGCCCGCATGACGATGGTCCCTAATGCGCTGTCCCTGGTAGTACCCGCATGACCGTGTCGTAGAGATGGGGCTTGCCCCGTCCCCGGAGTGCACTAAGTCTTGGCCTGGAGAACACTTGGAACCAGTCACTCATTTCCTATTCGGCGCCGCCATGGGCCGTGCCGGACTCAATCGCAAGACAGCACTCGCCACCGCCACGTTAACCCTGGGCGCCGAAGCCGCCGACCTCGACGTCCTCAGCCGCTTCGGCGGCTCCGCGTTCGGCTTAAACCATCACCGCGGCTTCACTCATTCGTTCCTGGGCATCCCGCTGGTGGCCGCTGTGGTCGTTGGATTCATCTATCTCCTCTGGCGCCTGCGCGGCCGCAAAACCCGCAATCCCAACCTTCCTCCGTGCTGGGGATTGCTCTTCGCCTACGCCTGCCTGGCCGGCCTCAGTCACATTCTTCTCGACTTCACTACCAGCTACGGAGTGCGTCCCTTCTGGCCGTTTTCCGAACGCTGGATTTCCTGGGACATCGTCTTCATCGTCGAACCCGTGCTTTTGGTTGTGCTGATTCTGGGCCTGATTCTGCCGGCATTGTTTTCGCTCATCAATGAAGAGATCGGCGCCCGTAAGACAGGCAGGCTCGCCACGCCAGCCGGAAGACTAGCCGCGACTCTCGCTCTGCTCGCCGTCTTCGCGTACTGGGGACTATGTGATTACGAGCATCGCCGCGCCGTAGCCGAGCTGCAGTCGCGCAATTACCAGGGAGCCGATGCGATTCGCGTTTCCGCCTATTCCTACATGACGAATCCGTTCCGCTGGCATGGCGTAGTGGAAACGCCCGCTTTCTTCGCCACCATGGACGTCGATTCGCTGGCACCCGAGGTCGATCCTGAAGCCCGAATGAAGATTCGCTACAAGCCCGAAGAAACGCCTGTAACATTGGCCGCCAAGAAAACCTACCTCGGACGCGTGTACCTGAGTTGGGCCCAGTATCCCGTGACCGAACAGCTGCAGAACGATCCGGTGGACAGCACAGGCGCCGCCTACGTCGTGCGCTTCCGCGATCTCCGCTACGACTATCCTGGACGCGACTCTCGCGCCATCCTCGGCGCAATGGTCTTCCTGACCCGAGATTTGCAAGTAGTAGAGGAACGCTTCGGAATCAGGAGCACCGGTACGAAAACGCACTAACCGCGATAGACGCTACGACCGGGATTGACGATGGAAGAAGGTGACCAACAACCGGCTGATCACCCTCTAGAGATTTACGCGCACAAACGTCATCAGAACGTCAGATGCAGCGCCATCTGAATAAAGCGTGGACTACCGATGGTGTGCTGTAGAGTGCCGAGGTTCCCCGACGGCGGGCACCGGTAAGCCCCGGTAGCTTGAACGCAGGGTGAACCAGGGAACGTGGGTGGATTCTGGTAGCCCGGATTGAAGGAGACATCGTTGCTGGGAATATCAAAGCTCGGATGATTGAAAATGTTAAAAGCAACCACGTCGTATTTCAACGCGATGCGCTCGCTGATCGCAAAGTTCTTCGACAAGCCAAAATCGAAGCGGTTCTGGAATGGCCCGCGGAAAATATTCCGCCCTCCCGTTGTGTAGGGAGTTTCGAAGTAATCGCACGCCAGTGTTCCGGAACTCGAGTCGCACGGCGGCACGGGTCCGTTCACACTCGGCGTGAATGGAGCCGGAATACCAAAGGCCTTCTGGTCAAGTACCGGTTTCGCGCCGTTGATTCCAGTTGTCCCCTGCAGAATCGGATTCTTATCAATCGCGCCTACACCGCCGACCGGCACAATCGGATTGGTCACTGCGTCCTGGCCGCCACCCCAATAAATGCTGGCCGCGCCGCCGGTGAAGTCAATCACGCTGTAGGGCTGGCCGCTCTGCAGAACGGTCACGCCGTTGAAAGCCCAACCGTTGATGGCTTGCTTTTTCCAGCCGTGCGCCGCGGCCATTGATGGCAATTCGTAATGGTAGACCACGGTCCAAACATGCGTGCGATCAAAGTCGGAGTTGCCATAGGCGGAACGAGGGTTGTTAGGATCATTTCCGTTAAAGAAGAGACCTATTGCGCTCTGCTCGTCCAGTGTGTGCGAATACGTGTAGGACCCCGAAACCTGCAATCCATGCTTTAGGCGCTTGGTTACGTTGAACTGCAGGGCGGCATAGTTCGACATGCCTACGGCTCGATAGAAGGTCGAATTGGGATCGTAACCAATGTATGGTGCGCGCAGCGGCGCGTTGCCGGCTGGGAATCCATTGACCAGCGCCTGGTTATTATTTTCCACCGTAACTCCCGTCACGTTGTAGCCAAACGAATAATCTTGCTGGAACGGGCCCCCGGCCAGCGCGGGATTTTGCGGCGTGGCAATCTGCGCCTGGTTAAACGGCAGCGGAATCGTGGTGTGTACGCCGTGATTTCCGACGTATCCGAGGGTAAGGACCAGATCGTTCTTCGGCTGCCACTGGAGGTCGAGCGTCCAGTTCTCCGAGTAAGGCAGTTTGTTCCTGGGATCGTACCCGGCGAACATAAACGGGCTGCAGCCAAACTCTCCAAGATTGTTGCAGAAAGGCGTGTTTTGCTGGAGAAGGAAATTGGCGTTCGGCATCAGTTGCTGCACCTGCGAAAGATTGCTGGGCGGGGGCGGAGGCGGCGACGACCCAAATGGCTGTCCGAACGTTCCCCCTGAAACCGCATAGAACGGAACCACGAAGGGCTCGGCAGTGGTAACCCCAAAGGGCCCGCCGATTCCACCACCGGCCCCGGGCGAAAACTCCGAAAAATACTCCCCGCGGTCGTAGTACATCCCAAAACCGGCACGAACCACGAGGTTATGCATGAACGACGGGCTGTATGCGAGTCCGATCCGAGGCGCGAATCCCCACTGTCTACCCGTGAGCGTCGAGTTGCTCACGCCCTTCGTGCCGAACGTCTTATTGTTTCCAGCGATTACCAGTCCGACGTTGTCGATCGTATCGCCGGCGACATTGTAGGAATAGTCCTGCGGATAGAAGTTTACGAGGTTGCCGTTTTTCTCGTAGAGCGGACCATCCCAGTCCCACCGCAGTCCGAGATCCAGGGTCAGGTTCGACCGCACCCTAATATTGTCTTGCACATAGGTACCGAGTTGCTTCGAGCGGTAATAGCGGCTAGTCGCGCCGCTCAGAACCTCGGATGGATCCTGCCCGAAGCAAAAGGTCGTATTCGGGCCGCAGACCTGGCCCGTCAAAAAGCCGGGAAAGTCCTCAAATGTAATTCGCCCAACCGTGTTGTTCTTGTTGATTACATTTAGCTGGGTGTAACTGAAGTTCATTCCCGAGGAAATCGAATGGCGCCCGTGGACCCACTTCACATCCGTCGAGAATTGTGCGCCGTTTTGATAAAAGCCCGTATTCGCAAAGTTGTTCAGCGGGCCGATCCCCAGACTATTGCCGCTCCAAAAGGAACTCCCCTTGTAGAACGCGTTGTCAGCATTGAGGAGATTGATACCGGGGAAACGGGTTGTCCCTGGAATACTGATCCCTACGGAGGACGGATTCAGAAACTGGCTGGTGGAAGCATAGTCGCGCATGCGGAGAATGCCGGCGCGCTGTTCCCAGGTGAGATTCGGCGTGAGGGAAGTCGCGTTGTCGAGCGAGAAAGTCTGGCTGCCGGCCGAAAGCGATTGCGGGAAGCCGAGCAGAGTACTTTGTGCGAACGGTGTGCTGTTGGGATCGTTCTGGAAATAGTATTTCAGCGCCAGCCGGTCCTTGGGGCTGAAAAAATAGTCCACGTTGCCATTCACCTGGTCGGCCTTGAAATGGGATTTCGGTCCCAGGACAACCGAGTCTCCACCCTGGCCCTGCAAACCAGCTGTTTGGAAACTGGGGACCCAGAAAGTGCCATCCGGCGCTTTCTGATTCATGATGGCCAAGGCTTGATCAGTGATCTGGCTCGCCGTTATGCAGGCGGGATTGGGGCTAAAACAGGGGAAGGCGGCATTTGCAAGGTCTGCGAGCCCCTGCTTCGTGGTGCGATTGGTGTCGTTGAGGCCCGGAGGTACTGCGGCGATCGAACTGGCGAGCAACTGGTCACTGACGCGCTGCGCCTGATAGGAGCCGAAAAAGAAGAGCTTGTCCTTGATGATCGGGCCACCAATGTAGCCGCCATCAACATTGCGGTGCATCTGCGGACGCGCTACCTGGTTGCGGTTGAAGAACCACTCATTCGCATTCCAGCCTGTCTGCTGGTGGTAGGCGTAGACTCCGCCGTGAAGTTGGTTGGTACCCGACTTGGTAGAAGTGCTGATCTGCGCCCCGCTGTTCGCTCCCTGCGAAGCGTCGTACATGGCGGAGTTCACGTGAACTTCCTCGATCGTTTCCGGCGGCGGTGAGGGCAATGCCTGGCCGACCGCGCCATAAACTGAGGTGCTGGTAGCAATTTCACCGCTGGGGTTATTGCCGTTGCCGTTCTCGCCGATGTTCACTGCAATCCGGCTCGACGTCACCTGACTGGTCGATTTGCCGCTGAACAGGTTGTTGGCATTCACGCCATTCATCGTGAAGCTGTTGCTGGTGTCCCGCTGGCCGTTGGACCAGATGGCCTGATTGCCAAGGCCGGCGTTGGTTCCGGCGGTGTTCAAGAGATCCGCGCTGACACCGGGGCTCAGGATCGCCAACTGGGTAAAGCTTCCGGTACCGAGTGGAATCTCCGTAATCTGCGATTCATTCAACGTGTATCCGGTGGTCGTATCGGTCTCGTTCAGCAGCGGCGTCGCCTCTACGGTCACCGACGCCGAAACCTTACCTGGCGTGAGTCTCGCGTTGATCGTGGCGGTGCGATTTCCCTGTACGATAATCTGCGGGTGGACGTCGGTTTCAAAGCCATCCTTGACGAACTTCACTTCGTACATGCCGATGGGCAGGTCGGCGATGCTGAACGAGCCATCGGACTTGCTAGTAGCAGTGATTTCGAGGTTGGTGGCCAGGGCACGGGCTTTGATGGCCGCCCCCTGGACGACGGCGCCGCTGCTATCGGTGACGGTGCCGTTCATCGAGCCCAGAGTCTGCTGGGAAAGGGCGATCGACGACCAGAGCGGAAGCAGGATGATCGCGAAGAGCAAGGGAAAACAGCAGGGGAGAGAAGCAGCGACACGACCACGCAGAGTAATCACGGGGGACGCCTCCTGGGTTGCGCCACCGTTATAGCAAACGTGGCCCCGAGGTTCAAGCCATCGATCACGAAAAACGATGAAAGATTTGTGAATTGTTTTTGTGATTCCCTGCTGCCTGAATCGCAGATGCCACGGGATTGGATGTCGCGCAGCGGGTCGCATCCGAACCGGCGCTTTTCTCCTTTGGCTAAATTCACCCCCTCGCTTGACCCGCGGCGTCCGCTCGCGCAACAATCTTAGGTGGCTCCTTAACGAGGTGATCATGCTGGCTTACGTCTTTGTGCTCTTTGCAGTCGCAGTGCGGTTCATGCCGCATCCCCTGGCTTTTACTCCGGTAGCGGCGGCGCTGCTCTATTTTGGCGCGCGCGGTTCGCGCCGTCAGCTATGGGTGCCCTTTGCGCTGCTGGCCGCCTCTGATGTCATACTCACCAAATTCGTGTATTCCTATCAATTCTCCTGGGACCATTTCGTGACCTGGGCTTGGTATGCGGCGATCTTGTGCCTCGGCACCCAGTTGCGCGAAAACACCAGCTGGCTGCGGGTCGGCGGAGCCGCGCTCGCCAGTTCCATCTCTTTCTTCGTGGTCAGTAATTTCGCCGTCTGGGCATGCTGGGCCATGTATCCCAAGACCCTCTCCGGTCTCATGACCTGCTACGCCGCCGGCCTGCCGTTCTTCCGCCGTGGACTCGCCGGCGACATGCTCTTCACTGCAGTCATGTTTGGATTGCCCGCAGTCGCCACCCTGGTCGCCCGCTCTATCCACAAGCCCCACGGAGCCGCCGCCTAGCAGACTACTTGTTGAATCATTCTTGAAATTGTCATCCCGAGCGAAGTGAGGGATCTGCAGTTTGCCGGCGATCGAGGCCACTTCCCCGCTTCGCCCGCCGCCAGATCAGCCACCCCACCACCAGCACTCCCACCACCCCCACCAGAATCCACATGAAGTGGTGCGCGAAAAGGTTTCCCGTCAGCGTCACAATCTCCGGGCCGAACCAGAGCGTCAGCAGCGCCTCAATCAGAAACCGCACGAACCGTCCCGCAAAAATAGCCAGCAGAAAATGCGCGAAGTTCATCTCAAACGCTGCCGCTGCCAGCACCACAATCTTGAACGGCGTTGGCGGCGGCAACATCGCCGGAAACATCAGCGCCCAGAATTCATGGTGATCGAAAGATGCGTGAATTTTCTCGAACCGTTCCGCTGAAAGCCGCTTGCGCAACAGCACCTCGCCACCCGTGTACCCGATGACGTAGAGAACAATGCTTCCGAGCGCCGATCCTGCCGAGGCCAGCAGCACGTACATCAGGAACCGCGAGCGATCGTGGTAAACGTAGCCCACGAATATCGCATCCAGAGGCAGGCCCATGAACGAGCCATCCACCGCCGCAAACGCAAGCATCCCCCATGGCCCCAGGGGCGCGAGCAGGTGCTTGATCCAATCGCCGTAAGCGCGGACAAAATGTTTGATCTTGTTCAAGTGAGTGAGAGTAGTTTACGCGAGAAGCGGAAGACGGTCGCTGGTCGTTAGTCGTTCGCAACACCCTTTTCAGGTTGTCAGCCCGAGCGGAGCGAGGGATGTGCATTTGCCAACGACCATCGACGAACGACCCTCCCACTATTCATGCGCCGTCCGGCCCGCAATCAACTCCAACGCATGCGGCAGCAACTCCATCACCGCCTCCAGCGACTCGACCGCTCCCGCCGGACTGCCCGGCAGATTCAGGATCAGGCTCGCTCCCCGCACACCGCACACTCCGCGGCTCAGCGCCGCGAAGGGCGTCTTGCGCACTCCCTGGAATCGCATCTGCTCCGCAACCCCTTCCACCAGCCGATCGCACACTGCGCCCGTAGCTTCCGGCGTCACGTCGCGCGGAGCGATTCCGGTCCCGCCCGTGGTCACCACCAGTCGAGCCGACCGGCACAACTCAATCAGTTCTTCCTGAATCGCGGCGCGCTCGTCGGCCACTACACTGCGCGCCACCACTTGAAAATTGCGCCGTCCCAGCGCTTCCGCCACCGCCGGACCGGAGAGATCCACCTTTTCGCCGCGCGAACACGAATCGCTAACCGTCAACACCGCCGCCGTCGTTCTATTAAGAATCGTGGCATCAAGTGGCAAGGCATCAGGTGTCGAGGAGGACATCTTCACCCTCAGCCGCTGCGTCCCGCTGCGCTTCGTCTAGCAGCCGCAATCCTTCCATCAGCAGGCCCTGCGTATTCAGAGTCGTCGTTTCCTGCAACGACTTTCCTTTGAAATCAATCTGGAAGTTTCCTTCCGTCCAGCGCAGCACTTTGAAAACCGCTTCGTCTCCCGTAATCGGGCCATACGCGGCGTGTTTGGCCTGCCCTTGACTGAAATAGATCTCGCATCTGTCGTCGCCATTGGTCATCGCGAGCAGGCAACTCTTGCGCCCCATCTCCAGCGATTGCACCAAGTCAATCACGTTCATCTGCGACAGGCTGCCGCGCAATATGCCATCGGTCGACGCTGCTTTGCTCAGTTTCTCCAGCGCGATCCGGTCCACTACCCGCTTGATTTTGTGCGTGGCATCTTTCAGGAAGAACGGCTTTTCCAGATAGTCTTCGATCGGGTCCTGCAGCGATAATCGTTCGCTGATGTCGGCCTTGCTGGCCATCATGATCACCGCGATCCCCGCCGTGGCCGGCCTGCTTTTCAGTTTTTCCAGCAACTGCCTCCCGTCCATGCCCGGCATGCGGTAGTCGCTGATCAGCACATCCGGCAAGTCATCGACTGCCTTCAGCAACGCATCGGCTGCGTCGGTCGCGACCGTGACCTCGCCCAGCACCGAGAGCGCCTGCTGCAACATCCCCAGCACCATCGGGTTGTCGTCCACCAGCAGGATTTTGACGTTGCTCGCCATGGATATATGGATGGATAACTATTTCCGCTTGCCGCCTCTCCGGTAGTCTCCGCTCTTGCCCCCCGACTTCCGCTGCAGCACCACTTCCCGGATCTCGATGCCTTTGTCGAGCGCCTTGCACATGTCGTACACGGTCAGCGCCGCCACGCTGGCCGCGACCAGCGCTTCCATCTCCACGCCCGTCTCCGCCGTGGTCTTTACTTTTGTCGCAATAGAAACGCCATTTTCGCACAGGCGTAGGGTCACAGCAATGTGCGACAGCGCTACCGGATGGCACATCGGAATCAACTCCGCCGTCCGCTTCGCCGCCATGATTCCCGCCGTCCGCGCCACCTCCAGCGGGTCGCCCTTGGGATTCTCCGGCAGCGCCCGCAGCACCTCCGGCGTCATCACAACGAAGGCGCTCGCCTCCGCTTCTCGCGCCGTTCGCGCCTTACGCGATACGTCCACCATGCGGGCCTGGCCCTGCGCGTCGTAGTGGGAAAGGTGGGAAAGTTTCTTCGGCATCACCAACAGGTTATCGTACCCGCCTCAGTAGGCCGCTGAAAAACTCGGGTTTGACTTTGTTTTGAAGGGGCGCCGCTTCAGCAGCACCGTTAGAACCCGCCACGCAAGCGGCTTTTAGCCGCTGAGGTTCGCTCTTTCATCGCATCAACAACGACACCCATTCTCCCGCCTCAATCCGTTCGCGGTCCGGCGGAATCACCACATAGCAGTTCGCCCGAGCCAGCACAGCGATGTCGCCGGACCCCTGCCACCGCGCCAACTCCACCTCCGCATTCTCAAACTCTCCCGAAAGCACCGCCGGTAGAAATCTCTTTAGCCCTGTCTTCGTCCGTATCTCCGATTTCAGCCGCGCGCGAAGAAAGATCAACCGCTGCGGCGTCATCCCCGCCAACGCTTCGATCATCGGCCGAGCAAACAGTTCGAAAGTCACCATCGTCGACACCGGATTCCCCGGCAGCCCAAAGAAATATTTCTCCTGTGGCGCGGACACTCCTGTCCGCGTGCTTGCAGTGAATCCGCCGTCAGCGCGGACAAGAGTGTCCGCGCCACACGAACCGAACACGATTGGTTTCCCCGGCTGAATCTCCGCTCCCGTAAAATAAAACTCCGCCTTCAACTCCCCGAGAACCTGCTCCACCAGATCGTACTTCCCCATGGAGACGCCGCCCGTTAGCAACAGCAGATCGCAATCCAATCCTTCTTCGATCAAGGCCCGCAGCCGCCCCCGCTCATCCGGAGCAATCGCCAGCCGCACCGCCTCCCCGCCCGCATTCTGAACCTGCGCCGCCAGCGAATACGCATTCGAATTCCGTATCTGCGCCGGCCCCGGCATCGCGCCGATCTCCACCACTTCGTTGCCCGTCGAAAGCACCGCCACGCGCGGCTTCCGGAAAACCTGCACGCAGCTCTTGCCGGCCGATGCTGCAATCGCGATGCCCGCGTGATCCAGTCGCCGTCCTCGATCGACCAGCACTTGTCCCGCGCGCGCTTCCGCCCCACGAGGAACAAAATTCTCGCCGAGGCTCACGCTGCGCCGCACTTCCACCGACTGAGTCGCCAACTGATCTGTCAACGACGTGTGCTCCACCATCACCACCGCGTCCGCCCCCTCCGGCAGCGGAGCTCCCGTCATGATCCCAACCGCCTGCCCGCGCCCGACCGAGCACACTCCCGGTTCCGGCCAGTCGCCCGCCTTCACCTCACCAACCACTTCCAGCCGCGCCGGAACCTCCGCCAAGTCCGCCGCCCGCACCGCGTATCCATCGCGAGTAGCTCGGGCAAAAGGAGGAAAGTCGCGGTCCGCCACAATCCCCTCCGCCAGCACCCGCCCCAACGCTGCCAGCAGATCCAGCGTCTCCACCTCTCCCGGCCGCACGCCTGCCGCATGCTGCTCAACCAGGTGGCGAGCCTGTTCAAAGCTCACCACGCGGGTCAAAGGCGCACCGAAGGAAGGGTTGGAAAAAGACATCCAGGAATCATACCCCGTTGAATCAGGGCGAAAGAAGAGTGCGACAATGGTTTCTTCTGAGAACTGAGAACCGGGAACTGTGAACTACCTTACCGCGCCAATTCCTGCCCCAGCACCGTCGCATTGCTGGCGAAGCAAAGGCCGGTTTCGAGATCGACCAGGCCGGAGCGAACCAGTTTCGCGATCTCGCCATCGAAGTGCTGCATACCCTCGTTTTCGCTGGCCTTGATCGCGTCCAGCAGGGTGCGGCCCGGGCGCTCGCCTTGCTCCACGCAATCGCGAGTGCGCGAGTTGGATTTCAAGATTTCGACTACGGCGAGGCGGTCCCCGCCATCGGTGCGCGGTATCAGTCGCTGCGCAATGATGTAACGGAAAGTCTTGGCGAGGCGCTCTCGAACGGATTGCTGTTCGGCGGCGGTGAACGTACCCA
>Ga0209117_1000657_pt1 | contig 13328 bp, 14 predicted proteins | sample BlaSpr_A8_OM2_M2_FD_187978 | JGI IMG/M metagenome (GOLD analysis project Ga0209117, IMG submission 187978) | Forest soil microbial communities from Thunder Bay, Ontario, Canada - Black Spruce, Ontario site 2_A8_OM2_M2 (SPAdes) (version 2) | ecosystem: Environmental > Terrestrial > Soil > Boreal...
AAATCGTGCCGACCACGCCCCGCGGCGCCCCGCCGATCGAGCAAAAGGTGCCGACCCAGAACATTCGCTCGTTCCGCACGCCGCGCATCGCGGTTGGCGACACGATCACCGCGAGCGAATTGCAGGGGATCCTTGCCCGCTCGGTCTTCACCGGCACCAATACCAACGTGATGATGGCCGATCTCCAATCGGAAATGGCTTATCGCCTCGACGGTCCGATCGGGTTGCAGGTGAAGCAGGAGACGACCAAGGAGCGGATGCGCCTGGGCGCGATCTCCGGGATCGTGCTCGATGCCGACGGGTCGACGCTCTACAACTGGCCGACCGAGTTCGGCGTGTCGCTGCCGACCGAAATCGCGCTCGACCTCAACCACGCTGCCCCGACGCCTGGCGCTCTCTCCAACCAGCTGCGCGCCTTGCACCGAAGCATCCTGCGCGCGGCGAAGGCGGGCAACATCGGCAGCATCAAGGTGATTGCGCTCTGCGGCGACGCCTTTTTCGATGCCTTCGTCAATCACCCGGACGTCATCACCGCCTACACCTTCTTCAACAATGGGGCGTTGGCGCGATTGCAGTCCGGCAGCCCCGATGTCGAGGCGTTCTCGATGTTCCCGTTCGCGCAAATCGACTGGTACAACTACCGCGGCACGGATGACAATTCGACGATCGCGATCGCCTCCGATAAGGCGAAGTTTATCCCGGTCGGCATCCCTGGTCTGTTCCAGGAGGTTTTGGCCCCGGCCGAGACTTTCGATTTCATCAACACCCCGGGTCTTCCGGTCTACGCGATGGTCATCCCGGATCGCGACCGCAACCAGTTCGTGCGGCTGGAAACCTATTCCTACCCGATGTACATGGCGACCCGGCCGGAAGTGCTGTTCTCGGCTCGCCAGGGCACCTGATAACCCCGAGGGAGTGGAGGCCGGCACGCGCGCCCTTGCGCAATGGTGCCGGCTTCTCGGGACCTTTCAACCGGAGGACAAAGCCATGCCCGACGACGATCAGATCCGAGAAGACGCCAGGCACCATCCAGCCGCCATCGTACTGAAAGAGGGCGGGGTCCCGCCGTTCCCCGCCAGCGCTCATGTCGAGGGGCTGGCTGAGGGCGACAAGGCCAGCATCGCCGAGGCTGCCTGGAAACAGGCCTTCGGCAGCATCGCGGCGTTCGAGCAGATGTGCGCTGAACACGCCAGGCGCGAGATCGATCTTTTGACCGGCAAGACTCCTGCCGAGCTTGCGGACGAGCGGCGCGCACCGGCCCCGCTGACCGCCGATGAGGAGGCGCGCCGGGTTGAGCTCTCCGCGACGCCGAACCGCTCGCCGGCGCAGGAGGCCGAACGCACCGCGCTGCAGGCGAGGGTGGTCGCCGCGGAGGGCGCCGCCGGCGTATGATCTCGTGGACGATTGGAGCGATATTCTGCTCGGGCCCTGCTATGACGAATTCGCTCGCCCGGCGGTTCTGACGCTGGTCGCCGGCGCTTTCGACATCGCCGCGATCGACGACACCGCCGGCGTCCTCCTGCCCGCCGGCGGCATCGGCATCGAAACCCTGAGCCCGGTCGCTCGGGTGCGCGCCGCCGATCTTCTTGGGCTCGGCGTCACCATGGCGCAGCTCGACAACCAGGCCCTCGCGCTCAACGGCAAGAATTGGACGATCACCGCCCATCGCATGAAACCCAGCCCGTCCGGCGAAAGTGATGGCGAGGTGATTCTGCTCCTCGAAAGAGCGAGCCTCATCGCGGCAATCGGCATGGCAGCCGGCGTCGCGTCAGACCTGGGCATCGGAGCGTCCGTCTGATGCTCGACCGGCGCGAAGCCATCCTCGCCCAGCTCGAGGTGATCTTCGGCACCCTCGGCGCTTCGGTCGGCCGCAATCGCGGCCCGAACAGCGAAGACGCGCTCCCGGCGATCATCCTGCACGATGGGGTCGAGCAAGCCGAAGACCTGCACGGCGCGCCGCGCGGCTCGGTTGTCGACATGGTGAAGATGGAGCCGCAGATTTTCGTCCTGGTCACCGGCCCGGCGAAAGCGATCGGGACGACGATAAACGCCCTGCGGGCCTCGTTGCTTCATGCCGTGCTGACCGACGCCACCCTCAAGGCCGCGATCACCAGCAACGGCCAGATCCGCTATGTCGGCTGCACGCTCACGACCGAGGCCGGCGAGGGCCGGGAAGCCGACATGGAAATAAAATTGAGCTTCCAATACCCGTTCCTAATTTCTGAACTGCAGTAGGAGCCCGGGAAAATGACCTACCCGCATACCAACACCAATCCGAATGCCGATCTCGGCTACATGGGGACCGGCATCATGAAGTGGAAACCGACGGGGGCCGGCTCCTATCGCGATCTTGGCGAGGTCCAGCTCTTCGAATACACGCCGACTGTCGTAAAGCTCGACCGCTGGGGCCACCGGACCGGCATGAGAAGCAAGGTCCAGACCGTCGTCACCGAGCTCAACGCCAGCTTCAAGTGTGTGATGCAGGAATGGAGCGCCTCAAACCTGGTGCTGCCGCTGCTCGGCCTCGAAAACGATTCCGGATCCGCCTTCTCGCTGAGCACCACCGCCAACATTTACAATGGTCTCCCCACGCTTGACACGCTAGCCAGCGTCGCGGGCATGGTAGCGGGCGAGACCTATGCCATCGCGGGCACCGGGATCCCGGCCGCGACGACCTTTCTCTATACCGGGGCGCCGAACGACGATTTTCTCATGAACCAGAATGCCACCGCGACAACGGTGGGGCTCGCCGTCACGATCACCAGGGCGGCAGCAGCGCAAATCGAAATCGACTTCTTCGGGACACCCCAGATGACCGGCGCTCTGCGCTTCATCGGAATGAACGCCGTCGGCCCGCGAGTGCAGGTTGACATGCTCAATGTGACGATCGTCCCCAGCACTGCGATCCAGTTCCTCAGCGAGGGCTCCGCCTTTGGGCTGCTGGAATTCGGCGGCGACGTAAACCTGGACGTCAACGGCAAATTTGCCACGCTGCTCTGGGACATCACGGCTGAGGTGCCATGACCGGCCTACGCGACATAGCCCCGCTTTCCGAAAAGGTGGCAATCCGCGACTTCGAGCTCGAACTGCGCGGCCTCGATGTCGGCGACATTGCTTATTTGCTGCAGCGCTTCCCCACGCTCCGCAAGACCTTTGGGGATTGGACCGGGCCCGATTTCAACGCGCAGGCGGTGGCAGCGCTCGGCAACGAGATCGTTGGCGTTTTGATCGCCTGCGCGAGCGGTGGACAGGGCGACGAGGCTGAGGAGAAAGGTGCGGCCGCGCTTTCACTTGGAGAAAAGCTCGACGTGATCGAGGTCATCATGCGCCTGACGGCGCCAGGCGGTGTTGTCCCTTTCGCCGAAAAGCTCAGCCGAATGGTGGCGGGGGCCGCCGTCGCCGAATTTGGCAGGGCGCTGGGTACGAGCTCGCAGCCGCAGTTGAGGAGCTGATCAGCCTGGGGCACCCTGCCGCGGCGGTATGGAAGTACACGCCGCGCCAGCTGCAGGCCTTCCTCTTCCTGGCAGGGCGGCGCCGGCGGCGGGAAATCGCGGAAGCCTTGTCGCTGCACACGATGGCGGCGCGCGGCGACCCGGTCGAGATCAAAAAGCGGTTGAGGGAGCTCGATGACCAATGACCTTGCGGCTCCTCTATAGCGCAGTCACCGGGCAGTGGGATGCCGCCATGAAGGGCATCTATGCGCCGATGGCTCGGGCCTCCTCGGCGGCGATCCGCGACGCCGGAGACCTGGTGAAGCGCGAGGGGCGCGGGGCGATCGCCTCTGCCGGGTTCGGCCCGAAATGGCAGAACGCGCTAAGGGTCAACATCTACCCGCCGAAAACCCCGAGCGTCGACGCAGCGGCGTGGATCTTCCACAAGATCCCCTATGCCGGGGTGTTCGAGCACGGCGCGACGATCCCCGGCAGCCCGCTCCTCTGGATCCCCTTGTCGGGGACCCCCGCGAAGATCGGCTCGCAGCGGATGACGCCGCGCAACTACATCGCGTCGATCGGGCCGTTGCAGATTGTGCGCCCGCCCGGCAGGGCGCCGCTGCTGGTCGGCTTCATCCAGGGCGGCGTGCGCGGCACCGGCAAGATCACCGTCGCCAAGCTGCGACGAGGCACGCGGGCCCAACGCCTGCCGGGCAAGCACCCCGGCCTGGTATCGGTGCCGATCTTCGTCGGCGTGGAGACGGTCACCTTGCACAAGCGCTTTGACCTGGTGCCGATCTTCGAGCGTGCCCGCCAGGGGCTCGGGCAGAGCTATCTGACCCATATCGCCCAAGAGAACGGCTGATGGCGCAGGGCAGCGGCCGGGACACCATAAGCCAGCGCATCGCGCTTGAAGGCGGTGCCGAGGTCAAGCAGCAGCTGCAGGACCTCGGCAAGACCGGCGAAGCGGCTTTCAAGCAGATCCAGGATGCGACCGCTACCTCGACCGGGGGCCTGTCGCGTCTCGGGTCAGCCTTCACCGGGATCTTCGCCAGCTTCCGATCGGCCGGCGCGGCCTTTGCGCCGGTCGCTGAGGCGGTCGGTGTCATGCACCAGCGCTTCAATCAGTTCGGTGCGGAACTCGCCCTAGTCGCCGACAGCATCCTGCCGCACTTCCGGGAGGTCTTCGCGCTCGGGATAGCCGGCGCCGTCGTTGGGCTCGAACGCCTGGTCGTCTCCTCGGCCAACAGCGTGCGCGAGACGCAGAACCTCGCGGCTGCGATCGGCCTCAGCCTCAAGGATTTCGAGGCGCTGAGCCTGGTCGCAGACAAGGCCGGCGTCGAGCACGACAAGCTGGGCACCCTGATGGCGCGCTTCTCGGTGGCCCTCGGCAAGGCTCGCGAGGAACAGATCAAGCTATCCGGCGCGATCGTCGGCGGAGACGGGGTCTTGAGGGGCGGCGTCAATACCTACAACGCTGCCGCCGGCGCGGTGGCCCTGCTGCGCGGCGGGATGACAGACCTCAAGACCAGCAGCTCGGGTCTGGTCGATATTTTGCGCGGCGGGTTGAAGCCGGTCCAGGATTTCGCCAAGCCATTCGAGGCGCTGCGGATCAACGTCAAGAACTTCGCCGACACCCTGGACGGCAACAGGTTGATCATGATCGAGGCGGCCAAGCGCATTGACGCGATGGGCGTTTCGAGCGTCAAGAGCGCGATCGCCATGCAGCTCTTCGGCCGCGGCTGGCGCGAGATCGTCCCGGTCTTCAAAGACCTCGGGGCCAGCATGGCGGCCGCCAACGGTGAGATCGAAAAGCTCGGGATCGGCATCAGTCCGCAGGAAGCCGTGAACGCCCGCAATTTCAATGCCGCCTATGCCGAGCTCGGCACGGTCATCAGCCGCACAAGTGAAATCATCGGCAACATGATCGGGGGCGCCCTGGCGCCGGCGATGCAGACGTTCAAGGATCTGATCGGCGCGAACATCGGGACGCTGCTGGGCTGGGGCAATACCGTTGCCAACACGCTCGCCAGCGTTGTCAACGACTTCGTGAAGATGGCCCAAGGGGTCGACGACGCGAAGATCGAAAACCAATCGCTGATCGGCTTCCGCGACTTCCTGTTCACTGTGGCGAGAGGGGTCAAAGACGCCTTCGATCAGACGATGCGGGTGCTCGGCGAGGTGGCCGATACGATCAATGCGATTTTCGGGACGCATCTGACCGGGCCGATCCTCCTGGGCATCATCGTGGTGGAGAAGTTCACCGGATCGCTCGGGCTTCTACTGGCCGGGATGAGGCTGGTCTGGGCCGCCGGGGTCGCGGTTGGGGAGACCGTAGCCTGGCTCGCGACACGTTTCACAGTGCTGGGCCTGGCCGAGGCCGGCGCCGCGCTCCCCCTCACCGTGCTCATCGGGGTCATCGCGGCTTTTGCTGCCGCGATCCTCTTGCTGTTCGGCCCGATGGATCAGGTGTCGGCGCTGATCCGCAAGGTGTTCGGCGATGATGCTGCTGTCGCCTTCGACGCCTTCGTCGCCAATTTCCGAGCGGCCGGGCAGCAGCTTTGGGACAATTTCAAGGGGCTGCTCGACTCGATACGCAACATTTGGATCGCCGGATGGACGGCGCTGGGGACCTGGTTCGAGGGCCAGATCGCCAAGATTGTCGGGTTTTTCGCCCCGCTCATGGTTGCGATCAACTTGGCGATTTCCGCCTGGAACACGCTCGCGGGCCTCAAGGTCCCCGGCGGGGGCGATGTCTCCGGTTCGACGGCCGGCGGTTTTGCCGGCGGCGGTCGCATCGCGGGTCCGAGCGGCATCGATCGGGTGCCGATCTGGACAACCGCCGGCGAGTTCGTCACGCGCGTCGCCGCGGTGCGCCATTATGGCCTCGACTTCATGCAGAGGATCAACACGCTGCAGCTGCCGAAATTCGACATGGGCGGCCTGGTGGGCGCGCTGACAAACATTGGCAGCCCGATGCCGCGCTTCGCCGACGGCGGCCTTGTCGCGGCGACCAATGCCGGCGGCCGCGTCGCGGTCGATCTCACGATCAACGGCGAGACCTTCGCCGATATGCTGGCGCCGGCGCACGTCGCCAAGAAGTTCGTCGCCTATGCGAAGGGTGACATCCTGCGCAGCGCCGGCAAGAAACCCAGCTGGTCGACGGGCTGAGCGATGGCCGGCGAAACGCTGCTCGTCATCAGCGTGATCGGGGTGCCGCCCTATAGCGCGCGTGGGCTTACACAGACGCTTGAGCCGATTGCCGCCTCGATCAATCAGCGTCGCAACGTCAACGGCGATTTGGTCAACGTCGCCCCGGCGCAATTCAAAAAATACAAGTCGAAGATCACCTGCAGCGATACCGCGGCGCCGGCGTTCGACGGGCTCTTCCCGGGGCAGCTCGTCACGGTCGATTGTGTGAAGGAGCTCGCCTATACGACCATCGGCGGCACGCCGCAGCGCACCGTTGTCCCCGGGAGTTCTTATGTCGAGGGCATCTTCACGTACTATAGGCCGCGGCTCAGCATGATGGTGATCAGCTTCACAGATAGCCAGGGCGAATACGACGCGATTGACGCCTGGAGTGCGGACCTCGAGGAGGTCTGAGGGTTGCCGAGCCAGCTCCATAACAAGCTGCGTGCCGCATATCGCTACAGCTCAGGCAGGGCGCGGCGCGAGATCGCCCGGCAGATCAGCGATTTGGTGCAGGGCGTTCGCGAGTGTGCCGGCAGATCGTCGGGTTATGTCCGTGCGGCGGCAGCCTCAGAGCCCCATAGAAGCCCGCAGGCGAGCGAAAGCCCGGCCCCCTCCGACGGGGCGTCAAACCGCGGACCCGCCATCAGCGCCCCAGCGCAGCCGGCGCCAGGGGCAACGGGCCCGGTAGCGGCGGGTCATGCCTGGTGGGCGCAGGAAGGCCGGCTCGACCGGCTGCATGATCTCTGGGAGATAGAGGGGCTGACGGCGTCGGCCTGCGCCGCGCAGCTCGGGTGCACCAAGAACGCGGTCATCGGCATGGTGCAGCGTCACCCGGCATTATCTCAGCGCCGCCCGTCGGCCGCGGCAGCCCTACCGGCCCGAGTGGCCGCCCTCGACGGGCTGGGCCCGAACGATTGCCGCTGGCCGCATGGTTACTATGGCGAGCCGGACTTCCACTTCTGCTGCGCGACGATTGCGCCGGGCCGCCCCTATTGTTTGGCGCATGTGGCCATCGCCTATATCAAGCTGGCGCCGGGGCGGGGCTGGACTGACGAACGCCGCGAAAAGATGGCGGCGCTGCTCAAAAAGCGCGGCTCGATGCCAATGCGCGGCGGCAGCGGGTCGAATTAAATGGCCGGTCCCTGGTTTTTCGCATGGACCGGCGGCGCTCCGCTCCCCGCGGTCAATCTCGACACGACCGGCGATATTTGGAGCGGGACTTTCCTGACGACCGCGATCGTATGGGGCGGCCAGCTGCGCACCACCGGCGAGGTGCTGGCGGGCGGGCGCACGCTCGCGAACCTGCTCAGCAGGACAGGGCTCGTCTCGGGCGGCGTCTATACGATCAAGGGGGGCGGGATACCGAGCATCATCGGGGGCTATAGCGCCGATACGACGCTCACCTATGACGGCGCCGGGGGCGGAACACTGAGCCAGGCCTGTGTGCCGGGGGCGGGCATCTCGCTGACCCTGACGAGCGCCGCGGGGCAAACTACGGTCCTCCTCGATGAATTTGGGCCTCTCGTGAACGGCGCGACCTATGACATCGCAGGCAGCGGCATCCCTTCCGGAACCACTTTCGTTTTTGGGGGCGCCGCGGCGGTGACGCTCAGCACGCCGGCGACGGCGACGGGCGATGTATCGGTGACGATCACCAGCTTGGTTGGCATCGCCGTGATCCGCAATCTGGCGAGTACGACGGGGCTCGTATCGGGGCTCACCTATGAGGTATTCGGGCTCGGTCTGCCGGCCGGGGCGCAGGCGACCTATAGCGGCGGTGGCGAGCTGGCTCTGCTCGTCAAACCGACCAAGACCGGCCTGACCGTGCCGATCAACATCAGCAAGGGGAAAACCTACCCCGACGGGGGCGCCTTCAATTCCTCGGTGCACGAGGTCTTCGACGAGGACGTATTCTCGGTCGAGATTACTCATACGGAGGGCGGCTTCGCGGCGCTCACCCTAGAGGTCAAGAACCCGCGCATCGGGCTCCTGGCCGCCGGCCGCAATCTTTGGTGCTGGCTGTCATGGCGCAATGCCCTGGGGACCGTGGTTCCCCTCTTTCATGGCCGGCTCGTCGGGGTCCCGGCGGACCTGCAAAACGAGATCGTCAAGCTGCTATTCGTGGCGCGCCCCAACGATTTCGTCGCGCAGAAGGTCGTCGCCGCCGCGGCGCTGCGCGTCCTGCCCTATTGGGATCCGGTCTGGCTGATCGACAAGATCGAGGACCCCGACACGGTACTCGAAACCTACACTAGCCTTTGGCATATCGACCCGACGACGCTGCTCGTGACTACCTCCGATATCCTCCAAGGCGAAGACGGCACTATCGACGTCGCCGAGAGCGAGCATTTCTACGACGCGATGACGGTCAGCTATGGCTCGGCCCCGCTGCGTCAGGTCAACGTGACCGCAACCGTCACCTGGACTCAATCCGGCACCGGCGATGTTGATTTGACGACGGCCCTGGTAAAGAAGTTCCAGGACGCCGGTTCTCCATATGCCTGGCCGAAGATTTCGAGCTATACGGCCGACGGGCTCCTCACCGCGTGGCCGATCCCGCTGGTTGGGCTCGGGGGCGGCTGGACGATCGGGGACGCGACCATTGCTTCGCTCGGGGCATTGTCGAAGGATCTCTCGGTTAAGTACACGGACAAAACCGGCACCGAGACCTACACATTAAAGGGCGGCACCACCGCGCTTCCCAACGTCATCGATAACGGCCTTACATTGACCGCCGATTGGAAAAACTTCGACGTGGTTTTCACCTTGGGGTCGCTCAACATCAATTTGACGGTGCACTATGAGGCCTCGCGTAAGCGCAGCGAGATCGCGAGTTTCATCGTCAAAGCCGAGGTGCAGTCGCTGCTGAGCGATCCACTGACCTCCGACGAGGAATCGATCTCGCTGAGTTCCGCTTTCGTCGAGCTGGGCGTCGATGACGACGGCGAGATCCCGCTCGGCGATCTCCGATCCAACAGCTATTTCCCGACCGATCGCGGGCAACAGAGCCTTCAATACGTGATGCTGCTGGCGGGGGCGAAGCTCTTGGCGCGGGCGCGCGCGGTAGACATCACGTTCGCGACCACCTGGGACAAGCTGGCCGGCGCGATAACCTGCCGCAAGAACGTCACATTGCATGACGCGCGACTGCCGGGCGGAACGGCGACCGGCAAGGTGAAGTCATATCGCCTGGCCGCCGGAGACACGGCCGGTTCGATCATCGCCGAAGTGACGATCGGCTGCACGATCGGCTATGGCGATACGATCACGCCGGCGGCCGGGGTCGACAGCTATGCCGACACCTATTCAACCGGGTACGATGAGGCGATCGGCTCGCAAGTATCGGTGATCGCCGGGAAGCTCGTATATCAGAGCCTCGACGGGGCCTATGTGATCGATGATGATGGCGTCGATCTTTTCAACATGACGGCAGATACGATCGTTACCGATATTCTGGTGGTCGGCGGCCCCGATGACCAGGAGGCGGCGATCAATGATGCGCTGAAATCGTCAGGCAATTCCGCCGTCGAATTTGGTGCCCTGTACGTCGGCGACGTAAGCCGCCGCCGTCACGGCGACGGCGCGATCACCGGGATAACCGCGACCGCCGCCGCAGCGACCGGGAGCTATCAGGTACAGATCATTGCGGGGAGTCGTTTCACCGTCACCAGTCCGGCGGGCCTGGTGATCGGCCGTGGGACGCTGGGAACGGCCTTCAAGGCCGGCGGCCTCGCCTTCACGCTGGCACAGGGGGTCAGTGTGCCGTTTGTCGTGGGCGATTCGATCTCCATCACAGTGACAAAGAAGGCCGCCGGCGCCATTGGGCTCGTCCCCGATCCGATCGGGGCGCTCAGCGCACTGCCGACGCAGATCACCCTCGACCTGGTGCCGGTGACCGGCGGCGATTTCGAGAGCGACTACACGCTCAAGGTTCTGCCGCTCACGATCCCCAAAACGATCGATCTGGAGCATGTGTGATGACGCTGGAGGTCCTGCGCTCGTTTGAGAGCCCGCGGGTCGCTCCGACGACCAGGATAGTCGCCTCGTCAACGAAGGTGGTGGCGCAGACCTCGACCCTGACCTGGGGCGCGGCAGGGGTTCTGCCGATCGCAGTCGCCGACATCAAGGCCGGGTCGGCAAGCATTAAGGTCGATGCGGCGAGCGTCAACAAGGAGGCCTACCGGACCACCGAATCCGTGAGGATCGAAAACCCCGACAATTCGAGCGACTTCGTCATGGTCGACCGCATCAAAACAATCGGCTTCAAAAAGACGAAAGCCGAGACCATCCAAAGCTCCACCGTCGACAAGACCACCGGGGTCACGACGACCACGAGCGGCACTTTGCCGACCACCAGCGATTACGAGCTGACCAATGTCTGACCCCGAGGGCAGCGTCGCCAGGCCGGTCAGCCTCGACCCCTATCAGAACATTACGTCGGTGGGCTGGGGAAAAAATGTTTCGGCGCTGCGAACGGGATTGGGTCCTCCTGAACAGACCGTCTATGGGATATCGGCGACCGGCGAACACATCACCATAACAGTTGCGCAATTTAATGACGAAGGAGCGGTATATGTGTTTGATTGGAGTCTCTACGCTTCTGTAGTTGTTACTGCTCCTGGATCGGGGAATGCGGAACTATTTAAGGGGCCGGTCATAGTCTCGGACCCTGTGCCTCCCGCACTCTATGGAGGGGTGGATCTTTCGGGCGTCACCCTCTTTGTGCCCTACGCCATTCACGCAAGCCCATATACGATCAATCGCAGGGGGTTCGTCTTATGACGGTCGCGATCACCCTACGCGCCGGGCTCGGCCGCAATCTGACCGCGGCCGAGGTCGACGCCAACTTCACGAACCTCAAAGTAGCCGTCGAGACGCTGCAGACGGATCGGCCGCTGCCCAACGGCATAGAATCGGTGCAGCTGGTCGGCTCGAAGCTGAGCTTCACAATGGACGACGGCACGGTGCTCGGCCCGCTGACGGTGCCCGCTCTCATGTTCCGCTGGCGTGGCGAATGGGCGCCCTTCACCATTTACAGCACGCTCGACACCTTCACGGTTGCGGGCCTCGGCATCTATACGGTGTTGCTCGATCATTCGGCTGGCGATGTCTTCGACGCCGCGATTATGGTGGGGGGCGTCGCGGCCCTTCAGAAGCTGTTCGGGATGACCGCGACGACCGGCGATACGATCTACGATGTCGGATTCTTCTACCAGGATCATTTGTCGGCGAGTGTCAGCGACAGGCTTTTCGGGTTCGCGACGCCGCGTTCGATTACTATTCCGATAGCCGCGGCGCATCAGGCATATCTCGATGAAGCGCCGACGGTCGCCGCGCAAGTCATGCCGGTCTACTGGAACGGCGTGCAGATCGGACATATCGATTTTGCAATAGGGGCGCAGACCGGGACGGTAACAATCACCGCGGCGAGCACCCTGGCAATCGGGGATCGTCTTGAAGTCGGGGTGCCGGCCCTCTCAGATCCCACAGCACAAGGCCTCTCGGTGATATTCGCCGCGCAGAGGGTCCTTTGATTTGCTCAGCTTCACCATCATCAGCGGCGCGGTTTCCAAATCGGGCAAAGCGGCCGGGACTTCGACGGCGATCGCCGTGGGGGCCGACGTCTCGCCCGGCGCCGCGATCGGCGCCGCGATCGGCACCTCGACGGCGCTCGGCGTAGCCGGCCCGGTCGTAGCAATAGGCCTGGTCGCGGCCATTTCGACGGCAACGGGCGTCGGCGCTGATGGGACAGCTGGCGCGGCGGTGGGGGCCGCGTCAGGCGTCGGGACGGTCGCTGCCATCGGCATAGGCATAGCTGCGGCCACAGGCCTTTCAGCGGGGCTCGCGAGCGCTCTGGGTGCCGGCCGGGGGCCGGTGGCATCCGCAGGCGCCTCGGCCGGGAGCAGCACCGTAACCGGCAACAGCACTCTCGAGGCGGCGATCGGGGCCGCAACCGGGGCTGCTGCGGCTGCGGCGATAGGGGTAGCCATCACCGTCGATGATGACGCGGTTATCGCTTCGGCGGCGATCGCCGAAGTACCTGCATAGGAAAGGGATACGATGTTCAAGCTCGCGCCAAGGGTTCGCGAAACCACCGCGACCACCGGCACCGGGACGCTCAGCCTGGCCGGCGCGACGCCCGGGATGCAGACCTTTGTGGCCGGCATCGGCACCACGAACACGACGCGCTATTGCGTTGTCTCTGGCAACGGCACCGATTGGGAAATCGGGATCGGGACGGTCACAGCCGGATCTCCCGCCACGCTTTCGCGCACCACTATTCTCGCATCGACCAACAGCAATGCGGCGATTGCCCTTACCGGAACCAGCCGTGTTTTCTGCTGCCTCGATCCATTCGGAAATCTCTCTGGGCTGACCGATGTCGCGATCACCTCGCCAGCCGACAACCATGTTTTGCGTTACAAAAACGCCGACGCGCAATGGGAGAATGAGTCTCTCAGCGCGTTGCTCGATGCGGTGTTCAGCAGCGCGCAAGGCGCGTTGCTTTATCGCGGGGCATCGGTTTGGACTGCACTGCCGGGGCCGACCGGCACCGACATAGTTCTGACGGGCGACACTGGCGGGAACCCGATTTGGGAGACTCTGACCAGCATCCTCGACACGATCATCAGCTCAACCGAAGGCGCTATCCTTCAGCGCGGCCCGAGTTTTTGGCAAACGCTTGCGCCCGGAACGGCGGGG
>Ga0209117_1000658_pt1 | contig 13311 bp, 10 predicted proteins | sample BlaSpr_A8_OM2_M2_FD_187978 | JGI IMG/M metagenome (GOLD analysis project Ga0209117, IMG submission 187978) | Forest soil microbial communities from Thunder Bay, Ontario, Canada - Black Spruce, Ontario site 2_A8_OM2_M2 (SPAdes) (version 2) | ecosystem: Environmental > Terrestrial > Soil > Boreal...
GGCGCACGGTTGTGAGTGAGCATAACGGAGCGCGCATCGTGACCACGGGACGATATGGAGGTTATGTGCAGCGCGCCTACGTTACGCGCGGCGGCCATTCCTATTATTCACGAACATATTATGACCACGGCCACTACCGGACCGGAGTGTATCGCGGCTATTACTACGGCGGCTATCGCTACTACGGCTACTCTCCTGTGCGCTGGTACCATCCGGCATTTTATGGATGGGCCTACAATCCGTGGCCGGCACCGGTTTATTGGGGGGGCAGTACCTGGGGTTGGGGAGTAGCGCCGTGGTATGGCTACTACGGCGGATATTTTGAGCCTTATCCTTCCTATGCCTCGCCGGCGTTCTGGCTGACGGACTTCCTGATCGCGGCGAATTTGCAAGTGGCCTACGCCGCCAGGAATGAAGCGAATGCGGACGCTGCGACCGATGTGCAAGCGAACAATGCTCAAGCGAACAACGGCCGCGGAGATCCCCCGCCGGCAGCCTCGAATGCGGTGGCGCTGAGCCCGGAAGTCAAGCAGGCCATCGCCGAAGAAGTAAAGGCGCAGTTGGCCGCGCAGCAGGCGGCGAGGCAGAATCGCGCGTCCAGCGGGCAAGCGCCGGCGCCGGAAAACGCCAGCGGCGAAATTCCACCGGCACTGGATCCGGCCAGACGCACTTTTGTGGTAGACAGCAACCTCACCGTGGTGGCGAACGGACAGGAATGCACGCTGACCGCGGGGGACGTGCTCACGCGCATCACCGACACTCCGGATGCGGACCAGACGGTGAATGCCAGCGTCGCGGCGAGCAAAAAATGGGAGTGCGCAGCCGGACAGACTGTAGCCGTTAAAGTGGACGACTTGCAGGAGATGCACAACCACTTCGTGGAACAACTCACGAACGGCTTAGGCGAACTGGCGAAGAGGCAAGGCACAGGCGGTCTGCCGAAAGCGCCGAACACGGGCACCATGGCCTCGGATGTAGCGCCTCCGGCGCCAGATACCACGGCGGCAAGGGCTCTGCAAGATCAACGGGCGGCGGCCGATCGGACCGAGTCGCAGGTCGGGCAGCAAACGGCGGGACCGTCCGGTGGCGGGCAGTAGAACGGGACCACCCGCGCCGCCCAAAGGACAAGGGGGAGGCCCCCGCGGCGGGGGTCGCGGCTAAGGAGAATACGATGAGGTCGTTCAAAGCGATAAGGTTCAAAGCGATAAGAGTGATCCTGACGCTGGGAATACTAGCTCAGGTTCCGTTTCCGGCAGTACACGCTGGCACGGGCGCAGCGGTGGCCGGCGAATACGTCTGCCGGTCCATGGGATCGCATCCGTGCGACACCCAGACGACAATTTCGCTGCGCGACGACGGCACGTGGGGTTGGCGGTACTTTTCGGGAGAGTACCAGGTTGCGGGCGACCGAGTGACCTTTAAGGGCGTTGGTTTAGGCGCGTGGGGACCGGCGGTGATTACCCCCGGCGCCCTCACCTTCACGAGCGGCGGACAGCAGGTGGTTTTTCAGAAACCATCTTCGGCACCGCCATCGCTGGCGGGATCTTATGTTTGTGCAAGCGCTCCGGGAGGATGCCAGACGAGGCAGGCGATCACGATCCAACCCGATGGAACCTGGTCATGGGGCGCACAACACGGTTCCTGTTCCATCGTAGGCGGCCAGGTGAAATTTACCGGCCTCAGCAGCGGACCGGCGGGTTGGGGGCTCGCGAACTTCAGCCGTGGCGCCCTGATCTTCCGCAGCAGTTATGGAGCGTCGGAGTGGAGGAGACAGTGATCCGGCTCGGCATACCGCAACTGGCAAGTGGGGTGGGTGGCCCACCCTCCTCCTCGCTTTGTTCTTCCTTTCCCATAACGAAACGAGGGTGCCCCATCCTTGCGTTTTTTTGCAAGGGTGGACCGCGATGCTGCTGATTGGTTGACATCACTACGCCAATAGAGTACAGTTGGTCATATGTACGCTATTAGCGTATACTGTGATTATGGAGTTTGTGGAAGCGCCTCCATTTACGCGCCATCTTTCCGAGTATTTGAACGAGGATGGATACCGAGAACTGCAGGCCCGTCTTGGCGCGAATCCTGAAGTGGGCGATCTGATACCAGGGACGGGCGGCTTTCGAAAGGTGCGATGGGCGGACGCGCGGCGCGGAAAAGGCCGGAGGGGCGGATTGCGGATTATCTACTACCACTTCCCCTCCGATCATCAAATCTGGCTGATGACTCTCTACGGTAAGGATGAGGTCTCCGACCTGACAGGGCAGCAGAAGAAGGCGCTAAAGATTTCGATTGAAAGGGAATTGGCGGCACGCGCGGCGAAGCGAGGCACCCGGCCGCGTGGATAACGCGGTGGATCACGCGCGTGGATATTAAGGAGGATCGGCAATGGCGAAAAGGGACATCATTGGTGAGTTACTGGAGGGTGTGGCGGCGATGAAGGACCACCGCCAAGGCAAGATCACATTGCGGAGCTACAACGTCGAGGCGGCGCCCCTCCCCAAGGTCGATTCGAAGCTCATCAGGGACACGCGGAAGAAGCTGCGGTTTTCGCGCGCCGTGTTTGCGCGCAAGCTGCGCATCAACGAAAGAACGCTGGAAAAATGGGAACAGGGTCGCGCGAAACCAAATCCTCAGGCGGCGGCCCTTGTGCTATTGGTGCGCCGGTATCCTGACACGCTGGCACGACTGGACGAAGTCGCAGCACGGTAGATGCTGGGGATGTACTTGCCCGTTAAAGTGGCCCACCCGCCAGTAGTTATGGAGCGTCGGAGTGGAGGAGGCAGTGATCCGGCTCGGCGGACCACGTTAATGTGGCCCACTCGCCCAATAGTAAAATCTCCCTGCAATTTGGCTTACCCCAGCGACATTATATTCGCCAGAGATGCCGTCCCTCATCACCTCGACCAGGAGTACGTCGCCTTCACCGCGAATTTCTGTTCGCGTACTGGCATCGGATTGCCGGCGGCAAGGCTTTGAAAACGAGTGCCCAAGTTGTAAATCACATAAACATCGCTGTCTGGTCGGAACGTATACCGCAAACGGACATTGGCGCTGGCCGCGTGGGTTTGGGCGGTGTCAGCTTGCAGGAAAGTGGTCAGGTTTACGAAGCGGCTGAAAGCGTAGCTGACTTGCAATCCCGCAAGCTCAATATTGAAATTTCCCTGTGGCAGCCGAAACACATTCAGCGTGTTATTGACAGCCAAAGCAAGGTGCGGATTTGGTCGGTACTGCGCGGTCAGGGCGGCCGTTTTCAACGTTCCTGTGTAGTAATCACCCGCCTGAAAAGCGGCGCTATAGGTCAAGCGTCGGTCGCCCGCGGAGGCGTAGGCGATTTGGTGTGATGCGAAGCGGTAACTGCCCACTGGAATGGAGACATTCTTATATAAGTGCAACGGTTGTCCCAGGTACTGGTAAACGACGTCTTCGGGAGCGGAATCGATTTCGGCACTATTGTTGAACAACACGCGGATATTCGGCGTCCACTCGCGATAAACGAGGTTGCCTGCTGTATTTGGGTCGTGACTCACAAATGCGCCAACATCGAGTTCTCGAATATTCAGTACATGTGGCCGAGGCGTGAGGTTGAACTCGAAAATCGTGGGCTGATCGTCAGTGCGGGTCACAAACCCGATCTCGGCGTTGAAGTTCCTTTCGGTCACACCATGTCCAGCATAGATATTGAACCAATTATTCGCGTAGGTGAGGCGTCCGCCAAAAGCTGCGTTGTCGCCACCCAAACCGGAGCTCCAAGACTTGACGTAATACCCCCGCAAGTTGAGATTGCCGAAGAGCACGAACTTGGCATCCAGCCCTCCGGAGCGGTTATGAGGATCGAATGGATTCCCTGATTCCTTATCTGTTGCCATGAAGCCGACATAGGATCCGGGCATGAGTGGACGCTTGACCCGCACAACTGCATAGTTTGCGTACGGGTTCGGCCCCTCAGCGCGCGTCCTAACGTCCATTACCCCCAAGTCGAAACCAGCCGCATGTCCGGCGATCTTGCCACCGGCGTCAATCGGGACCTCCTGGCCACTGAGCGGGTCAATCCCGATTTGGCGTGTGAAGAACAGCAGATCCTGGTTCCAGAGCAGGAAATTGAAGATGTCCGAGTCCTCTAGAAAGAAGCGTCGCTTCTCTGGAATCAATATGGGATAAGGCGTGAGATTGAACTGTTGCTGATCGACATCAGCATCGGAAAAGTCAGTGTTCACCGTGCCCAGTGCGATCAGATTGCTAGCCAACCCATATTTCACGTCCACGCCACCGGTGTGGAGCGCGCTCCAGGGCCCGTTCGAACGGCTTTGTCCCCCCAGGAGTCCATAAGGTTTCACAACCAGCAAACGCCCGCTCTCGATCCCCTTCAGCCCGCCTAGGACCCCGGCTTGCGAAACACGCCAGAACCCAAAGACTCTTCGGTAGCCGGACCACTCGTCTTCCTCGTTCTTGCGTCGGATGAAACGGCGGAAGTTCACTCCCCAAGTCACTTCCGAGCCACCGCGGAAGTTCAGTGTGCTGAAAGGAATCTCGATTGTCGCGGTCCAGCCATCACTTGTGATCCTAGCGGCCGAAATCCAGAGTCCGTCCCAGCTGGCGTCGACAATGGAATCGGTCGGAGGCGGCGCTTGCTCTTCAATGATTTCCCCATCCCGCTGGGTGCCGAGTGGATTGATCTGGAAGATATAACCGCTGCGGTGACTCAGCGTGGGATCGATCACAATTGCGAAGTTGTCGTCAAGGTCCTGGGAGAGATCCTGGCGCAACTGGGTCGCGATGATGCCCTTGGGATCGTGGTCATAGCAGTGAATCCCGAAATAAACGTGGCGGGCGTCATACAAAATGTGAACCTCTGTTTTCTCGGTGGCGGGCAGGGTTTCGAGCGGCTCTCGCTGCCGGAAGTCAGCCACGGCCGGCGCAGTACCCCAGATCGGATCATTCAGAGTGCCATCCAGCCGAGGCGGGCGTTCGGTCCGCGCGGCCTCCGCCACTCTGGCCACGGTCATAGGAGGTTGCACCTGCCCGTTCAGCAAGGAACTAGCGGCAACTAGTATCGGAAGCCACGGAACCAGGACACGCGTTACTGCGCGAGCCAAGAACATGGGCGGGTCGACCATTTTAACGAGGAAGTATAACGCGGGTTAATCTTTTAACATTGACCGAAATAAATGGGGTGCGCCACTGTTGCGCTCAGATCGACTTCACCGGAATCGCCAGCACATCGTCCACCAGCCCAACTTCCTTTTGCACGAACGGCTCAGCGTAGGTGACGCCGCCCATCATGCCGTAGAAGCGGGCCATGGATTCCACCCGCGCCCGAATTTCTTTTTGCGCCGGAAAGATTCCGCTGCCAGCCTGCTGGTCGGTGAACTGGGACTTGTACGCCATCACCGCTGCGAAACGCGTTTCGAATTGGTCGGTGATGTCCACGACAAACGTCGGCCGCACGTCGCGGTACAGGCTGGCGTAAATAATTTTGAAAGGACGATGAGGCGCAACCGAATCGCCAGCGGTGTTACTGAGAGCTGACAGCTGAGAGCTGACAGCTGAATTTAGTTTTGCGAGTCCCGATAGAAACGCCGCTTCGTATCCGAGAATCGAGGCCGTGTAGTGATCCGGATGACGCCCCTCCCAGTAGGGAAGAATCAGCACCCGCGGACGCTGCTCGCGGAGAACGCGGACGACCTTCAACCGATTCTCCCAGGTATTTTCGACGCGGCCGTCGGGAATATCGAGGGCGTTGCGCCAGGAAACTTTCAGGATGCGTGCCGCCTCCGCCGCTTCGCGGGCGCGGTCTTCCATGTTGCCGCGCGTCCCCATCTCACCTTGCGTGAGGTCGAGGATGCCGGTGCGGTATCCGCGCTCGGCCATCTTGAGCAGAGTGCCGCCGCAGGTTTGTTCAACGTCGTCGCGGTGCGCGGCCAGGGCGAGAATGTCGAGGGGCATTTTGTAATTTGTAATTGGAGAATTGTAATTTGCAACCCTATTTGTCATCCCGAGCGGAGCGAGGGATCTGCATCTTGCCGCGAATTGCAGATCCCTCGCTCCGCTCGGGATGACAATTCACAAAACAAATTCCCTCAAGCTGCTGGCTTCGTCGTGCGCCGATTCACCAACGCGAAGGCTAAGCCGAACATAAATAGTGCGAACAGCAGCAACGTCAAAATCGATGCGGTCAGCGAGAATGCGCTGGGCGCTTCGGGATACATCAGGGTGCGCAGCGCCTCGACACCGTAGGTCAGCGGATTGGCGTACATGAGCCAGCGAATCCATCCCGATGCGCCGGAAAGAGGGAAGAGCGCTCCCGAAAGCAGCCACAGCGGAATCAGAAATAAATTGATGATGGCGTGAAAGGCTTGCGTCGAATCCATGGGCCAGGCAATGGCGAAGCCGAGCGCGGTTAAGGCGAACGAGACGAGGAACACGGTGAGGACGATGAGCCCGAACGAGGCGAGTGTCATGTCCACGCCGACGAGTGGCGCGAAAACTAGAAAAATCAATCCCTGAACGGCGGCGAGCGTGGTGCCGCCCAAAACTTTTCCCAGAACAATGGCCGCGCGCGGCACCGGAGCCACCAGCACCGAAAGCAGGAAACCTTCGTTGCGGTCTTCGATCACCGACATCATGGTGAAAATCGCGGTGAAGAGCACGATCATCACCAGCGTGCCGGGATAGAAATAATTCAGATAGTGCTGCTGGCCGGCGGCCTGTCCGGAACGAAAGGAGGTTCCGAAACCGGATCCAATCACGATCCAGAACAAGAGTGGAGAAGCGATCACGCCCACCACGCGCGCGCGCTGACGATAGAAGCGTACGACTTCGCGCCACCAGAGCGTGAAGGCGGGCAGCAGGAGGCCTGCGGATGCTGGAGCGGATGCAGGATACGTTGCGGTTTGGGTCGCCATTACTCTTAGTTTAGCAGCGTTGCGCGGATCCGACTCTCCACTTGCACAAAGGGCTGTTAGAGTTGGTACCGTGACTGGCGCATCACATCTCCAGGATGTCGCGCACAACGAGAGGAACCGATTTCCAGTCTGGCGCGGCGCCGCGGTGTTGGTGGCAGCGCTCCTCATGACCTGGCCTGCGCTCTTCAATCGCTATCCGCTGCTTTACCCGGATTCGATGACGTACCTGGGAGATGGCCGTCCCGTAGCACGGGCATTGTTTCTGCATAAATTCTCGGACTACTATGGCATGCGATCGTTCATCTATAGCCTCGGCATCCTGCCGTGGCACTGGAACGTTACCCTGTGGCCCATCGTCGCGCTGCAGGCGCTTCTGACCGCGTATGTCATCTGGCTCGTCGTGCGATCAATCCTGTCGCGGCGCACCGTTTCCAGTTACCTCGTTCTCGTCGTGTTGCTCAGCCTGCTAACTGGTTTGAGTTGGTTCGTCAGCCTGATCATGCCGGACATTCTCGGTCCGGTGTTGTATCTCTGCATCTATTTGCTCGTGTTCGCCCGAGAGACCCTCTCCCGTGCCGATCGCGTGGCCGTAATCCTTATCGCCTGGTGGGCAGTGGCGTCCCATGCCACGCACCTGATGCTGGCTGCCGGGATGTGTGCCCTCTTGGCTTTGCTGCTGGTTCTTTGGCGACGCCAGCCCATGTACCAGCGCTTGAGAGCCGTAGGCGAAGTGGGGATGATCGTCTTGCTTGCGGCAGCCGCCCAACTGGCGCTGCACAACTATCTCTATGGCAAGCCCTCGCTGAACGGCGAGCGGCCGCCCTTTCTGATGGCCCGCGTGATAGCCGACGGCCCCGGACGCTGGTATCTGGAGCAGCATTGCGGGGAGGTGAAATTTGCTCTCTGCGACCATCTCCACGATCTCCCTGATAACCCAGACGATTTTCTCTGGGGAGCGAACGGAATCTGGCAGAGCGCCGACGAGGACACAGAAAAACGACTACGGCAAGAGGAAATTCCGTTCGTCCTGGCCACCCTGCGCGCGTATCCCCGTGAGCAGTTATCCAAGTCGGCCGCCAACTTCTGGCAACAACTGAAGACTTTTGGCTTGGAGCTCTTCGACCCGAACGATTGGGTATTGGAGGAATTCGAAAGCGTGCTCCCTGGCGGACGGCCCCGTTATCTGCAAAGCCGCCAGGCACGAGACGCTCTGCCTCCTGCTCTTGAATTCTTCACATCAGTTCAAAACTGGACGGTTATTACGTCACTCGTGGTGATCGGCGTGTTCATACCTCGCATGTGGCGCCTCCGGCCCCCTCGGCTTGTCGGACTCGGCATGGTGATAGTTCCCACGGTCATCGCGAACGCGTTAGTGACAGGCACCTTGTCGATGGTCGAGGACCGCCTCCAGAGCCGCGTGATTTGGCTCGTCCCACTCCTGGCGGGTGTCTTGGTGCTGGATTGGCGTGATCACTGGCCCGGCCCGTTTCCACAGGAGTCCCCTTAGAGCGTCCAACAAAACCTCGCCTGAAGCTCAACTGAAGGAAAACAATGGTCTTCGCCATGAGCTTCCCCATTGACTAGCGCTCGCATTTCCGCCTAACATAACCCGACTCCATGATCGGCCAAACTGTCTCGCACTACCGCATCTTCGAGAAACTTGGTGGCGGCGGCATGGGTATTGTCTACAAGGCCGAGGACATTAGTCTGGGGCGGTTCGTAGCTCTTAAGTTCTTGCCCGAGGAGGCCTTGCAGGATCCGCAAGCGCTGGAGCGCTTCCGGAGGGAAGCCCGCGCAGCTTCTGCGCTCAATCATCACAACATCTGTACCATCTACGAGATTGGCCAGCACGAAAAGAATCTCTTCATCGCGATGGAGTGCCTCAGCGGCGAGACGCTCAAACACATGATTGATGGGCGTCCCCTCGAGTTGGAACAACTCCTGAGTCTCGGCATAGAGGTGGCGGACGCGCTCGACGCCGCGCACGCCAAGGGGATCGTGCATCGCGATATCAAGCCGGCGAACATCTTTGTGACCGAGCGCGGGCACGCCAAGGTTTTGGATTTCGGACTCGCGAAGATCACACACGCCAGCAAGTCTTTCACCGGCGATTCGCAAACTAAGGCGGACGTAGCCAGCCTTGACCTGACCCTCCCCGGAACAGCAGTGGGTACGGTGGCATACATGTCCCCCGAGCAGTTAAGAGGGAAGGATCTGGATGGAAGGACTGACCTGTTCTCCTTCGGCGTCGTCCTCTACGAGATGGCCACTGGGGTTTCGCCGTTTCGTGGAGAGACCTCGGCGGTGGTCACGGAAGCCATTCTTAACCGGGCGCCGACTGCGCCCATCCGGCTGAATCCTCAGCTCCCAGTGAAGCTGGAAGAAACGATCAACAACGCACTGGAGAAGGATCGTGAACTTCGCTACCAGTCGGCGGCCGAGATGCGCGCCAACCTGAAGCGGTTGCAACGCGAGATTGGGTCGTCGAGCACGTCCGTGCATGTCGACAGGGCGGAGCCAGCAACCGCCGCCGCAGCCGCAGCGCCGCCCGCCAAAACGAGACCCACGAGCGCCCGGTTTCTCCCGCTTTTCGCATTCGCTGTGCTTCTCGCGGTGGCTGCCGGCGTGTTTGCAGGCAGACTGCTCTTTTCCAAGCCGCAATTGCCGCCGCCGGCCTATCGGCAGCTGACCTTCCGCCGCGGCAGCATCCGGTCTGCCCGGTTTGCTCCGGATGGACAGACGATTCTCTACAGCGCCGCGTGGCAAGGCAATCCCACGGATGTGTTCACGGCCCGTCCAGAAGCGCCGGAATCGCGCTCCATGGGACTCGGCCACACCCAGCTCATGTCGGTGTCCTCCGCGGCTGAGTTGGCCGTTCTGTTAGACAGCAAGGCCATCGGCACTTGGGTGAGCATGGGTACCCTGGCCAGAGCGCCGCTGGCCGGCGGCGCTCCTCGCGACGTGCTGGAGCGCGTACAGTGGGCCGATTGGGGACCGGATGGCAGCAACCTGGCCGTGGTGCGTGATTTCGGGGGAAAGAACCGATTGGAATACCCAATCGGCAAACCTCTTTATGAAACTGGGGGATGGATCGGTCATCCACGAGTTTCCCCCAAGGGCGATTTGATCGCTTTTCTCGACCATCCCGTCCAAGGCGACGACGATGGTTACCTAGCCATAGTCGATCTAAAGGGCAACAAGAAAGTTCTCTCCGGCGAATGGTTCACCGCGCAGGGATTGGCGTGGTCTCCGGATGGCAACGAGATCTGGTTCACCGCCAGCAAGACCGGTACCGATCGGACCCTTTATGCCGTGACGCTGAGTGGCAAGGAGCGCATGGTCTTGCGCTTGCCGGGTGCCCTGATGTTGTTGGATATCGCCAAGGATGGGCGGGTGCTCCTGATGCGTGCCAGTTGGCGACGCGAATTAATAGGTGTGAGCGGTAGTGATCTTAAGGAGCGCGAGCTCTCCTGGCTCGACTACTCCTACCCAGCCGACCTCTCGGCCGATGGCAAGACCCTTTTGTTTGACGAGGAGGGCGGTGGCGGAGCGCTGGCCTACTCCAAGTCCAGCGGCTTGTCCTACGCTGTGTACATTCGGAAAACTGACGGTTCTCCGGCTGTCCTGCTCGGAGAAGGTGGAGCGAGGTCGTTGTCGCCCGACGGAAAATGGGTGGTCACTGTGACCCAAGATTCGCCCAGACAATTAAAGCTCCTGACCACTGGTGCTGGGGAGCCCAAAGACCTGACCAACGACAATATCAACCACGCCTTCGCGCATTGGTTTCCCGACGGCAAGCGCATCCTGTTCTCCGGGAACGAGCCCGGCAAGGGAGAACGGCTCTACGTCTTCGAGATGGCTTCGGGTAAGAGCCAGGCGATCACGCCCGAGGGGGTGAATGGCACAAGGTTTGTTATCTCTCCCGACTCTCAGTGGGTGGCCGGAATCGGTCCCGACCAAAAGGGCTATCTCTATTCTGTTGCCGGCGGTGAGCCACGCACGATTAACGGACTCAATCCCGGGGAGCAGCCCATCACCTTTAGCTCCGACGGCCGCTCTTTATACATCTACCAGCCGGGTGAACTGCCGGCGAGGGTTGATCGCCTCGATCTGCAAACCGGGAAACGCACTCCCTGGAAGCAGCTCATGCCATCCGATCCCGCCGGGGTCGAGAATATCGGCCCGATTCTGTTGACACCCGACGCCAAGAATTGTGTGTATGGATACCACCGCATGCTGGCCGACCTTTACTTGGTAGAGGGATTAAAGTAACTAAGGGTTTGGAGAAGGGCTGTAAGCCCACCACGGGGCTGGAGCTAAGGTTGTCAGAGGGAATGCGTCTCAGCATCGTATCGCGGAACAGGGCCCATCCTCAAACAAGCCAAGACGGAATACGCAAAGTTGCAGCGACCACTGGATGTGGGTTTCCCCGCGCTGATGAAGGCCCTATCAGCCTGACAAGGGGTTTTGTTAGAAGCTCTTAGGAGGGTTTCTTAGTCGCTTTCTTCTTGCCGGTTTCTGGAGCTAGTTCGGCGTCTTCGCTCCAGAAGCGGTGGCCGGTGCGATGGATGAAGACGTCTTCGAGGGTGGGCTTGCTCACGCTTAGCGATTGGATCTCTCCGGGAAAGGCTTCGACTACGTCGGGAACGAAGCGATGTCCATTTTCAATTTCGAGGCGGACCTGATTGTCCATGACAGTGGCATCGACGTGAAACTTGTTGCGAATGTGGTCGGCTAAGGTCTGCGGGTCGCGCGCTTCCAGCAGAATGACGTCGCCGCCGATCTCGCGGGTCAGGGCTTCGGGCGTGCCCAGCGCTACCAGGTTGCCTTCGTTCAGGATGGCGAGGCGGTCGCAGCGTTCGGCCTCTTCCATCAAGTGAGTGGTGACGATGACGGAGACGCGCTCCTGATCGCGGAGGATCTGGAGGTATTGCCAAAGGTCGCGCCGGGCGCCGGGATCGAGGCCGGTGGTGGGCTCGTCGAGGAGCAGCACCTCGGGATGGTGGAGGAGGCCTTTGGCGAGTTCGATGCGGCGCTGCATTCCTCCGGAAAAAGTTTCCACGCGATCGGCGGCGCGCTCGAGCAATCCGACGCGGGTGAGGATCTCGGTGATTCGTGTTTTGAGTTCGGGGCCGCGCAGGCCGTAGAGGTGTCCCTGATGCCAGAGGTTTTCGTAGGCGGTGAGCTTGGGGTCGACGCTCTGCGCCTGGAAGACGACGCCGATGTGGCGGCGGAGCGCTCCGGGCTGGCGAACGGCGTCGAAGCCGGCGATCATGGCGCTGCCTGAAGTGGGGACCATGAGCGTAGAAAGAATGCGGAAGAGAGTGGTTTTGCCGCTGCCGTTCGGGCCGAGAAGTCCGAAGAGTTCGGCGGGGCGAACGTCGAAGGAGACGCCGTTGAGCGCGGTACGGTCCTGGTAGCGATGGACGAGGTCGCGGACGGCAATCACGGGCTCGCCTGCGCGCTCGGCAGGCTGGGCGGGGAGAGCTAAGTCGATGGCAGTTGAGTTCGGGGTCACAAGATATTCTACGACGGGAACGGGGGGATTATCATCAAGAGCTGATCGGGTGATCGGGTCATCGGGTGATCTGGCGATCGAAAAAACAAATCTTTGCTGGGTTTAGATGACCCGATGACCCGATCATCCGATGCCCCGATACCCTATGCGGCGACGGGATTCTGATCCTGGCCGGGGACGCACTCTTCGAAAGCAACGGGGACGTGGCGCCACACCTGGATGGCTAGAACAACGGTGGTCGCGAGCAGCAGCGCTCCGACAGCGACGTGGAAGACGGTCGAGATCACCATGGGCAGCTCGGGTTGCGCGGCGTCTCGTCCCCACATGACGCGCGTGATGAAGGCTAAAAAACCGAGGCAGAGCTGCGCGACCATCAGGCTAAGCATGGCGATTGCCGGACGGCGCACGGCGTCCACCTGCGGGTAGACGGAGATGGCGCGAATGGCAGTCCAGGAGAGGACGATGGCCACGACGACTGCGTTAATGACGTGCGGCCACCAGCTCAAGGCATGGTGGCGGAACATGGCGCCGAGGATCAGCTGCACATAGAGCACAAAAATCGAGAGCAGGGTCAGAGTGAAAAGTGCGGGGCGGCGCTGGTCGAGTTCGGTGCGCGGTTGCTCTTCGACCCAGCGGCGGCCGGTGAAGACGGCGATCGCGACGGCGATGCAGAAGAAAGTCTGCGCCACGGCGGCGTGCGCGCTGGAGACCGGTGCGGGTAGAAAGAATAAGACGGTCAGTCCGCCGAGGATGCCTTGGATGATTACGGTCGCGAGCGCTGCCAGGCCCAGAAGACGCAGCCAGCGGCGTTTTTCGACGCTCCAGGTCCAGACTGCCAGGATGATGGTGAGGAGTCCTACGAATTCTGCCACCATGCGATGGCCATGTTCGTAT
>Ga0209117_1000659_pt1 | contig 13301 bp, 15 predicted proteins | sample BlaSpr_A8_OM2_M2_FD_187978 | JGI IMG/M metagenome (GOLD analysis project Ga0209117, IMG submission 187978) | Forest soil microbial communities from Thunder Bay, Ontario, Canada - Black Spruce, Ontario site 2_A8_OM2_M2 (SPAdes) (version 2) | ecosystem: Environmental > Terrestrial > Soil > Boreal...
CGTGCACGAGGGCAACTGGCAGATCGTTCGCGGGGACGACGGCCGCATGCTGACCATCCCGCCGACCGTGACGTTCGGATTGCCTCGGGGACCGGACTAATTCGTCAGCTGCGTTCGTCAGTTGCGCTCAGGCACTCGGTTCGAGAATGTTGATGGCGACGTCGACGTTGCCGCGGACGGCGTTCGAGTATGGGCAGCGTGCGTCGGCCGCCGACACCAGCTCTTCGGCCAGGATCCGATCGTGGATGGACGGCAGTTTGACGTCGAGCTCCGCGGTCAGGCCGTAGCGATTCTCGAAAGGGCCGATGCCGATCCTTGCGGTGACCACTGAGTCGTCCACGGCGAGGTTCTTGCGCCGGGCGACGCTCATGATCGCGTTCTGAAAACAGGCGGCGTATCCGGTTGCAAACAGCTGCTCCGGATTCGTGCCCGGACCCCCATCGCCGCCCATCTCGGTGGGGGAGGAGAAGTCGACGTCGAGGCGGCCGTCGCTGCTGCGGCCGTGGCCCTTACGCCCACCGGTCGCGGTCGCCTCCGCCGTGTACAGGACGCGAACGGTTGGAGTCGGCGTTGTGCTCATCTATGAAGGATAGGCGGCCCTTGTTGATGTGGAGCGTCGCCTGATCGGGATCCGCCGCTGATCGAGGTTCGGCTCAGTGCCCCAGTTTGATGAACAGCAGGAACCCGTTCAGCAACGCGAGCAGTCCGACGATTCCCAATCCGGCGCCCGCGAACACGAGCCAGATCGCCCGGGCGACGATGGCTATGGAGCAGAGCACGATGGCGAGCTGGAAGGCCGCTTCGGCGATCTGATAGCTGTTGTGGTGCTCGTGCGCGATGTCCCGAGCGTGCTCCAACGCCTGTGCCTTCGGCATCAATCTGTCTTGGTTCGGTATGTACTTGGTGTTGTTGGCGTCGATCAGCTTTTTGGCTTCGTCCGCAAAACCCTGCTTCGTAAGGACCACAGCCGTGTCCGCGTTGATGTGCTTCTTCAGCGAGTTCGCCTGGTACTCGTTCCACGTGTCGGACGCCTGTACCTGCGCCAGCAGAACCTCTTCCTGGGCTCGGTTGGCGCCTAATCCCGCCAGGGCGAGCATCGCGGCCAGCACGGCGACAAGGACTGCGGTCCGCTTGCCAAAGGACTCCCTGGCTGTAGCGAGCTCCTCCGCTTTTTCAAATCTCTCTGCAGCTTCTCGGGATTCCACGGGGAGAGACCATAGCGGTTACCCGGACTCGCAATTACATAGGGCTTCTATGTAAGCTGTCCAATCAAGTGTCCCGACCTGATCCCAGAAAGCTCGCCATCGACCTCGGGGATACGACCGCACGCCTCAGTTCCCACGTGCGCCGAGATGTCGTGGAAGCAGGCGTCAGCCTGGCTCGGGCACGCACTCTGGCGACGCTTCACAGAGAAGGAGCGCGCCGTCTTACCGAGCTCGCCCGGGTGGAACAGGTCGCACAGCCGACCATGTCTGCGCTCATCGACCGGCTCGAAGCCGACGGTCTCGTCATCCGGAGTGGGGAGGAGACCGACGGACGCACGGTGGTCGTTTCGATCACGGACGCCGGACGCGATTGTCTCGGCCGGCTGATCGACCGCCGGGCGCAAAGTCTTGAACGCGCTCTGCTCCAGCTCCCGGCCGAGGATCGCGCGGCCATCGCCGCCGCGCTGCCTGCACTCAGGCGCGTGCTCGAAAAGATGGAGGAGCGCAAGTCCGTTGGCGCACTCGCTTAGCGCCAGCCTCGGCAAGCAGCCGCGCGTCGTCTGGGCGGTGGCCTTCGCCTGCGTCATCGCGTTCATGGGCCTCGGCTTGGTCGACCCAATCCTCCCCAGCCTCGCCAAAGAGCTTCACGCACGACCGTCGCAGGTGGAGCTTCTGTTCAGCAGCTACATCCTCTGCATGGGCGTGGCGATGCTGATCACCAGCACCGTCTCGAGCTGGCTCGGCGCCAAGCGGACGCTGCTGGCAGGCCTCCTTTTGATCGTCCTCTTCAGCGCCGCCGCCGGCGCCTCCAACTCGATCGGCGCCATCATCGGTTTCCGAGCGGGTTGGGGACTTGGCAATGCGCTCTTCATCGCGACGGCATTGGCGGTGATCGTCGGCGCCGCCTCGGGTGGCATCACTTCAGCGATCGTGCTCTACGAGGCCGCGATCGGGATTGGAATCGCCACCGGCCCCATCCTCGGGGGCATCCTCGGCGGCATCACGTGGCGCGGCCCATTCTTCGGCGTCTCCGTCCTGATGGCCCTGGCTCTGGTGGCCGCCGCCATGACCTTGCCCGCGACAGCTCCGCCGGCTGCACGAGTCTCCGTGCTGGCGCCGCTTCGCGCCCTCGGCCATCGCGGCCTGCGGACAGTCGGCCTCACCGCCCTCTTCTACAACTTCGGCTTTTTCACGCTTCTCGCCTACTCACCGTTTCCGATGGGCCTCGACGCGCATGGGCTCGGCCTGGTCTTCTTCGCCTGGGGTATCGGTGTGGCGGTGACGTCAGTGTTCCTCGCACCTCTTTTGCAGCGGCGCTTCGGCACTCTGCCCACGACTTACGTGGTGCTTGGCTCGATTGCCCTGATCCTGCTGATCGCAGGCCTCTTCACCAGCTCGAAGACCGTCCTCACCGTTGACGTGATCGCCTCCGGTCTTTTCCTGGGCATCAACAACACTCTCATCACGCAGGCCGTGATGAGGGTCTCCGACGTCGAGCGGCCCGTCGCCGCCGCGGGCTACAGCTTCGTCCGCTTCATCGGCGGGGCTATCGCACCGTACCTGGCAGGCTTGCTCGCCGAGACGATCTCACCGAGCTTTCCTTTCTTCTTCGGGGCGGGTGCCGTGCTGCTCGCGGTGGCGATCCTGTTCATCGGCCGTGGGTACCTCACGGCCGTGGACGCTCCGGAGAAGGCCGAGGACCACGATCTCGTGATCGTCGAAGAGCTGGAGGCGGCCGCCGGGGCTTAAGCGCTCTCCGCCGATTCCTCACCGATCGTCTTCAGGTGGTGCATCAGCACCCGGCGCTCGGAGGCGCTCAGGCCGGACAGGACACGATCCTGCACATCCATACATACAGCGCGAGCGCGCTCGAGGGCGAGCTTGCCTTTAGGGGTCAGGTTGGCGAGCAGGATGCGACCGTGAGTGGGGTGCGGGCTCCGGCGCAACAACCCCGCTGTCTCCAGGCCCTGCACGAGCACGTTGATCGTCTGCGCGGTCATGCCGAACTCTCGTGCCAGCTCTGATGCCGAAAGCTCGCCCTGCTGGTCGATCTCGGCCAGGACGGCGTACTGGGGCGTGGTCAACCCGGTCGTGGCGAGGTCGGCGTCGAGGCGGGTACGCACCGCGTGCTGGGCGTGCCGAAGCCGGATCAAGAAAAGAGGCTGTGGTGGAATAGCGCGCTTGACCGTCATGTTTGTTTCAGTGTACTGAAACATTTGGAGGTCATACGATGGATGCTCACGCAACAGCGATTGGCTTACCGGATCGTGGCCCTGGTCCTGGGCTCGGCCTAAGCGCTTCAACCTGGATCAAGCGGATCGTGGTCGCGGCAGACGGATCACCGGCCAGCGTTCAAGGTCTCCAGCAGGTGGCAAACCTGGCAGTCGGAATCGGGGCCAAGGTCATCGTCGTTTACGTTCGGCATTTCCCCGGTACCGTCTTGATGGCTTCCGGCGCCGCCGACCCATTGCTGGTCGAGGCCCTGGAAGAACAGGAGTCCGAGGTCAGGCAGGAGGTCCTCCGGTTCGTTGGCGGAACCGGTCTGGCCTGGGAGCTCGTGGTTCGCGTCGGGAGCCCCGGCGAAGAGATAGTGAAGGTCGCCGAGGAGACAGGTGCGGACCTCGTGGTGGTCGGTAGCAACCGCCACAGCTCGCTACACAACTTGCTCCTCGGCTCCACGGCCGCATACCTCGCGACGCACTCGCGAGTGCCGGTCCTGGTCATGCGATCGAGGGTCGCCGTCCCCGAGGCGGAGGCGGTGCGCTGAGTGCGCGGATGGCTCTGTTCCCACCGGGCCATCACGTATTTGGAATGAGCAATTCAATGGTGGGAAGTGACCGGGTCGAGCCCGCTGGGGAGCGCCCGTCGCCGGCCAGCAGTGTCGAGGCGTTCCCGTGGAGGTAAGCAGCCATGACTGCTTGGAGGCGGTGGCAGGACTACGCCACCATAGCGTTCGGCGTCCTTCTCTTGATCTCACCGTTCGTTTTCGGTGAGACTTCGCAGACGGTTGCTGCCGGGAGTGCGTACGTGCTGGGCGTCTTGCTCGTCCTGTCGGGGATCCTGACCGCGGCGATTCGCGACATCCGGCGCTCGCCCATCCTTTATGTGCCCGGCGTGCTCGCCGTGGTCACGTTCTTCGTTCCCTTCGTCCTCGGGTTTGCCGGAGTGACCGGCATCGCCTGGACAGCGTGGGTGATGGGCATCCTGACCCTGGCAACGGTGGCCACCCTGGTCTCCGCCAGCCGGTCCGCGATGAAGACCGCCTAAGGGAAGTCGTCGAAAGGCGGGGCTCTTTCTTGCGAGCCCCGCCCTCTCCCTGTTACGGTTTGCCCCGAGGAAGTAGGGGGAGATTTCCCGTCGGAAATTTTCACTACTTGGGGGTCGTCATGGCTGTATTGCGCAGGCGTGTGGTGTTTGCCACAGGTCTTGGTTGCCTTGTCATCGCCACTGCCGCGGTCGGTGTAGGTCTACCTCTGGCTGCTCTTGGGGCCACTCCACCGACTTACAGCATCGCCGACGTTGGTCCGTACGGTGGCGAGCCCTCGATAGCATCCGATCCGCTTGGGCAGCTGTACGAAACGACGCCCCAAGGCGGGACCTTGACGTACACGTCGACCGATCGTGGAACGACCTGGAAGCAGGTTGCCACCGCTGACCCGAAGAGCGGTGACGACTGCCTCGCGACCGATCAATCGGGAGCTGTGTATCTATGCAACCTGGCCGGCACGCCAGGAGCCCTTCCGCTTCAAGCGGACGTGTGGAAGTCGGTCAACCACGGCGGAAGCTGGACGCAGGGCAAGCCGTTTCTCCCTCCAGTCCTTTGCGGGACGAGCTGCAACCCCTTCGGCGTCGACAGGCAGTGGGTCGCGGCGTCCATCCTCCCGCCCGCGACGACCACTTCCCAGGCTGAGGTCGTCCTCACCTACCACGACTTTTACGGCCCGAGCCAGATCTGGGTGAACATCTCCCACGATGGGGGTGCGACTTTCGGCCCGCCGCAGGACGTCCTCATGGAACCGAAGGTCACGCGAGGCGCTGTGGCGGGCACCCTGGTGGCGCAGGGCTACACGTTCTGCAACACGATCCCGGCTGGAGTAGCGATCGCGCCGCCAGGCACTCCACACCAGGGACGCATCTTCGTCGCGTGGGCCGCCGCCGACCTCGCGCAGAACGCCACCGGCTGCAACGTCAGCATGCTTCAGGCCTTTCACACGCTCTGGATCTCCTACTCGGACGACAACGGGAAGACGTGGACGCCCCAGATGGCCTTCGACGCAGGGATTGGGCACGATGCTTCGACTCCTTTTGTCGCGTTCACGCTCGACAACCAGGGCAACCCGTACTTCGGGTTCGCCGTCAACCTCAACTCCAACCCGGCGATCTGCTCTGCGAAGTCAACCGCCGGCACCGTGCAGTCGGACTACTCGTGCGAGTACGACATGTACGTGGCCTGGTCGGCGAATGGTGGCACCGTTTGGAACGGCGGCGGGGGCCTCATCCCGGGCAGCGCTCGCAAGCCGTATCGAGTCAACCCGGTCACCGAGACGGGCACGCACTTTTTCCCGGCGATCGTCGCGCGCGATCCCGGCCAGGTGGAGGTCGCCTACCTCCGCGCACCGGAAATCGTCCCGACGGGTCCTATGGGCAAGACGAATCCCGGCGGCTGCGCGGGACCGGCCACGAGCAAGGTGCCGACTTACCCGCTGTGCAGCTGGCACCTCCACGCGGCGCAGTCCTTGAACCTCAGTTTGGGGCCAGACCTCGCGACCTGGGCGATCACGCAGATCACGACCACACCTATGCACATCGGAGACATCTGCAACCTGGGCATCGCTTGCGTTCCCACGATTTCCAATCGCCATTTGCTCGACTTCATCAGCGCGACTCTCGATCCGCTGGGCTGCATGCACATCGCTTACGCCGACGACAACACGGTCAACAGGCTCCTGGCCGCCAACCAGACCTCGGGATGCCTCCCCAGGGGAATTGGGGGAGAGGACTAGCTTGAGCTGAGAGCGGCCGAACCGGCTTGGAAGCGCTGGGATTCCGCACGTCTGGCGCCAAATGAACCTATGCGCAGCGCGGATTCCGCACGTCTGGCGCCAAGCGTGCGTTATTCGGCCGCAGCGCGCGCCCTCGGTTAGCCCGCCGCGCTCGCTTCTAGCATGTAGTTGCGGAGCCGGGTGCCCGTCTGCGCCCACAGGCGGTCGGCGATGCGGTCGTCCGCGCACAGCGCGCGAAATTGCTCGCTGCTCGCCACCAACGCGCGCACCGGCGTGACCGCGGTCACGGTGGCCCAGGCCGGCCTTCCGTCCAGCATGCTCGGCACGCCCACCAGTCCGGGTGGAGAGACGCGCTCGAGGAGCTTGCCGCGCATCGTGAGAGCGAGCTCGCCCTCGACCACGATCCACAGCGCGTGGTTGGACTTTCCTTCGTGGATCACAGTCGTGCCGGCGTCAACCCGCGCCTCGTCGAAGTTTCGTGCGATGGACTCGAGCTCTTTCCGGGACATCCCCGCAAAGACAGGAACGTGGCCGATCGCCCGCACCTTGTCGGTCGAAGTCAGAGGCTCGCCGGCCAGCCCTATCAGCTGGTCCGTGGAGTCCATGAAAAGCACCGGCACGTCGAGCTTTCGCCGCAGTCGCGCATCGCGGTTCATCCACGGCAAGATGGATTTCGGCCTCGATCTGGCCAGCACCGCGTGCGGCCGCTCCACAGCAACCACCGATGCCAGCTCGTCGGGGACGCGACCGAACCGAATGAGCTTCGTGTTCGAGTGCTCGCGGCCGCGCAGAAATCGTGCCCTCAACTTTTCGAGATCGAACTTCGCGTTGCTTTCCATCAGCTGCATGACCTGCCACGGCAGGATCACCACTCCGTTGTCGGTGCGAGCTCTGGTCACTTCCGGAAGAACGCGCACGAGCGTCACCGGGCAACCCTTTTCATCGGCGTACTCACGAGCCTTGCCCACAAGTGCGGCATCGGTTGGCTCGCCATCGGTCAGAACTACAAGAGCCCCAGGGTCCATGGTTATCGTCTACTCCTTGACATTGGTTTCCACATCCTCAGCCGGCCATCGCCTCGACGCCTTCGCCCTCAGCACTCCATAGGAGTGGAGAGCAGATCAGGATGTCCGCGGTTGCGATGTTGGTCGCAAGCGGGACGTTCCTCACGTTGCAGATGCGCATGAGCGTTTGAATGTCCGGATCGTGTGGATGCTTGTCCAGCGGATCGACTATGAACAGGACGGCATCCACCATTCCTTCGACAACGCGATTTGCGATCTGAACATCACCGCCGTGCGGTCCTGATTCCAATCGCTCCACCGCGAGCCCCACTTTCTCGACCAGCAATCTGCCAGTCGTTCCGGTGGCGATCAGATTGCATCGCTTCAATCGCTCGCGATTGAATGTCGCGAAGGCGACCAGGTCCGCTTTCTTGCCATCGTGCGCGATGATCGCCACGCGTGGCGTGCGAGCACGCGACACTGCATCAAGCATCGAAATCACTCAAGCCGACCTGTGGTCTCTAATTTCATCGGTTCTCATGAATTGACAACACTTTGACGCACCATGTCATTCCATCGTCACATGCGACGCGCCTGAAATTGATGCCACTTCTGCATGCGACTCATACCAAATTGAGGTCATTTCGACTCGTCCATCAGCATCTGCTCGGTATTCTCTGACGCACGAATTAAGCGGTCGAGGGGGACTGATTAACGGATCGCGCGAGGTGCGAGAGACATTTGTCGGCTAAGCGAGCTCGGCGCGACCCCCGAGCAAACTCATGCGATAGATCTCGAGAGCTCCAGAGCGTCCGCGCACGGAGGACTGAGTGGTCAGCTCGCTCTGCAACATGCCGGCCACGGCGCGATAGACGGTACCAGTCATCAAAACTTCACCCGCTCCCGCATGCATCACGAGCCTGGCGGCGACGTTGACCGCATCGCCAAGTACACCGAGCTCGGACCGGGTGGCTGAACCGACAGCGCCGATCACCACTGGTCCCGACGCAATGCCGACGCCCACGTCGAGTCGAAAGCCCCACTCGCCGGCGTAGCGGCGATTCAAGGATTCATTCGCGCCGACGATGCCGATCGCCGCGGCCATAGCTCGGTTTACGTGGTCGGTTTGGTGGCCCTCGGCGCCGAAAGTCGCCATCACTCCGTCCCCGACAAACTTCTCGACCACGCCGCCGCAGATCGCAATCGATCTGACGATCCTCTTGAGGTGCGCATTCAAGACCTCGAGCAGACCTGCTGGGTCATGGGCGAAGCGTTCGGTCAATCGTGTGAAGCCTCGGAGGTCGGTGAAGAGGATCGTCGCGTCCCAGATCACCGGCATGGGGGGCGCCCCTTGTTCGGTGCTTGGGAGGCGATCCTTGTAGGTCTGCCGCAAAAGGACCAGTCGTTCGAGCTCATCGCTGTCCGCCACGACAACCAGCGGCATATCGTGCGGAGAGATCAACTGGCCACCAGCTCGCGGTGCAGGGTTGCGGCAAGGAGGCTCGCCGTCGTCGCTGCCGTGTCAGACCCCTTGCGCAGCACTGCTGTCACTCCCGCTTTCTGCAGGGCCAGGCTGGCTGCGATATCGAGGTCCTTCGACGTGACGACCACAACTGGCGTGGCGCTTCCAAGGCCGGCTCGAAGCCGTTCCAGCAGCGCCTCACCTGAAAGACCGGGCAAAACGAGGTCCAGAACCACAGCTCGAACATTGGCCATCAGGCGCTCGGCCGTCTCGGCGTCCGCGGCCCAGATCGAGCTGAGTCCTTGTCCCGTCAGCTCGGCCTCGAGCAGCTGCGCGAACCCAGGGTCGTCTTCGACCACGAGAACATCCCCGGATAGCGCCAGCTCTTGGGTCAGTGGAACCGTGAAATAGAACAGCGAACCCTTGCCGATGCCCTCCGAGCGCACACCTACCTTTCCGCCGTGGACCTCGACGATGTTCTTGCTGATCGCCAGGCCTAGCCCCGTGCCCTTGATGGAGCGCCGGTCCGCTGCTTCGACGCGGTAGAACTTGTCAAATACTTGAGAGAGCGCTTCGCTTGGAATGCCCAGCCCGTGGTCCTGGACGTAGACCTCCAGCATTCCATCGGCGGCGCCGGCCCCGACCACCACATTGCCGCCATCGGGCGAGTACTTGCGCGCGTTCGACAGGAGATTCGTCAAGACGCGGAGTATGGAATCGCTGTCGACGCTGACGAGTGGCAGATCTTCCGGCAGGCGCAGCTCCACTGCCGCTCCCGCTTCGCCGGCAAGGCCGACCGCGCGCTTGATGAGCGCGCCCATGTCCGCCGGTCCGAAGCGCATCGATTTATGGCCGCGATCGATCAGCCGGAGGTCCAGGAAGTCGGTGATGAGAGCGGTCAGGCGAAGCCCTTCTTGGAGCATGACCCCGAGGTACTGCTTGCGTTGGGCGGGCGCCACATCACGTGTCACCAACAGCTCCGTGAAGCCAACGATGCTGGCGAGAGGAGTGCGCATTTCGTGGCTCACGACAGAGAGCATCTCGTCCTTGGCGCGTCCGAGCTCGGCGCTGCTGTCGGCACGAGCCTGCGCCTGACTGAGCTCCAGCTCGAGGCGCCGGCTTTCGGTGAGATTCTCGGCCAGCACGAATCTCGCGTCGTGCTCGCCGAACCGAATTGCGTGCGATGTGACCAGGACCTGGATCGTTGAACCGTCCTTCAAGATGTGCGGCCACGGTCCTGATCGTTCGAACGACGGGGTGGTTGCCATGAGCTCGAGGAACTTCGGCACATCCTGCGGGCGGCTTAGATCTTTGATCGTCATGAGAAGGAACTCGTCGCGTGAATACCCGTACTCCTCGACGGCGGCGTCGTTCACTTTGAGAATTGCGTGCGATTCAACGTCGTACAGCCACATCGGCTGAGGATGGCTTTCGAAAAGCATTCGGTAGTTGCGTTCCGACACCATCGCCTGGTACTGGCTCGTGAGCCGGTCCGCGAGCTCCTGCTTGACGCTCGACATCAGGTTGTCGTAGTCCAGGGCCAGGCCGGTGACCTCGGTCGGACCGCGTCCGCCAACAGCATCGGCCGCAGAACCTGGAGTCGTGCCGCGCATCACCAGGCTCAGCCTGCGCACAGGTTCAGCGATGCGCCGGTACACGATGAAGATGACCACCAGCATCAGGCCCACTCCGCCGAGGATGATGGCCAGGCTCAGGCTCGCGAACCTGTCCGAAGCGGCTAGCGCGGCCGCTTTGTCCGCTCCGGCAGAAAGCATCCACGTGGTCGAGGCGACGGCGGACCTTGCGTACAGACGACTTGTGCCATCGATGCCATGCCGCTCGGTTGGCGCGGAGGGATTTGCGATCGAGGCGTCAGCCAGCTTGGTTCCCACCCAGCGTGCCGGCTGCAGCGAGCTGATGAGCACCGTGTGGGTGTCCGTGGTCGTGACCAGGAATTCCAGCTTGCGCCCTCCGCCCAGAGTTGAAGCGAGATTGGGGCCGACGGCCGCCAGGTCGACCACGCCCAAAATCGTGCCGATGCCGCGGAGCGGCGAGGCGACGACAGCGGAGATCCGGCCGGTGACCGGATCGAGGTAAGGAGCTGCCGTCACTGGAGTGTTGAGCGACGCGGACAGCCAGGGGGCCGCACCGTACACGAGCCCGCTTGGGTGGGTTAGGGAAGAACACTTCACCGATCCGTCCGATCCGACGATGTCGAGGTGTCCAGCTGTAAAGAGCATGCCGCCGGCGAACGTGAGGTTGCACGACGCGCTGGCACTCGTGACGACAACCGCAGCCTGCGGATTCGCGGCCAGACCGTCGGTGGTCTTCCTGAGCAACGCAAGCTCGTTCGCGATTTCAGCCGCGCCGGCGCGAGCGGCGAAGCTCGCATCGGACTCAGCTGCCTGGCGTGCACCCTGCTCGGCCACGCCGCGAACCGCGATCTCTGCGGCGGCCGCCACGATCAGGAGCACCGCCATGAACCCGGCCATGTACTGGCGGAGCGACCAGCCGTGTCGGCTCAGCCTCATGCGAGCTGGAGAGCTTCTTCTACGCGCGTGAGCAGGTCGAGCGGCGAGAATGGTTTGGTCAAGTAGAAATCGGCGCCCGCGATCAGGCCCGTTTCGATGTCGCTCTCCTGAGCCTTCGCCGTCAGCAGGATGACCCTCGTGGCGGCCAGGGCCGGATCCGCTTTCACCAGCTGGAGGACCTCGAGCCCGCTCTTCCCAGGCATCTGGACGTCGAGCAGCACCAGCGACGGTTTGTGCTGCTGGATCATCGCCCAGGCCTGAGTGCCATCGCCGGCTTCGACCACCGTGTAGTCGTCGGACTCGATGGTGGCGTGGACCAGAAGACGCATGCTCGGCTCGTCATCCGCAATGACCACGGTCCGGAGGGCGGCGTGCGCGGGTGGGGTCAGAGAGCGGAAATGACCATTGGTCACTGGCTCTTTCCCAGGTCGCGTGCGTTCCGCCGAGCAAGCTCCAGCTGCACGCGCGCGATCTGCAGTCGCTGGAGCGCGAGCGCTGTGATCACACGACGCTCGTCATCGCTGATGTCCCCTGCGTCTACCCGCTCGCGCGGTCCCTGCCACGCGAAGGCGTCGAGCCGTCTGCTGCTCGGTCCGGAACGTCCGATCAACGTCTACGCGCCATACGCGAGGGCAGCGCTACGACGATGATCGGAGGAGTGGACATCTCGACCGGCACTGCTTCCTCGTAGGCGCGCTGGCGCCGGCTGAAGACGAGGGCGCCCGTCCAGACACCGACCATGTAGGCGGCAGTCACCAATGCGAAGACCAGGCCTAGATCACCCATTTGTCAGGTGTACCGGGATGAGAGTCCAAAGTCGCCCTGCGGTGGTACTGCACCGCTGCCCTTAGTGTTGAGGGGCGGTGCTTTCGGGGGGTCGCACCACCCATCGAAATGCATGGGCGCATGACCTGCCTTCGCAGGGAGACTTAACGGCAAGCATCTCGTATTACTTGCGCATGGCCGCTATGAGACAGACCACAGTCGTTGATCGGCCGGTCCACGAACGGCCGATCGCCAGGCGAGCTCCACGGGGACTGCCCGTCGGAGCCTTCGGTTGGGAGCGCCGCTCGAGCTCGCCGGCGGCGCCCGAGAGATTCACCGCGGAACCGGGTCAGATCGTCCTGGGCCAGGCCCTGGCTGCGCGGGTCGCGGAGGCGACGAGGATGATCGCTGACGCGGCTGTCGCCACGGGGCGCCCGGAGCTCGCTTCAGGTCGATTTGCCAAACCGGTCCACGATCTTCACAAGCTCGCCACTCGCGCGATCGCGCGCTTCCTGGTCACGGGTCAAGGCACCACCGAAATCGAGCGGAACTTCATCGGAAGGGTAGGCGTCATGGCCGCGGTGCTTGGACTTTCCTTCACCACAATGGGCGAGTCCTACCTTCTATGGCGAGACGCCAACCTCCGCATATTGAATGAAGAGGTAAAGCGTCTCGGTACCTCGCTTGCGGTTTACGACGCGGCGCGGAGGCTCATCAGGTCGAGTGCCGAAACCGGCATGAAGCGGATGGCCCAGGCGTACGAGGACCAGATGCAGGTCGTCGGGCGCCGTCAAGGAGGTACGGCACTCCCCCTGCACCGACCCGAGCGCCGGCTCACATAACGTCGATTTGGCGCCAAATCAATGTATGGCCTGCGCCGATTACATCGATTTGGCGCCAGACCAATCGAATTGAGCTAGTTCATTTCCTTCGCCGCCGGCACCCCTTCACGAATCGCATCAGCCAGGCGACGTAGGTCGGCGACGAGAGGGTCATGCGGATCCGATATGACAAGCGGCCGCCCGCTGCTCGCGGCCCGGTCGAGACTCTCCGACCGCTGAACAACGAAGTCGGGCCTGCGCCCAAGCACATTGGTCGCCGCCGCGATGTCCATCGAATGGGTGGTGCTGTAGTTGAGGATCAGGCGAGTGCGGTCCGCTTGAACACCGAGGTTCTCAAACAGGTGGAGGCAGCCTCGAGTCGCTTTGAGTGACGGCAGCGAGGCAGACGTGACCAGGCAGATCAGGTCGCTCGTATCCAGTGCCGTAAGCGTGCGTTCGCTGAAGGATGCGGGCGAGTCGATGAGCACGTACTCGCATGTTGCGTTCAGC
>Ga0209117_1000660_pt1 | contig 13263 bp, 14 predicted proteins | sample BlaSpr_A8_OM2_M2_FD_187978 | JGI IMG/M metagenome (GOLD analysis project Ga0209117, IMG submission 187978) | Forest soil microbial communities from Thunder Bay, Ontario, Canada - Black Spruce, Ontario site 2_A8_OM2_M2 (SPAdes) (version 2) | ecosystem: Environmental > Terrestrial > Soil > Boreal...
AGGAGACTGCAAGCCCTTTGGCCGTAAGCGCGCACGCCGAGTCAGCCAGCTAAAGTTTTGGGCGCACGCGCGCATTCGTCTGGGGTTGAGTTCGGCCGAGCTGGCCCGGATGACCCTGGGAGAAGTAAACGCTCTGACCGAAGTGTGGAACGAAGATTCCAAGCGCGAGGACTGGCGTTGCGCAGCGATCGTCTGTTCGATTCTGAATTGTTCCGGTCACTCCAAGGAAGTATTCACGCCGGAAAAAATAATGCCCTGGCTCCGCGAGGCCGCAGCTCTTCCGCCTGCCGCGAGTCCAGCGCAGAGCCCCGAAGAGATGCGCGCATTCATGGAACGCGTTACTCGGCAAATGGGCGGCAAGGTTCACGGCAAGGCTAACTAAATGGCAACCATCGGCGAACTGATTATCGACCTCAAAGCGAATACTGCATCATTCGTCACCGACCTGAACCGCGTCAAAAATCTTTCCTTCGAAACCGCAACGCAGGTCCAAAGAAGTTTTTCAATCATGGGCACCGTAGGCCTGGGAATGGTCACCGCGTTCGCCGGTGGCATGGCCGCCGCGATGGAGAAGACCGCGCAGTGGGAAGTTCACATGCTCCACCTGGCGCAGTCGACCGGCGTCACGGTCCAAACCATGAGCGGGCTTTCGCACGTCGCGAAAATGATGGAAATCGACATCGACAAAGTTGCGATCGCGATGGCGCGATTTGACAAGCAACTGCTCTCGGCACAGCAGGGTAATAAAAAAGCGACGTCGATGATGGAGACACTCGGCATCGACCCGAAGGGAATCAAGACCAGCGACGACGCCCTGATGCTGATGGCCGACCATTTTTCAAAAATGAAAGATGGGGCGCTCAAAACCGGAGAGGCCATGCAGGCATTTGGCAAAGCCGGGGCAGCGATGATTCCTATTCTTAACCTGGGCCGTCAGGGAATCAAAGACTACCTGGACGAAGCCCAGCGCATGGGCAAGGTGCTCACGAAGGACCAGGCCGAGGCCGCCGAAACATATATTCAAAACATCACGCGGATGAAGGAATCGTTTTCAGGGTTGGTGGTCAAGATCACCAACTCCGTAATTCCGGTGATGAACGATTTGGTCGAGCACTTCCGCTCGGATGCGAAGTCGATGGGATCGTTTCAAGCTGCGGTCGATCTGGCTGTAGTGATGCTCCAAAACCCGCGCGAGATAGATGCCTATTTCAAAGCCGGCAAGCGGATGAGCGAGTTGGCGGTAGAGCAGCGTAAAGCGATAAAAGCGACCGAAGAACACACGATATCTACGTCCGGACACGCAAAGGAACTCGAAAAGCTTCAGACACGGATCCAGGCGGTCATCAAGGAATACACCACGCACGCGGCCACCGTCGGCATGAGCGCGATGGCCATTCAGAATTATAAATTTGCCGTGGACGCGGCGGTGCTCGGAGACACCAAGCACGTCGCGATTCTCACGGAAAAAATCCGCAAGATGGACGCGCTGCAACGGATGGCCGACTCCTACGCTGCGGTTGCGGCAAAAACCGCAGCGGATGAAGCGAATCCGAGAACCGGAACCGCTGGCGGGATGCTCGCAAAACAATACGCTGAGCAAGCGGACGGCATGAACAAGATGGCGGCGGCCATCGAGAAAATGAACGTGGCCGCGCAGGCCGGCACATCGACCGCTAACCCGTTTGCGAACTTCAAGGCGGTGAACGCCAACTTCGCCGGGTATCTCCGGGAGGTTTCGACGGAGCTGGAGAAACAGCGAATCACCTACGGAATGACGAACGACCAGGTGACTCGTTACAACCTGCTATTGATGGACAGCAGCGGCGCCGCGCGCCAACAGATTGCACAGCTCAAAATCCAGCAAGACCACTTCGCGCAGCTCCAGGAGCGAGTCGCCCGGCTACACATCACCTACCAAGAATTCGGGCACATGGCTTACCGCTCACTCAACGATCTGATTTTCAGCGGGAAGAAATTCGGCGACGTACTGAAAGACGTTACGAAATTGATTGGCGAAATGTTTTTGAAGTGGGCGCTGTTTGGCGGTGGACCGGTCAAAGGCGGCGGGATCCTGGGCAGTCTATTCGGCTCAATTCTTGGCGGGATCCTCGGCGGGGGTGCAGGAAAAGTCGGCGCGTTGCCCACCTCGTTTCCAGGACTTACGCATTTTGCCGCTGGTGGCTCGGTGGCGTCGGGCGTTCCGATTCTGGTTGGCGAACAGGGCGCGGAAATTTTCCGGCCATCAAGCGCGGGCACGATCATTCCGAATAATCAAATCGGCAAGCCGGGCGGCGGTGTGCAGATCACCTACAACATCGATTCGCGCGGCGCCGACGCCGGCGTCGAGGCGCGCATCATGCGCGCGCTGCAAGCCAGCGAGAACCGCGCAGTCGCGCGCGCATTGCAGACCGCACGCGAAGCCAATGCGAGGGCCGCATGATCACCTACCCGCTACAGATGCCGCAGACAGCACCCGGCCCGAAGTCGCTTGTCATCGCGGGAAACGTCATCGTCGGCGAATCCAGTTCGCCTTTTACCGCGCAGCAGCAAGAGTACGAGTTTCAGGGTTCGTGGTGGGAACTACAGGTAATCATGCCGCTGATGACGCGCGCGCAAGCGGAACCGTGGCTATCGTTCCTGCTGGCGCTCAACGGCCGCCTCGGTACGTTCCTCGCCGGTGACCCGAACGCGCAGCCTCTCGGAACTGCTGGCGGCACGCCGATCGTCTGCGGAATTATTCCTAACGGCAAAGTCTTCTACATCGTCGGACTTACCGGCACGCTCAAGGCCGGCGATTTTTTCCAAGTCTTCGACGGCCAGAAAACCCGTCTGTTCAAAAACCTGACGGACCAGACGCCGCCGGTCGTGAACACAACCATCGCGGCAAGCTTTGCGGCCGGGTCCCAGGTCGTGACTCCGGCATCGATGGTCAACATCACGGCGGGCGCGGCACTTGCTTCCGACACCTTCGCTCGCGCGGACGGTTCGCCGGGCGTGAACTGGACTCAGGTCGGCGGGTCAGTCTACGCGATCAACACAAACAGAATCGAATGCACGACCGGAAATGGTCCGATGGCCTATACCGCGATCGCGTGGCCCAACGACCAATTTTCAGAAGCGGCCATCCAAAACATCACTTCCAACCAAGAATTTTCCGTTGGTGTGCGCCTGTCGAGCACCGTAGACACCGGATATTACCTCTATCAATTCGGAACGCAGTGGCGAATGCGCAGGTCACTCGCCGGTGTTCACGCCGATATCTGGACCGGGAACGGAACATACGTGGTCGGCGACATCATTCGCATCGAAGTACAAGGAACCACGGTCACGTTCAAAAGAAATGGCGCAGTCATAGCCAGCGTGACTGACCCCAATATCGCGAGCGGCTCTGCTGGATTTTATTGTCCGGCTGGTGCGGGCCTCGCTGCCGGCACCGGCAACATGTACAACAATTGGCGCGGCGGCGATATGTCCTCTCCAGGGACCGCTCTGGCGATCGACACCGGCAGCTCGCTCGAGCTCGTCCAGGTCACCGGCATCACAGCCACCACGTTCACCGCGACATTCGCCAACGCGCACACCGGCCCAGTGACGGTACGCGGCGCCAATGTCCTCGACGTGTTCCCACGAGTTAGGAATGCTCCGGCCAACGGCGCGGCGATACAGCTTGCGCTTCCGCAGGGCACGTTCCGATTGAAAGACAACTCAGTTCAGTATTCGGTCGATGAAGCGAAGCTGTACACGGTGACTTTCGCCGCAAAGGAAGCCAGCTAGTGGCCAGAAATTTGACAGCGGCAATGATTACGGAAATCACCGCGCGAGATTTGCGCCCGGTGATGTTCGTTCAAATGCAGTTCGTTTCCGGTCCCATCTACCTGTGGTCGGGAATCGGCTCAATCTCATGGAACGGTCAAACCTGGTTAGGCGTGGGGAACTACGGAAACGTGTCCACTATTTCGGAAGTTTCCGACGTGAACGCCGTCGGAATCAAAATGCAGCTCTCCGGAATCCCCAGCTCGACGGTCAGTCTCGCACTCAACGAAGTGCGCCAGGGCGCGCCCGTTTCTATTTATCAGGGGTGCATGACGACTTCTGGTCAGATTGTCGGAACTCCGTATCTGGCCTGGGCAGGCCGGATGGACGCAGCAGAAATTGCCGAAGGCGGCGACACTTCGGTCATTACGATCACGGCCGAAAGCCGGCTCTTGGACCTGAATCGTAAGCGCGAACGGCGCTACGAAAAGCAGGACCAGTCCATCGATTATCCCGACGACCTTGGTTTCGATTTTGTTCCCGCGCTGCAAGAACTCGTTTTGACCTGGGGTAAATCCGGCAGCGGGATTCCTATCAGCTCGCCCGGGGGCGCTGGCGCAGACACCGGCGCGTCCGGTGGCTACGCCGGACGAGACGGCTACAGCCTGAACTAGGACATCATGAACCGATTCGACTTCTGGCCAAAACTGCTCGACGATTTTATCGCCTCGCGGCGAGACACGCCCTTCGCCTGGGGCGCACACGATTGCTGTCTGTTCGCGTGCGACGCCGTGCTGGCGATGACCGGCGAGGACCTAGCAGAGGAGTTTCGCGGCAAGTATGACAGCGCGCTCGGCGCGCAGCGCGTACTGAAAGAATTCGGCTGCGAAACGGTCGGCGAACTGGCCTCGCGGATCGCGCAGAAGCGTTCCATCCGCGAACTACCGCATCTGTACGCGCAACGCGGCGACGTTGTTCTGGTCGTGCAGGAAACCCAGAGCCTGCTGGCGATCGTAACTCACGACGGCACCGAAGTCTGGTGCCCTGGAAAAGACAAGCTGGAACTCTATCCGCTCGAGCGCTGCGACCGCGCTTGGAGAATCTAAGTGCCTCCGGTAATCGCGGCCATCATCGCCATCGGCGCGGTGTTCGGAGTCGGCGTCACAGTCGCTACGGCGACCACTATTCTCGTCAGCCTGATCATGATGGGCGCGAGCCTGGCGCTCGGCGCCATCTCAAAATTATTCACAAAAGATTCTGCATCATCGTCTCTTCTGAGTCAGGCCGCCAATCGCACCGTAACATCTCGGCAAGCAGTCGCGCCGCGCCGCGTGTGCTACGGACAGAACCGCCTGGGCGGCATCCTCACGTTTCTGCACACCACCGGAGCCAACAGCCAATTCCTGCACCTAGTCATCACGCTGGCCGGCCACCAGGTCAATGCGATTCCGAACATGTATTTCGACGGCGTGCTCGTCCCGCTCGACGGCAGCGGCAACGCTACCGGAAATTTCGCCGGGTTCGTTCACGCTGAAATAAATCTTGGCACGGCAACGCAGGCGGCGTTCCCTGGCCTGGTGGCTGCGGCCCCTGCCGCGTGGACGTCGGCCTACCGTCAGCGCGGATGCGCCGGCGTGTATGTGCAGCTCACCTGGGACCAAAACAAATTCCCGAACGGGGTTCCGAACATCACGTTCGACGTGAACGGGCGCCAGGTATACGACCCGCGCAGCGGCAACATCGCGTTCAGCTCGAACGCTGCGCTGTGCATTGCCGACTACCTGAACAACGCAAGATTTGGCCTGGTCGCGCAGACCAAATATCCGCTTACCGCAGCCATGCTCACGCAGAGCGGCCTCACCGGTTTCACCGCGGCCAATGCGGTCGATCTCGATGTGACGACCGTGGCCTGGGGAACCAATCCATCGCTGGCGAACGCCGCAGCGACCATCGATCTCGGCGCCGGGCAATCCGCGGAATTTCGCCGCGTCCGGATGTACCTCTCCGCGACGCTGGGCCCGGCCACGTACGTAATCGAACGATCCGACGACGCGGCGGTGTGGACCACGGCGATACAAGAAACGCAGACGGTTTTTTCTCCGGACTCGATTGGCTGGAATGAGGTGGAGCTCGCGCCATTCGGCGCACATCGCTATTGGCGCGTGCGCCTGGCGAACGGCGTGACCACGACGGTCACCGTGAACGAGCTGGAGTTTTACACAAGCGACGTGGACACCACGTTACTGATCGCTGCGGCCAACTCCTGCGACGAAGCGGTATCGATCACGGCCAGCCCGAACGACACATTCATTCGCGCGAACGGACCGCCCGGGAACCCACCCTGGACAATGGTCACCGGGTCGGTCTACGCGATCAACACGAACAGACTCGAATGCACCAACGGCGGCGGCCCGATGGCTTACAACGCCGTGACGTTTCCGAACGATCAATTTTCTCAGGCCACCATTCAGCAAATCGCCGCCAACCAAAATTTCAGCGTTGGAGTCCGCCTGTCGTTGAGCGCAGACACCGGCTACTTTGCGCATCAGTTCGGCACGGAGTTGCGACTCGTCCGCGTCAACGCCGGCGTAGCAACGGAACTGACATTTTGGAATTTTAGCTACACCGTGGGCGACGTGATTCGCCTGGAAATTGTTGGCAGCACGTTGAACATAAAACGAAACGGGATCAGCCTGGGCACATTCACCGATGGCACGCCGATCGTCAGCGGCGCTTCCGGGTTCTACTGTTTCGCCGGAAACGGCATGGCCGCCGGCACCGGCAACATGTGGACCAACTGGTCGGGCGGAACCGCAGGCGCAAGCCCGCTCACCGAGCCGCGCTATACCTGCGACGGAAGTTTCGACACGCACGAACTGCCGTCCGCGATTCTGGGAAGGCTGCTCTCGTCTACGGCCGGCTCGGCGCTGTACGTCGCCGGGAAGTGGGGAATCTATCCGGCCATCTGGCGCGCGCCAACCATCAGCCTCGGAGACCACGATTACCGCGCGCCGATCATGGTGCAGACGCGGCGCACGCATCGCGACCTGTTCAACGGCGTGAAAGGCGTTTTCATTTCGCCGACCAACAACTGGCAAATTTCGGATTACCCGCCGCTACAGTCTCCGGTTTTTCTCGCGGAAGATAACAACGAACCGCTTTGGCTGGACGTGGAATTGCCGTTCACGATTTCCGCATCGATGGCGCAACGGTTGTCCAAGCTGAACCTTCGGCGGGTTCGCAAGCAAGTCACCGTAAGCGCGCAATTCAAATTCGGCGCCTACCAGGCGCAGCCGATCGATGTCATCAACCTATCGCACGCACGATTTGGCTGGACCAACAAAACCTTTGAAGTGATTTCCTCGAGCCTGGTGTACGTGCCGGACAACTCCGGAAATTCCTTGTGCGTCGGCGTGGATATGCAGCTCCGCGAAAGCGACAGCCAGGTTTACGACTGGACCATCAACGACCAGGTGGCAATCGTGCCGCCGCCGATCCCGATGCTGCCGAAACCAGTGTGCCAGCCACCGACCGGCCTGGGAATGTCGAGCACGGAGATCGTGCGCGCGGCCGACGGAATCCGGCAAAGCGGAATCATCGTGACGTGGATTTCTCCGGCGGACCAGTTCGTCATCAAGGGCGGCGCGATTCTGGTGCAGTACAAAAAAACTGCCGACACGCTATGGCAAACCGAGACGCGCGCCGATGGCGCGGCAACGCAGCACATCATCGTTCCGGTGATGGACGGGATTTCCTATGACGTGCGGTTGTGGGCCGAAAACACGAGCGGAGTCAAAAGCACGATTACGAGTGCTAGCTACACACCGTCCGGGCTGGTTGCGCGTCATGCCTCATACTCAGGTTACCGGCCTCTCACGAATCCACTAACCGCGCACGACCTGGGCTCGGCAGTTACAGCCAGCGACCCTCTGACAGCAGCTCTCAGCGGGAGTTGGTCAACCATCGTCGCCGGAATCGCGATCAACAACGGCGTCGGCGCATACTCGACTACCGCTGCTAATTCGATGGTTCGCTACAACGCTGCGACCCCGCCAAATGATCAATATGTGCAATGCACTGTTTCTCTGAATCCAGGGGGACTGACCGGATGCGGGGGAATTTGTCGAGCGAACACCGGCGGCGCGAACACGTTCTATTTTTTCCAGAATTACAACGGGACGCTCTATGTCGGCAAATTCGTTGCTGGCACGCAGACGAACATCATCAGCCCTGGTCAAGCCGTAGCTGTTGGCGACGTTTTCAAGATGACAGTGTCGGGCTCAGCCCCGGCAACTCTCACCGTTTTCAGAAACGGCGTGCAGGTCGCGCAAACCACCGACACCGATGCGGCTTTGCTTTCCGGTCAGGCCGGAATCATGTGCGCTTCGACTCCTGGCGGTCCGACAACTTCGATGAACATAAGCACATGGTCTTGCGGGCCGCTTGTCGGCGGCAGCGCCAACGCTACGATCGCAGCGTTCACGATGCGAGTTTCCGGACTGGACATAGCAATCGGCGGCGGCGTGATCGGGTCACTGAGCTACAACACTCTTTACTATATCTGGTACGACGACAACGGTCTTGCGGGCGGCTCGCCAACGATGAACGCATCGCTCGTCAAAGAGACTGCGCTTAATTATCCTGGCCGCTTTTTTGTGGGCTCGATTCAGACGCCGCGCTCCGGAGCTCCGGACACTATCGGAAACGGCGACGGCGGATCCGGCGCGCAGTTCGGGCAAGTGAACGCGCTCGCAATGTCCGTGAGCGACAAGACTGCAAGCAGCGGTGGCTCAGCCGTGGTCAACAATCCGTTGAATGCGGTCGACGGCGATACGACAAGTTTTTCCTCTGTCGCGATTGTCGCCAATTCAGGCACTAACTTTGCGTCTCTGGTGTTGTCGGGTCCGGCAGGTATTTATCGGCGGTACTCATCGATAGTTTTGAAAGTCCGTATTGGGGTTCCGATCGCCTCACTCAACGTCTCTTCGCCTTTTGGCGGGTACAAGCTGGCGTACTCGTTAAACGGGCCGGCCGGCGCGTTTGGTGCCTTCATTGAAGTGTCGAACGGAACAGCGGGAACCGATCTCCCGGTGCGAACGCTTTCCGTGGTGATTCCCCCAGGTACCAACCTTTCGCAAATTGCCGTTTGGGTTCAGGTGCGTGGTTTCACAACTCAGATCGGCAGCCTGGAGGCCGACGTTTACGAGGTCTGGATTGAAGCCACAGAGTAAATTTTCCCGAATCCCCCGAGAACCGAAGTGTTCACCATGGCGCAGGAGCAGCTCTCAATTGTTGTACCAGTGAAGAAAACCATCAAGGCGCGCGACGGCTTCACCGACATCGATACCGAATTTGTGGAGATCGCGAACCCGGTCGGACCAGGCGCGCCGCAAGTGCTCAAGGTTAGTGCGACCGTTGACGGCATCACGGTTAGCAAAGTTTTCACTCACGGTGCAGTTGATGAGGCGGCGCGCGAACCCACGCCGGGAAACCTGCAAAAGCAGCTCGATGAGATGCGCGCCGACGTGGCCGAAATCGCTCACAGCCGGGCAAAAGTGAAGGCCATTCTGCCGTTGCTAAAATGAGATTACCAAAGTGAGTAATATTGAACAGACAGGCAATTCTGTAAGGCGCAGAATCTCTCAAAGACTCGCGGTATTCCCCCGTACCCCGCTGGAGATCCCCCAGATGATGGACGGAGTCGAACCGGAGTTTTCAGAACTCTCCCCATACAGAACGACCCCAGTAGCACAGTCAGTTTTCTCCGTAAACACAATTTCGCAGCCTATAGACCTCGCGCGACTTGTCGCGGCGCGTCACGGCCTAGCGCCCGAGCTGGTCTGCGCTGTTTGCGAACAGGAATCCGCCTGGCAAATCTACGCCATTCGGCCAGAAGAGGGCTTCTTTCACAAATATATTCATCCCGCGAACGTAGCGAAACCCACCACCGAAGAACTGCTGGAATCCTGGTCGTACGGACTGATGCAGGTTATGGGGAAGGTGGCGAGAGAACGCGGGTTCAAAGGTAGGTATCTCACCGAGCTGTTCGAGCCGGCCACCAATCTCGAGATTGGGTGCAAGCACCTGGCGGTGAAACTCGCCGTTGCCAATGGCGACGTGCACTCGGCGCTCCAGCGCTGGAACGGCGGCGGCGCTCCCAATTACGGCGCGCAAGTGATGGCGCGCATGGCGAAATATTCGGCATGACGCCGCTCGTGCACGCGATCGCGATCGCGATGGTGCCGCTTCTGCGCGCGGAGCTGGTTCCGATGGGCTGGGCTATTCGACTGCTAGCTTTTGTGGGTGCTCACAGTGGTCAGTTTCTTACGTGGGGCATTTAGCGAGGGCGACGGATCGCCAAGCTTCTCGCGCGTAGCGACCGGAGTGCTCGTCGCGTTTTCGCTCGGATGGGTCACGCACCTGGTGATTCATCATCATGCGTTACCGGACTTCGGCGGTTTGGTTCTGTATGTCGGAACGCTCTATGGACTCAATCGCCTGAGTGCCGCGATCACCACGAACGGAACGAAAGGCGACGGGAAATGACCGAGCCGGCCCCGCGCACGATCATCCAGCTCGACCGACACCACGCGATTCTGTACGGCGCGGTGGCGCTCCTGGTTTTCCTGGGGCTGGTTATTTTCTATGAGAGTCGTTTTTCCACAGCGAAGCTCGAGGCAAAGATCGCAGCGAAGGAGCAAATTGTTGCTGCGGCCGAAGCCCGCACCCAAGAGCGCGAGCTCGAATACCGGCAGCGATTCGCCGACCTCGAAAAACTGAAGTCCACTCCGCAGACAACGCCGAAACAAATCATCGAGCGGATCCCCACTTTGATGCAGTGGCCTACGCCGCCGCGCGTCGAACCGACGCCAGTACCGATTACCGGGCAGCTTCCGACAAACCCGATTCAGAATCTCATCCTGGATCCGGCTAATCAGCGCGCGCTTAACGACCGCCTGGTGGTATGCAAGGAATGCGAGCTCGAGCGCGACACGCTGAAGCTGAACCTTGTGGACTCCGCGCTGACCATCAAGACGCGGACCGAAGAGCGCGACCTGGCAATCAAGGAAGCGCACAAGCACCATTTCGGCCGAACGGCCAAGGTACTAGCGATCGGCGGCGCCATCGTGTACGTGTGCGCGAAGATTTTTCACTTCTGAGCGAAGGGAGCATCATGTTTCAAAAACTGGTTCACAGCATCTATCTCGACTTCGTACTGAAAGCCGTGGGGATTTTGATCGTGGCCATCACCGTGTGGAAAGGCGTGCACGGCTGGCCCCCATCTCTGGGCATCATCATTGGATTCGGGCTGTGGTACGTTGGGATGCGCTTCGACAAGATCTATAGGCAGTAGCCGGTTTCCGGCCGGTGTCCGCTTTCGGGGGAAGGCAGAACCTGGCCGGTTGTGGGGTGGCGCCGTGCGAGCCCCAAAAGCACAACGCGGCACCGCCCCTTTTTTTCTTCAAGCAAGTCCCTCAGACCGGCGGCACCAATGCTCGATTCAGCCGTGTTTTTGACTTTTGGGTTTGTGCTCACGCTTTTTCTTTTCGATATCACACGCAGAACAGAACTGTGTCCGCGCTGTCGGTACTACCTGCGCTGGCGGCAGCGGATGGGCGGCAAGATCCCGGAGTTGGGGGAACCGTGGGACCTATCGCCGCAAACAACTAAGCCCCAAAAATATAAATTCAGCGCCACCCCTCTGTCTATCCCCAAACGCACACCTTTTCATTTGACAAAGTCAGCGCACTAGGAATACTCTCCACCCCGTACGGAGCAAGAGGACCTGAACATGAATGAACCTTCCAGCTTTCCCAAATTCCCAACGCCCATAGTGGTACTCATATTTGCGCTGCTCCTGATGGGGTTGTACGTGTTGTTTTTTTCGACGGTCGATCACGAAGACATCAGCAGGTATGAGTGCTGCACTATTCACAAACCAAAGAGCGGATGTCCTCCTGGGTGGTTCGAATTCCCAAGCATGTTCACCGAGAAAAACGGCACGAAAGTTTCGGGCTGCTTCACGCCGGAAAGTGGAAAGGAATGCATTGACTATCTGCTCCCCGGCGAGAGCATCACGATTACGATCATTCCCCCAACTCGTCGAATGCCCGACGGAACTACCGGACCCAAAAAACTCTGAGCGCGAAAGAGGCGATGAAATGGAACCTAGCATCGGAAGAATCGTGATTTGGAACCACCTGGGCGAAACGGGAAATAAGTCGCCGGCCATCATCCAGAACGTCGCCGAAGACGGCACGCTGCGCCTGTTCGTGTTCGGCTCCAGAAATTGGTTCATTGTCGAAACGCGTGATCAAGGCGACGGCCCGGCTATGTGGAATTGGCCGGTGCGTGTGTGAAGAGCGGCTACAAACTTTGCCCGGGCCATTTCTGGATGGGTCGCCGCGTGTGCGGCGCGCGCATTCGCACCTATCGAGCACTGTGCCGCAGGTGTGAACGGCACGAGAAGGTGAAGCGGTGAGCATCATTTTCAAGTGCGATCGATGCAAGATGGAAATCGTCAGCGGCGTCGTTGAGTTCTTCGTTGCTGGATTCCAGGATGATGGATTCCAGGATGGCCGAGAGTTCGACCTCTGCAAGCCGTGCTTTGAGGTGCTGAGGCTAATTCTTAAAGTGTTCCTTGAAGGAAAACAGATCAGGCTTCTGAATCTCGAGTAGCACTCGAAGTTAACCGAATGAGTCTACTAGGACGCAATTTGTGTTAACCAGTAAACGAAAGAAAATACACGACGCGGAAGCTGTCCGGCTCTTCACCCAAGAACACCTCACGATGAGGCAGGTCGGGGATCGGTTTGGTGCCAGCGGTGCCTCCGTTTGGAAAGTGCTGCATCGTGCAGGCATCCGAAGGCAAGACGGAGAGCGCGCGACGGTTACCTGCGACCATTGCCATCGGAGTTTTGTGTGCGTCCGATCGCGCTGGCGTCGAGGCCAGCGCTTCTGTTCGTCGACTTGCTACTTCGCCTTCCTGAAAAATCCGGCTTTCATTCAGTGGCGTCAGGGTTTGCGAATCGCACGAAAGGTCGTGGCGCAACACTTCGACTTGCTTCCCGAGCATACCGTGCATCACGCCGATTCAAACCAGTGCAACAACAAAATTCACAATCTTTGGGTGTTCGCAAGCAAGCGCGATCATCACCGGTTCGAGCGCGGCGTGGACCGCGAGCTCCCGCTGCGCGCCACGGCCAAGGCGGTGGCCCTGCTGGCCGGGCTCGGCGGCGCGCGCGTGGTGCCGGGCTGCACCCACGCGCAAGTCGACGTGCCCACGGCGGTGATCTCGATGGCGGTCGACTACCCGGACCGCGTGGCGGGCGTGGTGTACGGCCGGGACACGGTCGTGCGGCGGCTGCGCGAGGTGGGCTGCACAGTGACCCAGACCCGCGCTCCCTCGCCCACGGTCGCGCCGTGGCGGTCTGGGCCGCAGCCGGATGAGGATGCCCCGGAACTGTCGCCGGCCGCTCCGCCGGCCTCGGTGTCGGTCCTGGACGTCAC
>Ga0209117_1000661_pt1 | contig 13251 bp, 11 predicted proteins | sample BlaSpr_A8_OM2_M2_FD_187978 | JGI IMG/M metagenome (GOLD analysis project Ga0209117, IMG submission 187978) | Forest soil microbial communities from Thunder Bay, Ontario, Canada - Black Spruce, Ontario site 2_A8_OM2_M2 (SPAdes) (version 2) | ecosystem: Environmental > Terrestrial > Soil > Boreal...
CCGCATCAACAGGCCGGACATATGGATGCAAGCGATCCGATCAGACCCTGAAAAACTCTTGTGGCACGGGGGCCGTCCACATATGGATTCCGGGCTCGCGACTTCGTCGCGCCCCGGAATGACAGAGAAATCACTCCCCCACGAAATCCCCTGCTTGCGGCGGCGCCAGCGGCGAGAACTCGCAGCGGTCGGGCTTCAGGTCGAGCAATGGGGTCTCGTCGAGGCAATCGAGGCCGCGCACCAGAACGGTAGAGCCTTCGATACCGACCAGCTTGACGATCGAGGTGCCGATCGGGTTCGGCCGCACCGGGGAGCGCAACGAAAATGTGCCGCGGGTCGATTTGTTGTTCTTCGGGCTTTGCAGCGCCAGATCGCGGCGCGACAAATGCAGCCAGTAGATCACTTCGAGATTGCTGTAGAAATCGACGCCCTTCAGCGCCGGCACCCATGGCTCGAAAATCTCGAGCCGGCAGACCGGGCCATCATGACGGCCCTGTCGCGGGGCGTCGAGGCGCGAGGTCCAGGGGGTGCGGATGCGGCCGATGAAAACCAGCCCGGCATCACGTGCCGGCGGCATCTCGACGGCGAGTTCCCCCTCGCGGATTGCACTGTCTTGCACCATCGCTGCCTCTGGCTGGACCATTCCTGAGCTAGTTACCCGAGCCACCATTTGCCAGCAAGCATCACGAGTTCGCCGCACACTACACCGGCCAACGTCGACCGCCGCGTCACGATAAAGCCCCCGAATCCGGCAGCCACCGCGGCGTAGCGCAGCCAGTCCGGCACGCTGGCCAGCGCGCCTGGCGGCGATACCAGAATTTGCGCGATGACGCCGGCGAGGATCGCGGTCGCCACCGCCCTCACCCAAACCAGCAGTTCGGAGCCCTCGTCGACGCCGCCGCCGAGCATGAGTCCGAGCATCCGCCAAATCTCATTAGGCAGGAAGCCCGCGATCAGCAGCACCAGCAGCGCGTTCCAGTCACCGAAAAAATCGCTCATTCGCGCGCCCGCCACCAGTGAACGCCATAGGCGATGGTGCCGGCCGAGACGCCGCTGATCAGGATATCGACACCGGTGTGCAAGGTGGCCGCAAGCGGAAACAGCGCCAGGCCAAGAACCAGCGCCAGGATATCGGCGAGCTGCCGGCAGTTGCGCGCGGTGGAGAGCAGAAACGCCAGCGGCGTCAGCAGCAGGATCGCAGCGCCGAACAGTTGCGGGAGATTGGCTGCGAGGCCGTAACCGATCGTGGTCGCAACGAGGCTGACCGAGAGCAGGCCGATGCCCAGCCCATGCGTGAAGGCGATCCGGCGCTGGCGCGGCACCTGCGGCAGCAGGCGAAAGCATTCGACCCACAAGGTGACCGCGATGAAATGGGTCGCCAGCACCAGCTGGCGCCGTTTTGTCTGTGGCGTACGCATCAGGGGCAATACCGATACCACCATCGGAAAGAGCCTGACGGCACTCACGGTTACGGCAATCGCCGCCTGCACCACCGTCGCGCCGGAACCGAGCGTCGAGATCAGGATAATCTGCGCGGGGCCGGCCCAAACCAGGACCGTACTCGCCAGCGCCCACCCCAGGCTGAAATGCGTGTCATGCGCGAGCGCGCCGATGCCGAGATAGGTCGCAAACAGCACCGCCGTGAGAACCGTCGAGGCGACCGAGCGCATTCCCCATGCGAACGCCCGCACGGGACTTTGCCAACTGGGTGAGTCCAGAGGAGGAAGCGACACGGGCAACCTGACAATGTGAGTCGTGTCGCGCATAACGCTGGCCAAACCAGCCAACGTCAAGCGAACCGAGCTTCACGGCTGTCATGCAACCCCTGGGTCAGCCCCTGACATTCATGTTTCGCAGCACAAAACAGGCGCCGCCGGCGCGACGTATGCGGTTGCAGAGATCGTCCGCCGCGGGACGCGTGTCGGCGCCGATCCGCACCTGGTAGAAAGCGCGGGTGCCGCGGCTGCGCATCACCGAGCTTAACAGGCTTGGGTCCTGATCGCCGATCACGGCGCTCAATCGCTTCATCGCGCGGGAGTACATCGCGAGCGCCCGGTCGCGGTTGAAGCCGGCGGCGAGCTGCACGCCCCATAGCCTGTCAGCGCCCAGTTTCACATGCTGCTCAAGCTGGGTGATGAAAGGATTGGGAGCGCGTTTGAGCAGTGCCATCAACTCGCGGCAACTGGCGTGCGGCGCGCGGTCCGGCATCTTGCCGTTGTTACCGGCGGCGGCCCAGTCGTCGACCGCGGTGCCGGTAATGGCGATCACATAGTTGCGCGTCTCCTGCGGCATCGGGCCTGACCCGGCGAGCCATTCCTGCACCCGCCGCGGCCCGGCATTGTAGGCGGCCGCCGCCAGCCCGAGATTGCCGAACTGGCTGCGCAATTCGCTCAGGAATTCCGCGGATTTCGGCAGCGCCTGCACCGGATCGAAGGGATCGAGCAGCCGGCGCTCGTTGGCGGTGCCCGGCATGAATTGCGCGATGCCTTGCGCGCGCTGGCCGTTGCGGGTGACGGGTCCCACCGCATCGGATTGAAAGCGGCTTTCCTGCCAGATCACGCGGGCGAAAAACTCCAGCGGCAGATCGTTCGCTTTTGCCGCCGATTCGATCATCAGGCACACCGCCTCGCGGGTGTCGGTGTCGCGCCCGTTCTCCCCGGGCTTTTGCGCCCCGCCCTTGTCATCCCTGCTTTCTTGCCTGTTTTTTTCCTGGGGGATCGCGAGTTCTTCGACGCTCGGCGTTGCTATTTCGCCGCCTGATATCACAGGCGCCGCGTCCTCCGCGATGGCCGCCGCCGGCAACGATAGCATCACCACGGCAACGCACAGCGCAGCACGCCAGCCGATGACCGTTTGCACCGCCATATCTCGTTCCCGCGGACCTGCTTGACACATCCGGCGAAGGGTCTAGCTATTCTTACAATGATGGCGCGCATGTGGGAGCGCATGACATGACGGCACCGCCCGACGACCACCTCGGCTTCGCGCCCGACGACGACGCGCCGATCCCCTATATGGCGCGGACCCGCGAATATTATCAGGCGATCGGCTACACCACGCCCTATCGCTGGGCGCATTATGTCGATGCGCCGTTCCAGCCGCTGAAAAAGCCTCTCGGCCGATCCCGCGTCACCATCGTCACGACGGCGGCGCCGTTCGATCCGGCGAAGGGCGATCAGGGCCCGGGCGCCAAATACAATGGCGGCGCCAAATTCTATGCCGTCTATGACGGCGATACCTCAAAGTCGCACGATTTGCGGATTTCTCATATCGCCTATGATCGCCTGCACACCTCGGCCGACGACAGCGGAACCTGGTTTCCGCTGCCGCAATTGCAGCGGCTCGCGCGCGCCGGTCGCATCGGAGAGCTCGCACCGCGTTTCCTGGGCGCCCCGACCAACCGCAGCCATCGCGTCACCATCGAGACCGATGCGCCGGAAATTCTCGCGCGCTGCCGCGAAGACAAAGTCGATGCCGCGGTGCTGGTGCCGAACTGCCCGGTTTGCCACCAGACCATCAGCCTGGTCGCTCGGCATCTGGAGGCCAACGGCATTTCCACTGTAGTGATGGGCTGCGCCAAGGACATCGTCGAGCACGCCGCGGTGCCCCGTTTTCTGTTCAGCGATTTTCCGCTCGGCAACTCGGCGGGCAAGCCGCACGACCCGGAATCGCAGGCCTTCACGCTGGAGCTCGCGTTGCGCGTGCTGGAATCGGCGGCCTCTGCGCAAACCACCGTGCAATCGCCGCTGCGCTGGAGCGCGGATGCCTGTTGGAAGCGGGACTACAACAACGTCGCCCTTCTCAGCGCCGAGGAGCTGGCGCGGCGGCGGCGCGAATTCGATGCACAGAAGGAAATCGCGCGCGGATTACGCGAGAGCGCAGCGTAAAACGACTGAAATCCGCGGTTTTCCGGCTATCATCGGTTTACGTTAACGCCTCATTTTGCCGGTCGCGGTCTTTCGCCCGCGGCGAAGCCGGGTAAGGTCCTGCCTCTTTATTGGGAGATTATTCGATGCTGGACCGACGCCAAGGCGCGCGCGACAAGGTTATTTATGGCGGCGTCGTCGAGATCGGCGAGCGTGGCGCGACCAGGGATTGCGTGGTCCGCAATATCTCCGAAAAAGGCGCTCAAATCGAATTCGGCAACGTCATCAAGCTGCCCCAAGAGAAGGTATCGCTGACGATCGCCCGAAAAGGCCGCTCCTTCCTGGCCAGGATCATCTGGTGGCGCGACAATTTCGTCGGCGTTGCGTTTAGCTCGGAGACGCCATCCGAGCTGCCCGTCTCCGATCTTGCCGAGCGGCTGCGCAAGAGCGAGCAGAAAAAGCGCCAGCTGCAGCGCCGGATCAACGACCTTCTCGGCGAAGGCTGATTGCGAACGCGCCCGACCAGGGCGTGTACGATCAGCGGTGCTTGGCCGGTGTAGACGCAGGCGTCATACTGCACGACGGAGTTACCAGCCAAAAATACCTTTAAGGCCGGCGTAAATCGATCCACCTGCTGTTACGACAATGCCCACCAGCGGTCCGGCGGTCGTAAGCAGACCCTGAATGGTGCGCGCGCGCCGGCGCAGTTGCTCGTCACCGACGTGCTGACCAAGCAGTCCGGCGATCTTGTAGGCGATCGCGTTAGGCCTTCCGCCCTGCGCCATCGTTTTCGGCAACACATCGAAGATCAGGAAGCCGAGAATGTTGCCGGTCACAAAAGCAAGGGCAATGCTTGCAATGTATTCGATAACCTCGCGCCATTCGATCCAGGGCCCCGGAATGATAGGGACGTTGTCGTTGAACCCGGTTACCATGAGCATGCAGGTTACAGCGAGCGCGGCCGTCAGGACGCCGATAAGGAAGGCGCCCCCAAATCCGATTTTCCGGCGTGCATAAAGCGCCAGACCGAACGGCAACGGAATGATGACCGATGCCAGGCGCAGATAGAGCGGCGTGACGTTCAATTCGATCGTGACGAAAATATGCGCCGCTACCAGCAAGACGATCGGGACCAGCACATACGCAATTGTGTGCATGGCAAAGTAGCGGAACGGGGCACGGATCCGCCCCAGTCTGGCGCTGACCCGGTCAATTTCGCGCTGCAGCCGATCGAGTTCGGAAACAATTTCCTGGATTTCGAGAATGACCGGACGAGCTACACGTAAATCCCGCGAGCAGTGCTTGCACGCGATAGCTTCATCCTTAATCGTTTCAGCGCAAAATGGACACTCCATCAGGACGGTCGTCGCTTTTTGCGGTGCCTCAGCTGTTCAAGTTCAGCCTTGGCCTTCATTAATTCATGCCGCACGATATCGCGTTTCCGAACCAGATCGTCGCGCTCGGCGATCAGCGATTTCGGTACCGCAATGTCGCGGCCACAGGAGCCGCAAACCAGCGCCTCCAAAGCGTTCTCCTTCAAACAAAACGGGCACGTCATCGGCGTTGCATCAGGGCGTAACCTTCAAGACAAAACTCGTGCTGCCAACGCGCCCGTCCGAATCCTTGATGTCGACCCTAACCATGTGGTCGCCCGCCGGCAGCTGGACATCCGGAATATCGATCCCGGTCGCCTGCACAAAAGGCTTGATGCGGCCGGTTAAATCGACGTTCGGCGTTCGCAGATAAGTGACTTTGACCGAGTCCGGGTCGACCTTTGCGCCACCATACGATTCAAACTTGAGTTGAAGATGCATCGGCGAATGAATCGGTTCGTTGTCGGCGATAAATTCTATCTTCGGACCCCGGGTGATTCCTCGCCGATCGGTTGCAATTGCTCCTTTTGGCGGCGGCAATTTGGCCTCTTCCTCCGTGATCAAAACCTGGGCGGCGTAGGCAGGAAACGACGCGCACATCGCGGTCGCAGCACAGTATATCAAGAGTCCTCCACTTAAAGCCCGCACGGTCACTCTCCCCTTCTCCGCAATAAATCAGCCTTAGCGCACGCCGCCGTCGCCAATGATCGAATACGGCGCCCAGAACAATGGATGGGCGTACGCAAATTCGGTTTTACCGTCGGCGCCGACGTAGCCGGGGCCGTCCGCCAGCGCCATCATGGCCTGCCGCAGGGCCTCCCCACGCGTGAGTTTCGGATCATCCGCCTGCCGCTTGAACAGATCTGTGACGAGTTCCCGCGCCGATTGCGAATGAACCGACCAGTTGGTGACAAGCAGCGCCCGCGTGCCCGCATAGAAAAATGCGCGGCCGAGGCCCGAGGCGGCTTCTGCGCCGGCTCCCGCTCCCGCTCCCGTGTTGCAGGCCGACAGCACCACCCAATCGGCATCGAGCTTCAGCGTGAGGATTTCCTCCATGGTGAGGAGCCCGTCGCCCGCGACGCCAGCGACGGCAGGCGCCGACAGCGCCAGCGCCGGCTGCGTCAGCCCGTTAAGTTCGCCAGGCACAAGCCCGTGGGTTGCGAAAGCCAGGACCTTGAATCCCGACAGGTCCATCGTCTTGACGGCATCCTCATTGGCGTCTTTACCGAGCTTGAGAACCTTCGAGGGGTCCGCCTGTAACGCAAGCGCAATCGACCTCAACTCATCAGCGGTGTCCGGCAGCCGCGGCAACATGGCAAGTTCGGCGCTGTTGACGCCTTCCAGCTTCGGACTTGACCGGCGCTTCAGCGGCATGCCGCGCGTCGTGACCGCGCCGGCATCCGCCACCTTGACCAAGGTTTCCGCTTTCTCCGCTTCGGCTGCCTGTTCGGCACTGAAAAGGGGATCGCCGAATGCAATCAACTCGCCACGCCCCGGCTTGCCCGGCGGCAATTGCCGCAAGGTCCGCAGCCCGGCGGACGACGGCACCATCGTGACCGCGTATTTCCGTGCCAGCCATGGAACGGCGCGATAGCTCGAAAACAACGGATCGTCGTTGGGATCGATCTGGGCTGGCGCAGTCGGCAGCAGCGATAGCGGCAACAGGCCGAGCGCGCCGTTGGTGACCACGATCAAACTCTTGGATTGCTTCCAGCCCGCCTCGACCGGCGCCAGCAACAGCGAATACAGTTCATAGGCGAGTTTCAGGTCGAACGGCGGGATGTCGGAAATCATCGCTGCCTGCGGCTCAAGCGCTTCGCGCAGCTTGCGCACCTTGCTCTCGATTTCGCCTGATGTCGCGTTGATCGCCGCGAAGGCCACCGCGCCCGTTTTCGGCACGGCCCAGACAAAACTCGCGTCGCGTCCGAAATAGAACGACAGCATGGCCTCGCCCTCGGCCAGCGTCGCCTTGATCTGATCGACGCTCGGCGGCTTTGGATCCACCAGATCGGCATAGGACGGGAAGCGCTTGTTGATTTCGGCACGGGCCTTTTCCCGGTCCGAACGCAACTTCTCGATCGAAGCGTTTACGCCCTTGACGCCCTTTTCGTCCCGCTCGGCGGATGGCATTGCCAGGATGTTGTTGAGCAGGCCGAGCTGCGCGCTCACCTGTTTGCCCAGATCCTGTTCGTTGCGCACGAGTTCGGCGAGTGCCGGGTCCTTGATCGAAGCGCGGGCGCCGGACGCCGTCAGCGCCTGCTGCACCGAACGGCCGCGGATCGAATCCGCGAGGCTGAAGGTGTCGGCGGCGACGTCGCCGCTCGCGGACTGCGTGTTCGCCAACAGCTTGATGTAGGCTTCGACAATGCCCTGCAGCCGCTGGCTCCGTCCGGCCACAACCGTCGCATCGTCATCGTCCGCATTCTCCCGCGAGGCGGCCAGAAGAACCGGCAGCGCGGCCTTGAACTCCCGGATGGAATCGGCATCCCTGCCGGCGCGCATCAGCCCGACCGCCAGAATCCCCCGCGCGGAAGCCGCATCAAAATGCTTTTCGCCAACGCGGGCGATCTCGCGTTTCAACAGCGCCTGGGCCGCCTCCAGGCCGGCCTTGGTTTGCCCCGAGGCGAACATGGCGTTGATGCGAGAGCCGTTCAATTCCAGCACCTCGCGCCGCCGCGGCTCCCACTTCGCGATCGCCTTGTCGAGCTCGGTATAGACGGAGGCGGCTTCGGGCAGCTTGCGCTGGAACGTCAGGATGGCGCCGAGTTGAGACAGGATCTGCGCGTTGGATTGGGCGTCGTCGGCGATATTCAAGGTGCGATTGATGTCGAGAGCGGTGCGCGCCAGCTTCTCCGCTTCCGCGTAGCGGCCCTCCTCGATCAGGATATTTGCAAGGCCCATAACGAACGTGGTGGTTTGTGGATTGTACTTGCCCTGGGCTTTCAGCCGCGATTGCAACGCGCTCCGCACATCGACTTCCGCTTCCGCAAGCCGGCCCTGCTTCGCCTTCGTGCGCCCGATGTTAAGAAGGTCGCCGTCCGCGCCCGCACGGATTTGCGATTCGGGTGGCGCATGTTCGATGGCCTTCGCGTCGGCTATCCACGCCATCTTCCACTCCCGCGCCTTGGCGTAAGCCGCCTCCGCTTCCCGGAATTGACCCCGCGCCTCAAAGATGAGTGCGCGAATGCCTTCGACGTCGCCTTCCCAGGCCCGTCCCTTGGTATTGTAGCTCGTGCGCCAGCCGGGCAGGCCGCTGGTGCGCGCTTCCTGGAGCAACGCGAGACTTCGGCGCATATAGCCCTCTGCCTGCGGGATATCTCCCATTTGCACGAGAAGACTGGCGGCGATGCGCTGCGCGTTGAAAAGGTAACCCTTTTGCCCCGGCCGGTTGGCGTCCGTGATCATGAACTGGGATATCTGCAGCGCGCCCTTGATATCGCCCAGCGCCAGCTTCTGAAGGGTGATGAACTGCCTGATGCGCTGGCCGAAATATCCGTCGCCTGATGCCATCGCCGACGCCAGCGCCTTCTCGCCGTCCGCCAGCGCTTCCATATTGCGGCCGAGCAGCCCGCGGGCAGTGCCGCGGTCCAGGTAGAAATTTGCCAAGTCAGACTGGGATGAATTTTTCTTCGGCTCGTTGTCGGCATCGGCCTTCAACTTCGCCAGCGTCGCAGGATCGGGCTTTTCATTGTCAAGAACTGCGGCGATATCGGCGATCGTGCGCGGCGGCGCGACGAACCCGGCCGGGAGCGCATTGCCGGGAGCCACCACGTCGGCCTTGGGCTTGCCGTTCTTGTAGATCTCAATGGCGACATTGGCCCTGCCATTGGCGGCATTGAGCGCCGCCAGCACGCAGGCCTTCATTTTCGGCGCCACGCCGGCCCGGCATTTCGCCAGATTGGCTTCGCGGTCGCCGCCCTTGCCCAGCCCCTGCATGCAGGCGTGAACGTTCGGCGAGCCCACGGTCTCCCGGCAGTTCGCGATGGCCTGCTCATGCGAGAGCGCGGAGGCACGTTCGCAACTGGCGATAACCGCGAGGAAGGCGACCAAACCCGAAGCGACAATCCCGGTAAGCGATTTTGCCGCGCCGCGTGCGTAAGAGGCCGTAATGCTCGGCGTTCGGGACATCGCAAGACTCCCCTCTATTTTGCAAAAACTAATTCAAAGCGGCCGATGTAAAGGTCGGCCCAAAAATGAAGACCTTAGGCTCTCCCGGCCTGGCTCAAATCATAATTTACCAGCGGCCTGAATAACCAAGGCCAAGTCTACCTTCCGCAGATACGATTTGGAACAGTAACCTGCGCCGGTCCCAGGGGCGATCCGGTCATTTTCGGCGCTTAGACCGGTTCTCCCTCCTGCCCGCTCGGGATGTTCGAGTCGGCTCATTGGCGCCGATTTCGGGTAATCCGACACATGTCCTGATATCGGGTAGTCCCGCACTTGCCGGCCGCCGCACCGCTACCCGCTGCAACCAGTTCGCCTCTATCCGGCGCGCCTTGATCGCTGCGTGATCGTCGCCTCCCCGCTTGCGTGTGCTGGCTTCGATGCGGTTGGAATTTTTCATTTGATAAATGGAATACAAAATTAAATAGTCGCTACAAAAAGCAGGGGCAAGGAAATGGCTGAGCCGATAGAGCAGGACAACATGCTTATCGAGTGGGACGCCGAGATCGTTGTGGACGACGGCCTGGTGTTACGTGCAGACGTGTTCCGGCCGAAGGCGCAAGGAAAATGGCCGGTCCTGCTGACATATGGTCCATACGCCAAGGGGCTCGCTTTTCAGAAGGGCTACCCGAGTGCCTGGCAGAGCATGATCGCAAACCACCCTGACGTTGCGTACGGCTCGACCAACAAATATCAGAACTGGGAAGTGGTCGACCCGGAAAAGTGGGTCCCTCATGGCTATGTCTGCGTGCGGGTTGACTCGCGCGGCACCGGACGATCGCCGGGACATGTCGATCATTTTTCTCCCCGGGAGACGCGCGACTTTTATGAATGCATCGAATGGGCCGGCGTGCAGACCTGGTCGAATGGCAACGTCGGCCTGAATGGCATCTCCTATTACGCGATCAACCAGTGGCAGGTGGCTTCCCTGCAGCCGCCCCACCTCAAAGCAATGTGTATCTGGGAAGGTGCGGCCGACTGGTATCGCGACATGACGCACCACGGGGGTATTCTCTCGACGTTTTGGGCAAACTGGTACGACATGCAGGTGAAGACCGTGCAGTTTGGTTTGGGGGAAAGAGGGCCTCGCAGCCAGGTCACCGGCGCATTGGTTTGCGGCGACCAAACAATGTCGGACGATGAATTGGCGCGTAACCGGTCGAGTTTCGGAGACGACATTCTCGCTCATCCCCTCGACGACGATTACCACAAAGCGCGTTCGCCAGACTGGGACAAGGTTACGGTACCGATTTTTTCGGCGGCAAACTGGGGTGGCCAGGGCTTGCACCCGCGAGGAAATTTTGAAGGTTTTACGCGGGCTGCGTCAAAGGAGAAGTGGCTGGAGTGCCACGGCCTGGAGCATTGGACGCATTTTTATACCGATTACGGGCGTGAACTGCAGAAGAGATTCTTCGATTTCTACCTCAAGGGCGAAGCCAACGATTGGGCTCAACAGCCGAAAGTACAACTGCAGGTCCTCCACATCGACCGTTTCGTCAAGCGGCATGAAACCGGCTGGCCGCTGCCCTCCACGGTGTGGACCAAGTTCTACCTTGACCCCAGGGATCAGACGCTTTCGCTGCAGCCGCCCGCAGAGGAGGCGGAGATCAGCTTTGCAGCGATGGGCGAAGGACTGACGTTCATTTCCAGGCCGCTCACGGAAGACACCGAGATCACGGGGCCGCTGGCGGCGGACTTGCGAATTTCTTCCAGCACCGAGGACGCCGATCTGTTCGTTGTTTTCAGGGTTTTCAGTTCGGACCTGCGCGAGGTGACTTTTGCCGGCGCGATCGATCCGCACACGCCGGTGGCACAGGGTTGGCTGCGCGCGTCTCATCGCAAGCTCGATCAAACCTTGTCCCGGCCGTACCGTCCTTACCACAGCCATGACGAGGTGCAGCGGTTGCAGCCGGGCAAGCCCGTCGATCTTGCCATCGAAATATGGCCGACATCGATCGTCGTCCCAAAAGGCTATCGTATCGCGCTGACTGTTCGCGGAAAGGATTATGAGTGGCAGGCAACAACCGGCGCGAAACTCTCCAATTTCAAGAACGAGTTATTGGGATGCGGACCGTTTCTGCACAATGATCCCCGCGATCGGCCGCACAGGCTGTTCGCGGGAACGACCACGCTTCATATCGACAGAAAGGGCTTCAGCCACGTCCTGGTTCCGATCGTCGCAAGTCGCTAAAATAAATCAAAAAAAGGTCTGCCGGATCGAAGCAGGAAACATCAGGGAGAAACACCATGGGAATTTCGCGTCGTGGATTTGTATCGGGGATTGCGGGAATTGGCCTCTCAAGTGTCGTTGCTCCCGATCGTGGGTGTGCGGGCGAAGGCCCGATCCGTATCGGCCTGTTGACGGTAAAGACCGGACCCCTGGCTTCCGGCGGCATAGACATGGAGCACGCCCTCATCATGTTTTTGAAAGAGCGCGACTACATGATGTCGGGTCGAAAGGTCGAACTGGTGACAGCGGATACCGCGGGCGTCCCTGCAACGGCCCGGACCAAGACTCAGGAAATGGTGGAAAAGAACAATGTCCATTGCCTGATTGGACCACTTGCGGCTTTCGAGGCGCTGGCGATCGACGACTATATTCGTCAGGCCAAAATTCCCACCCTGTCAGTCGCCGCCGCAGAAGACATGACTCAGCGAAACGCAAACCCGTGGTTCGTCCGTGCGACGTCCACTTCTTCCCAGTGCGCGCACCCGCTCGGCGAATATGCTGCGAAAGAGCTCAAATATAAGAAGATCATTAGCATCGCTGACGATATTGCCTATGGCCAGGAAATGTGCGCCGGTTTTCAGCGCGTCTTCGAAGACAATGGCGGCCAGATCGTTCAAAAGCTGTTTCCGCCGCTCACCGTTCCCGATTACGGCAGCTATGTCGGACAGCTGAAGAGTGCAGACGCCATCTTTCTGGGTTTTGCCGGTTCGAACGGTTTCCGTTTTCTTCGGCAATTCGTAGATTACGGGCAAAAAGATAAAATGCAGGTCATTGGTGGAATGACCGCGCTGGACGAAGCGGTGCTGCGCAACATGGGTGACGAAGCGCTGGATATTGTCACCACCTGCTGGTATTCGGCCGAACTGGACGCGAAGCCGAACCAGACCTTTGCACCGGCTTTTCGCAAAGAGTTCAAATACGATCCGGGATTTTACGCGGCGAGCACGTATGTCAACGGAGCGGTTTTGGAAGCCGCGGTCAAGGCCGTCAACGGCAATGTTGAAGACAGGCCTGCGATGATGGCAGCACTTCGGTCGGCCAACGTCGACACCGTGCGAGGGCCCGTCAAATTTGACGATCTTGGCAACGTGGTGGGCAACGTCTATTTGCGAAAGGTTACCCGAAAGGACGGCCGGCTCGTCAACTCGGTATTCAAAACCTACCCGGATGTCAGTCAATTCTGGACTTACGGCAAGGAAGCCTTTCTCGCCAACCCGGTTTATTCGCGCGAATTTCCCCCGGCCAAATATCTGGAGCGATAAAGCCTGCGCGTTCGACCGCGCACGCCCTCGCGAAGGCACCGCCCATTAAAAAGCCGGCGGTCTTGCGACGCGCCGGCTTCCAAATTCGCAATATCAGGTCGCTCACACCTTGACCAGCGGACCTCGTGAGGCCGGGCCTTTCGAGCCGCCGCTGGGTCCGCTCGGTTTCGGCTTGCGCGGCACGGTGCGCTTGCGCGCGCCGGGCAGTTTCTCCGGCTTCGGCGTGACCGGACCTTCGACATATTCGAAGCCTATTTTTTCCTGATCGGCTTCCGCAGCCGCCTCGTCCTTTACCAGCACGACGCGGACGTGGCCGCCGCCCTTGAGCTTGCCGAACAGCACCTCGTCCGCCAGCG
>Ga0209117_1000662_pt1 | contig 13238 bp, 13 predicted proteins | sample BlaSpr_A8_OM2_M2_FD_187978 | JGI IMG/M metagenome (GOLD analysis project Ga0209117, IMG submission 187978) | Forest soil microbial communities from Thunder Bay, Ontario, Canada - Black Spruce, Ontario site 2_A8_OM2_M2 (SPAdes) (version 2) | ecosystem: Environmental > Terrestrial > Soil > Boreal...
TCAAGGGCGAGCCGATGAAACCGTTGCCGCCGACCAAAAGGATTCGCATACGAGATTAGATGAGAGTGTATCAATACCGGGTATTTTCTATGTCCTCGACCAGTTTGTCGGGGCACGCCGGAATACCCTATGATCTAGCTTCTCAACAGAGTAAAATTTCGTTCGCCATCCAACGAAAGCGAGAGACTGGTTTTGCCTTCCTTTGGCGAAAAACTGAAACAGGAGCGCGAAAAGCGCAAGATCACGCTGGAGCAGATTTCCGTCTCCACCAAGATCGGGACCCGCATGCTTCAGGCATTGGAAGAGGATAAGTTCAACCAGTTGCCGGGAGGCATCTTCAACAAGGGTTTCGTCCGCGCCTATTCCCGCTTCGTTGGCCTCGACGAAGAGCAAACCGTTGCCGACTACCTGCAAGCTTCCGGCGACGCCCCTCCCGTTTCGACCGAAATCGCGGCGCGCGAAGACGGAGCGCGCGAAAATGCAGAGAACGTCAGCCGCCTGGAAGCGATCTCCGACGCCCCTGCTCGCCCACTACCCTGGGGCCTGTTCGCCGCGCTTCTGCTCGTAGTCGCCCTGGCACTCTCCCTCTTGAGCCGTCGCCAGCGGGAGCACGCGAGACAGTCAGTTCGGCCGACTCCAACCACGGTCGCGGCGCAGTTACCAGCGGCGCCGTTATCAAGCGAAGTGTCAAGCAAAGTGTCCGGCAAAAATAGTGGCGCCGGTTCGCCCACCTCTGGTGCCGAGACCCATGGTGTGCCAACAACTAGTTCGCCGACCGGCGAATCTGCCCCGTCGGTCGCCCCCAAAACACCTCAGGACTTAGCCGCTGCCGCCCCCCCCACAACTCCGGGCGAGTTTACGGTCGTCATCCAGGCCCGCGAAGAATCCTGGATTACGATCACCGTCGACGGCACAACTGCCTCGTCCGAACTTTTGGCCGCCGGCAGCGAACGCGCCATCCGAGGCCGGAAAGAAATCATCGTCAAGGCCGGAAACGCCGGTGGCGTCGACTTTCTATTCAACGGAAAGAAGCTCGACATCGGGGGCGAGCTCGGGGAGGTCAAGACAATTACTTTTGGGCCCCGGGGAGTGTTGCCGAATGCCCCGCCACCGCCGCCGACGCCTTAAGTTTGTCTCTTTCTTTTCTTCCGTTTGCCGCCCACCTTCCACCGTTCAATGCCAACTGACTCCCAGTTAATGTCAGATCCCTCCGGCCCCGGCCAATTCCGTTGCGCTTAGGCGGTCATCTCTGGTACCGTTGCAAAGAAGATTAAGCCAAACCCCCGGTCAAGAAGCCCGTGGCTCCGTAGGCCTCCCTTATCGGAAGTAAAGGCTCGAAGTTACCTTGAGGAGATACCAGCTTGCCAGCAACCAATCGTTTTCTGTTTACCTCGGAATCCGTAACCGAGGGACATCCGGACAAGATCGCCGACCAGATTTCCGATGCCATTCTCGACGCCTGCCTTCGTGAAGATCCGACCAGCCGCGTCGCCTGTGAAACCCTGACCTGCACCGGCCTGGTCGTGATCGCCGGCGAGATCACTACCAAGGCTTATGTTGATTTTCAAAATCTCGTCCGCGGCGTCGTGCAATCGATCGGCTACGACAACGCGGTGTATGGCTTCGACTCCAACACTTGCGCGGTAATTTCGAGCATCAACAAGCAGTCTGGCGATATCGCCATGGGCGTGGATACCGGCGGCGCCGGCGACCAGGGGATGATGTTCGGCTTCGCCTGTAACGAGACCCCCGAACTGATGCCACTTCCGATTTCACTGGCACATAAGCTTACCCAGAAACTTTCGGAAGTCCGCAAGAACGGCACCTGCCCTTACCTTCGTCCTGATGGCAAATCCCAAGTCACCGTCGAATATTCCGAACCGGGGAAGGTGAAGCGCGTGGATGCGGTGGTCGTCTCCACCCAGCATTCCGAAACTGTCGGCAACGACGAACTGCGCGCCGACATTCTGAAGCACGTCATTCAGACCGTGATCCCCGCCAACCTGCTCGATGAGGACACCAAGTACCACATCAATCCCACCGGACGGTTCGTCATCGGCGGTCCCATGGGCGATTCCGGTCTGACCGGACGCAAGATCATCGTGGACACTTACGGTGGCATGGGACGTCACGGCGGCGGCGCATTCAGCGGCAAGGATCCGACCAAGGTGGATCGCTCGGCCGCCTACATGGCGCGCTACATTGCGAAGAACATCGTGGCCGCCGGATTGGCGGATCGCTGCGAAGTGCAACTCGCTTACGCGATCGGAGTGGCTGACCCCGTCAGCGTATTGGTGGATACCTTCGGAACCGAGAAGATCGATGCCAATCTGATTCCGGGTCTGGTGCGCGCCAACTTTAAGCTAAAGCCGCGCGAGATTATCGAGACGCTTAACTTGCGGCGTCCGATTTATCGCAAGACAGCGGCGTACGGACACTTCGGCCGCAGCGACCCCGATTTCACCTGGGAGGCGACCGACAAAGCCGCCAAACTGGCGTCTGACGCCGGCTTGAAGCGGGAACCGGCAGGAGCAAGGAAATAAGGTCAAAAGTCAGAAGTCAAAATGCAGAAGTAAAACCCAAGCAAATTGGGCTCCGACTTTTGACCTTGACTGACAAGCCAAACATCTCATGCGAAACTGAAATCCAAGGCGGGGTTTCACTTCTTCAATTTGACTTTGCACTTTTGACTTTGCACTTTTGACTTTGAGGCACCGGGGATAGGGAGAGAAATGGCTACGACATCGGTTAGCAGCGACGTTAAGGGATTTGAACTGGCCGATCTGGGCAAGAAACGCATCGAGTGGGCGAACCAATCGATGAAGGTGCTGCAGATCATCCGCAAGGAATTCATCAAGAACCAGCCGCTCAAAGGCATCCGCGTTTCGGCCTGCCTGCACGTGACGGCCGAGACCGCAAATCTAATGATCGCGCTGCGCGACGGCGGCGCCGACGTGGCTCTGTGCGCTTCGAACCCGCTTTCCACGCAGGATGATGTCGCCGCCAGCCTGGTGCGCGACTACAACCTTCCCGTCTTCGCCATCAAAGGCGAGGACAATGACTCCTACTATTCGCACATCATGGCGGCGGTCGATCACAAGCCGCAGATCACGATGGATGACGGCGCCGACCTGGTCTCCGTGCTGCATACCAAGCGCACGGCGGAACTAGCGAATGTGATTGGCGGAACCGAGGAGACGACCACTGGCGTGATTCGCTTGCGCGCCATGGCGAAGGAAGGGGTGCTGCGCTATCCCATCGTGGCCGTCAACGACGCCGACACCAAGCATCTTTTTGATAACCGCTACGGCACCGGCCAGTCGACGATTGACGGCATTATCCGCGCGACGAATTTCCTGCTTGCGGGATCGAAGTTCGTGGTCGCCGGTTACGGCTGGTGCGGGCGCGGCCTCGCTTCGCGCGCACGCGGCGCGGGAGCGGAAGTCATCATTACAGAAGTGGATCCGACCAAAGCGCTGGAAGCGGTCATGGACGGGTTCCGCGTGATGAGCATGGAAGAAGCCGCCAAACTCGGCGACGTTTTCTGCACCGTCACCGGCAACAAGAACGTGCTCGCCAAGCAGCACTTCGAACTCATGAAAGACGGCGCCATCATAGCGAACTCGGGCCACTTCAACGTCGAAATCGACATCCCGTCGCTGGAGAAATTGTCGTCCTCAAAACGCACCACGCGCAACTTCGTCGACGAGTACTCGCTGAAAGACGGCCGCCGCATTAACCTGCTCGGAGAAGGCCGCCTGATCAACCTGGCTGCCGCCGAGGGTCACCCGGCGTCGGTGATGGATATGAGTTTTGCCGACCAGGCGCTTTCCTTGGAGTACATGGTGAAGAACTACGCTTCGCTGGAAAAGAAGGTGTACACGGTTCCGGCGGAACTCGACAAACGCGTGGCCAAGCTCAAGCTGGAATCGCTCGGCATCAAGATCGACCGCTTAACCTCGGAGCAGGAAGAATACCTGGCAAGCTGGTCGGAAGGAACGTAGGCCTAGCTTCTGGCTCTTAGCTCTTAGCTCTTAGCTCTTAACTCTTAGCTTTCAATTAGCGATTCTCAGGGGCGGCGCCAGCCGCCCTTTGTTTCGTATCAGAGGATTCGTATCGGGGTACCGCTTTAGCGATGCCGTAATTCCTCAAAATCAGACGCCCCTTTCGGGGCCGGGTCATTCCCCCTCCTCAAGTCTTCCGCCGCCTCGCCGATGAATCCGCACGAGGGGATTCACGTGACGGTTTCGAACTCCAAAGTGCTCCTGGTTGAGGACAGTAAATTCCTCCGGATCGCCAATGAGCGCGCCTTGTCCAAAGCCGGTTTCGAGGTCAGCACCGCCGCCGACGGCGAGGAAGCGTTGCAGGTCGCCAAGGACCAACTGCCCGACATCATCCTGCTCGACATGCTGCTTCCCAAGATCAGCGGTCCGGAAGTCCTAAAAGCCCTGAAAGGTAATCCCGCCACCATGGACATTCCGGTCATCGTCCTGACCAGCCTGTCGCAGAAGAACGAGGAAAAACTCCTCAGCGAAGGCGCAGTAGCCTACTTCGAGAAGTCCGCTCTGGAACTCGACAAAAGCTCCGATCGCCTCGCGACCACCGTGGAGACGGTGCTGCGCCGGGTCAATCACCAAAAAAACCTGGATCTTCGTTTGCGGGAATTAGCTGTCAAGAAGGCTACTGCCGACTGATGACTGACAGTGGCGGCTGAGAAATTCCAGCCGCGGCGATAGAATGAAATGCATGTACCACTACAATCCCGCGACCGCCCTTGAAGAACTGACCGAAGACGCTACCCTACCCAATCCCGTCCACGTGCGCGACATGATGCTGCGCCGCAAACTCACCGCCGACCAGTCGCTGGAGCTGAACCGCATTTTCCTCGAATACCAGAAATTTTTTGGCGAAGCACAAAAGCTGGGCAAAGAAATCTTGAAGCGGTTGGCAGCATAATTCTGTTGTGCTTCACTCCGCTGGCGGGCTTCGCCCGCCGGGACAGCCGGGGGCGGCTGTCCCTACGTGAGATGGAACCGATCAGGCTTTGCCGTGGATCTTAGCCCACCACCAGCGGACGCCGACGAACAGGAAACGCCAGTCGTGGAGGAATTCAGGCGGCTTGCCCTCGAAGGCGTGGCCGATGAACTGGAAAACCCATCCGATGAGGAACAGAGCCAGCGCGTACAGCCACAGCCGGTGGAAATAGATGCTGGCGATAAAAACTGGGACCGAGAGCAGTATGGTCGGGATGCCCAGCGTGTGACAGACGCGGTTCACCGGATGCCGATGACTGGAACCATATTGCGCGATCCACTGCTCGTTGCTGCGTCCGCCCAGCACGCGCAGGATGATATCACGAAAAAAAAACGGCTGGCAGATTCATATGGATCGGGTGATCGGGCCATCGGGTGATCGGGCGATCATAAGTCAAAGGCCAACTTCGATGGCCCGATGACCCGATGGTGAGATGACCCGATAGCTCAGATGACCCGATCAATTGTGAGCTGTTAGCGGCGACCTCGGAACCCACTGCGGAAGCCTTCGCCTCGGCCGCGCCCTTCGAAGCCGCCCCGAACCGCCGAACCATTTCTATCAAAACCATGTCTATCAAAACCATGTCTATCAAAGCCGTGTCCACCAAAACCACGTCCCTCAAATCGGCCGTCAAAGCCGCGACCGTAGCCGCGTCCGTAGTATGGGTGTCCCCAGCCGTGGTACCAGGGGCCTGCGCCGATAAAGATCCCGTTCACGAACCAGCTCGGACCGTAGTAGCCGTAGGGCGCGCAAGTATACGGATAATCCGGGTAATAGCCGTAGGCGCAGACCGGCGGGCCAGCCACATAGCCGCCGAAGCCGATGCCCACTCCGACCCTGACCTCAGCCTGCGAGTACGCAACCGGCACAGTCAGTAAAGCCAGCAGTGCAACATATCTCAGGTATTTCATGGTGAACCTCCCTTTCATCCCCTCAGCGATTCGCTGTTGCGATGCAACGTTGCGATTCGCCGGAGTATGAGGTCCTTCAGCTTTCTGTTTCTTCTGAAGCGCCTACTCACTTGAACTCGGATGGGGGCGAAAAGTTGCTGCAAGACGAGTGGCTGATTTCAGCCATCCTGCGTGAAATCAACCACTTGGAGAGGGCTGGGTGAAGCGGAACGTAAAACGCTAAGCAGCGCACAACTTGCGATCGGATGGGCCACCCGCCGCGTGGTCGAAGGTATATAGTGTGAGCCTGCGGCAAGCAAAGAAAATTCTGGTTAAGGAGCCTTACTATGAAGCGCAGTCTCGCGATTACCGTGTTGTGTACCGCTGTGGCACTGGTCATTAGCGCCCCAGCCAAGGATGTACCTAAGGACGTTCAACAGACTCTGATCTCGCTTGACAAACAGTGGGGTGAAGCCGGGGGCGACACGGCCAAGCTTGACAAAATCATCGGCGACAACTTACTGGCTGTCGGTTCCAAGGGTGAAGCGCAAGACAAGCAGCAGCTGATTGCCGACAATAAAGCTACGAGCTCCGGTGTGCAGAATGCTTCTTACGTCGCAGACGAATATAAGTTCGAGATGCTCAGCCCCGACGTGGTTGTGATGACACACCGCGGAACGACCAAGGGCATGCAGAATGGCAAAGAAGTCACGGAGTCGCACCGCAGCCTTCATGTTTTCGAGAAGAAAGATGGCCGTTGGCAGGTAGTGGCCAACGCACAACTCCCAATAGCAAAGTAAATGCGGAACGCTGTAGAAATCGCAAGCGTCTCCGCGAACGTGGGGGCGGCGGCCCGTTTAATTCCGGGGTGATAACCCATGTTTACCGCTACCCCCACCCCCCTTTTTTCGGTATATTAGAATCATAGGGTTAGCGGGAATTCTCCGCAAAGTCTTAAAGAATAAGGACTTATATGGAAAGTCTTCCGGAATAAGGACTTAGGTTGTCAAAGAGCGCTGAAAATGGGTTTGGGGCAGCTTCGAGATCCGTCATGGGAGACGTACACTCGTAATCTGCCCCAATCAGATAACTATTTTCGCACGGACCAGTGGGCGTGTCTGTGACGGGACTCACAGATGGTTTGTGATGAAAAAGTTCAGGGGTCGGATTGCAGACGTGGGAACGCCCGCGGCCATGTCCCCGCTTGGGATTTTTGCTTGGTATCTCCCGGTCCTACTGGGGGCGATGGTTCGCCGCCGGGAGACAGGTGTCAAAGGCCCCCGCCGTTTCGCACAGAACGCGAAAAGGGCAGGGCACCCTCGGGAGCAAAGTTGCGGAGGGAAGGCTGGGCCAGCCCCCATCCATCTCACAGTCCTAGAAGCACAGACAAAGAGAGCGGCCGGCGAGGCCGCTCTCTTTATTGCTGTGTGTAATCCCGGAGCCTCTACCGCTTAATACGAAAGCACGCAGCCTCCCGAGTCGCTGTTGAAGGCATTGCTCCACAGCGATTGCACCGGGTATGTGCCAGTCGAGAAGCTCACGGCTGCCGCCGCGCCCTGATTGCCGGTGGTGATCCAGGCGCACTTGTCGCCGTTCTCGGCGCCGCCTGAATCCAGCCAACCGCTGCTCGGGAACTGGTCGGTGATCGTCTCAGCGGCCTCGTGACCTTCGACGATCGTGATGCCGGCCTTAGGCCCCAAGCCATTGAAGTTGGCGCCGCAGCTTGCGCCGGCGTCGGTGATGTAAGGCAGATTGGTGTAAGCGACATCGCCCGATGTAGAACTAGTCGAGCTGTGATAGGCGCAGTATTGTCTTCCAAAACCCGAGGAATTGTTCCCCGTCGCCGTTGCAATTACATACTGCGCGCTCGCATTGCTTGCGACGGTCGTGTTGCCGAAGTGCGCGGCGGCACGCACCGCCTCAGCGGCGAGTTGTGACTGGCGCGGATGCGATGGCGCTGCGCTGGTATTGTCATACCAGAACGTAATAAATTCGCCTGTCTTATTGCCGGCGGCCGTGCCTGCGCCATTACAGAAGACAGTGCCGGAGGCAACTCCCTGGCAGTACTGCGTAACGGAGTTCAGCCAGGAGCTGCCACTTGCGCCTGTGAGGAAGTTTTCAACAATTCCTGCTTCACCGCTGGGATCATTGTTGTTCCACTGCGAGCCCCAGAACACCACATAAATCTTGGGCGCCGTCTCCACGCCGATGGGGCCGGCCGAGCCGTCGCTGGTCCCGCCATGGTAGGAAAGGTTATTCGAGGTGCTGGCCAGCGGCGCGCGGCGGGCTTGCCGCGCTGCTTCTACGGTCGGATAAACGATCACCGGCGGCTGGCCCTCTTCGAGGTACCGCACACCTCCGGGGTTGCCATCGTAGTTCATCGCTTGGCGTGGTGCCAAAGAAGAATCCTGCGCCCATGCGACACATGTCGCGCACAGCAAGGCGGCCAGGACTGGTAAGAGATATCGTTTCATTTACTTCCTCCTCAAGAAGTGTTTTTTGAAACTAGGCTTGGAGCGAATCCCGCGCTGCCGTACCCCACGGCTATGATTCGTCAATATGACCTAAGCTTTGATCACCGTTTGCCCACACCGTGCTGCGTGCCGTTGAGAGGAGTCTCGCCGATGTCGCTTCACTGATTCCTCGGAACAGAAGCTCGCCGTCGTGCGATTGTTACAGTATCGTGAAAGATCCCCTCCACCCAATAGCACAACCAGTGTGCTGGAATGGCACTATCGTGCCACAACTAAGGGATTCCCCTTAGGCAACATGAACAGGGACGATAGCGCGAGTTCCTGCTCAGTCCGGCGTAGTCGAAGACCCCAGACACGCCTAGAAACTTCATGCACGAGAACCGGGAGACCTCGGAGATGCCTGCCGCCTCACTGGGCGGTAGGACGGCGGGAGAAGGCTCAGGCCACACGGCCCGCGTGCACATCTCCGAGGAGTCACACAGCGGCATAGTACCGATGAATCATTCGAACAAAGACGGAAAGTTCGTCGGCGGAGAGTGAGGAGGGAAGGCTGCTGATCCAGGACAAGGCCGAGGATGTCAAACTCGGTCGCTTTGTTGCCCTCAAGTTCCTGCCCGACGACGTAGCCAAAGACCCGCAGGCACTCAGCCGCTTCCAGCGCGAAGCCAAGGCTGCGTCCGCACTGAATCATCCGAACATCTGCACCATCCACGAAATTGACGACCAGCATGGCGAAGCGTTCATCGCCATGGAATTTCTGGACGGGGGCTGATTAGATAACCGTGTCGGCTCCTTTCCTCCGAGCCTTGGTTTGTTTGAGCGCACCAAGTCTACTCGGTCGAATGGAGCCGACACGGTTATCTAATCAGCCAAACAAGTCACTGACGCACAGAGGCTCCGCAGATTCCGACGTGGGGCTTCACTTCATGCTGCCTGTTCCAAGGTACCATTCAGGTACTTGGTGGTGCGTTTCTTCTTGTGGATATCGCAACCAAAACGCCAAGGGCCATACGTAAATTTCCTGAAGCCTGAATCGCTAGGCTCTTCCACTCTGTTACGAACCGCATTGGTTGCTTGTTCGCCACAGGTGTCGCAGACATTTCCTCCGAAAACATTCGTCGGATTTACTTCCACCATGCTCATTCTCGTACCCTCCGCCGAGTGAAAAACCGCCGCCCAAATTCAGGTTTGACCTTCGCTCTATGGAGCTATTTTACTGCATTTGGCGGAAAGTAGTGAGTTCCCGGCGGGTGGGCGCGTGGCCCACCTTCTGGGGTTGTTTTTCCTTCCCACACCGCAACTCTGGGGTGCCCAGTCCTTTGCGTTCTTTGCAAGGGCGGGTGGCGATGCTGCCTGACACGGTATTGTTCGTTCTGTCGTGCGACCATTTTGTCGGGTGCCCACGTCCCGCGCTTTTCGAGAGGTGGGATGCCGCGGGCGTTTTCACTTCTGCAATCTGACGCGGACCTGTTTCATCACAAACCATCTGTGATCAGCACCGCCTTGGCACAGTCCGCGGCGGCCGAGCTTGCGGTCGGCTTGGACGGGCGGGACGCCCGTCCCCACACGAACCTCATCATTTACAATCGGAGATTCTCTCGATTGGAAACCGTAACCATGCACCGCTGGTCGCAACTGTTTATTCCTACGCTTCGCGAGGCTCCGGCTGATGCCGAGGTCGCTAGTCACAAGCTTCTGGTCCGCGCGGGATACATCCGTCAACTGGGCGCCGGGATCTACTCGTTTCTTTTCCTCGGCAATCGCACTACGCAGAAGATCATGGGGATCGTCCGCCAGGAGATGGACAAGATCGGGCAGGAGTTCTACCTGCCCGCGCTGAATCCGCGCGATCTCTGGGAGGAGAGCGGACGCTGGTCGCTCATTGGCGAGAACATGTTTCGCCTCAAGGACCGCAAGGGCGCCGATCTGTGCCTGGGCTTTACGCACGAAGAAGTCATGACCGACATTGCGCGCAAGGAGCTGCGCAGCTACAAGCAACTGCCGCAGATCTGGTATCAGATTCAGACCAAGTTTCGCGACGAGCCTCGTCCGAAGTCGGGATTGCTGCGGGTGCGTCAGTTCACCATGAAAGACGCTTACTCGTTCGACATGGATGCGGCCGGGCTCGACGTTTCTTACCAGAAGCATCACGACACGTATTGCCGCATCTTCGACCGCTGCGGGCTGAAGTATATGGTGATTGAGGCGCACTCGGGAGCCATGGGCGGATCGAAGTCGCAGGAGTTCATGGTGCGCACTCCGGCGGGCGAGGACAAAGTCGTAAGCTGCACGAATTGCGACTACGCCGCCAACCTGGAGAAAGCAACAAGTCAACTTGACGCTGTCGAAGATTTGGAGGGCAGAGGCAATGAACCAACGATAGTCAAGACTCCTGGCAAGGAGTCGATAGCCGAGGTGTCTGCGTACTTGAATGTCAGCCCGGCCAACATTATGAAGACCATGATCTACGTCGCAGAGGCAGAGGACAAAGGCACCGGACGGATCAAACCCACCGAGCAACGTCCTCCCGTAGTTGCCGTTGTCCTGCGTGGGGATCACGGAGTGAGTGAAACGAAGCTGAACAGCGTCGTACAGGAACTAACAAAGCGCCCCGGAGCGCGGCTTGCGGAAAAACCAGAGATTGAATTATTTGGAACATATGCGGGATCCATCGGACCATATCTGCTTCCGGAACCTTATGGTTCAGCCGGACCTAAATTGGAAATCATCTTAGATTCTGCTTTGCAAGGGCGAAAAAACTTAGTTGCTGGGGCGAACAAGGAAGGATTCCACTACTGGGATGTGACCCCAGAGCGAGATTTCATTCCATCACGCGTGGCTGACATTAGAGAAGTCAAAGCGGACGAGGGCTGCCCCACCTGCGGTCATGTGGTGCGCATCGATACCGCAGTCGAGGTCGGACACATCTTCAAACTGGGCTACAAGTATTCCGAATCCATGGGCGCGCGTGTGCTCGACCGGAATGGCAAGGAAGTTGCGCCAATTATGGGCAGCTACGGGATTGGCATCGAGCGCATCCTGACGGCGGCGGTCGAGCAAAGTAACGACGAGAACGGCTTCTGGCTGCCGCCTTCCATCGCGCCGTTCGAGGTTGTGGTGGTGTCGACCAATTCGAAAGACGAGGCGATCCGGAAGGCCTCCGAGGACATCTCGCAGCAGCTCGAATCCTCCGGATTCGACGTTTTACTCGACGACCGGGACGAACGGCCGGGGGTGAAGTTCAAGGACGCCGACCTGGTGGGCATACCCTTTCGCGTCAATGTGGGAAAGAAGGTTACCGAAGATACCGTGGAAGTCGTTCGGCGCTCGACTCTCCAGAGGGAGGACGTTAAGATTTCTGCCATAGCCGAGTATTTCCAAGGACTGCGCCCATGACTGGGCCCGGCCGCTCGCTAGCCCGGAGAACAGCCCTTAGCGCATGACGGAAAGCTCGCGATTGGAAATTCGCAACCGGCGATTTGGCGATTGTTTTTTATGACAACTCTGAAATTAGTCTTCGGCGTGGCCGTCTTCGTGGCGATGGTCATCGTGGGCATCAAGGTCGTCCCGCCGTATTTCGCGAACTACGAGCTCGAAGATGCGATCAAAACCGAAGCTCTGCAGGCGACCTACAGCACGCGCTCGGAAGACGACGTTCGCGACGCCATCATCAAGCACGCCCGCAACTACGATATTGCATTGACGGCTAAGCAGGTGCATGTTTTGCGGGTGGGCGGGTTCGGCGCCGGCACCCTCGCCATTGACGCCGAGTACAGCGTTCCGATCGACCTGCCCGGCTACTCGACGACCCTCGAGTTCCATCCGTCGTCGAAGAACAAAGGCGTGTATTGAGGAGCAGCAGTTCTCGGTTCTCCTTCGACCGTGATGCAGGCTCTCGCTTTGCGCGACGCCTCCTTGCGCAGGCGCGGCGGCGACGCAATCCGGAGCAAGCCGTCCTCTTCGACCGCGCCCGCAGCCTATCTGGCAGAAGCGGTTCTCCGACGAGGCCACCCTTCGGCTATCGCTCAGGGCAGGCTTTCTCAAAAAGCGCGAGAAGTGGCGCACCCCCAGTTATTTCGGTCAATGTTCAAAGACAAACCCGCAGTATACTTTCCCAGTTAGAGTGGCCCACCCGCCTGGGCCGCCCTCCGAACCAAAATTCTTAGACGGTCCGAGACGGGGCAAGCCCCGTCTCTACGTTCTTCCGCAGCATGAGTTTTTTCCGGAGCCTGTGAAGCCGGGCCTTCCCAAAACCCACACCCCGTCCATCTCTTGACACGCATCCAAATAGTTGTAGCGGCCGTCTTCTGATTTAGAATCAACCAGCGACGCACCTTGGCTCCAAAATCAGTTTCGGACTCAGAATTGCTCTTCGTGGATGATGCACAGCCACCCCCATGGCCATTAGGCTGAAAATTCCGACGGTTCGACGCGGCGGTCTTAGTAGATTAAGCCGCAGTGGAAGCCGCGGGAGTGGCCGCTTGCTGGCCCGCGATCCTGTCGTGCGGATTGCCCTGCTCGGTTTTCTCTCGGTGTCGCTGCTGGTGGTCGGCTTTTTTGCCTACTGGTATGTAAAGTACGACCGCATCATCGAGCAGCGCTTTCGCGGTCCGGCGTTCGCCAGTTCGGCTAAGATTTTCGCTTCTCCGCAGGTGGTGAGGATCGGATCGAAGTTGCCCCTCTCTGAAATTGCGGCGGAGCTGCGTCATGCGGGCTATGCCGAAAAGGACGGTGCATCTCCGCTGGGCAGCTATCGTCTGCATGGCGGCTCGATTGAAGTTCTGCCCGGACCCGCGTCTTATCACAGTCCCGAACCGGCCACCATCACCGTCGCGGCGGG
>Ga0209117_1000663_pt1 | contig 13227 bp, 12 predicted proteins | sample BlaSpr_A8_OM2_M2_FD_187978 | JGI IMG/M metagenome (GOLD analysis project Ga0209117, IMG submission 187978) | Forest soil microbial communities from Thunder Bay, Ontario, Canada - Black Spruce, Ontario site 2_A8_OM2_M2 (SPAdes) (version 2) | ecosystem: Environmental > Terrestrial > Soil > Boreal...
TGGATAAGGGTTTCGACGTGGTTGCGATATCCGGCCAGGTGAATGGCGGATCGGCCATGCTGGTGACCAACGATCTGCCCGTCACCCCGGAAGACTGGGATTCCCTGAAGAAGGTGATTGCCGAGTTCAAGGCGGCCGGCAAGCCGTTCCGCGTCGCCGCCTCGCGCGGCAATGCTCAAGATATTCACATGCGCGGGGCGTTCGCCAAGCAGGGTATCGACGTCAACAAGGACGTTCAGTTCGTCAATATTCCAAATCCATCCGATCATCTGCAGGCGTTGCGGCGAGGAGAAATCGAGCTGATCTGCACCGTCGAGCCGTTCGGCACCCAGATCGTGCAGCTGAACGCGGCCAAGCTGTTCACCCATCCCTATGATCAGGCGGCAGGCAAGCTTACAAATCTGATCCTGACCCGCTCGGACGTGGTTGCCGCCGAGCCCAAGGCGCTCGAGGAAACCGTGAGGGCGATCGTCAAGATCGACGATTATATCGCGGGCGATAAGCAGGCCTGGATCGACGTGATCAATAAGGTGACGGGCCTCGACAAGTCAGTGGCCGCCGATGCAATCGGCAACCTTTATCCCGACCCCAAGATGTATCGCGCATCCGCGCTTGCGATCGCGGTGATGATGCGTGACCTGAAATACATCAATTCGGATGTCTCGGCCGCGGTGGAAAAGAATCTGGATTACCGGTTTCTTGAGGCTGCGACGGGAAAGCCAAAGTCTGATCTTGGCTATTGAGCCGCGCGATGAAGTCGCTGCGACTGAAGGGACTGGAACGATGGATCGTTCCGGTGCTGATCCTGGTTGGCTGGGAGATTTTCTCGCGGTCCGGCACGCTCCCGGCCGCGCTGCTCCCCGCCCCGACGACCGTGCTGCGGTCATGGGCCGACTGGGTGTTCGCTATCGACGGCAATACGCAAACCTACAGCGGTAGCTGGATTTTCGATACCGCGGCCAGCACCACCCGGGTGTTGGCCGGCTTCGGCATTGCAACCGCGCTTGCCGTGTCGCTGGGCGTGGCAATCGGCTGGTCCAGGCGGATCGAGACCATCATCGAGCCGACGTTGCAGGTTTTGCGTCCGATTCCACCGGTGTCGTGGATTCCCCTCGCCATCATCTGGTTTGGCATTGCCAACAAGCCGGCGATCTTCCTGGTGTTTCTCGGCTCGTTTTTTCCGATCCTGGTGAACACTATTCATGGTGTGAAGAGTTGCGACCGTAACCTGATCCGGGCCGGCGCCATGGTTGGTGGCGATCAGAGGCAATTGCTGCGGTACATAGTTCTGCCCGCGGCGTTGCCCAGCATATTTGCAGGCCTGCGCATCGGTATCGGCTCGGCGTGGATGCTGACCGTGACGGCCGAGCTAGTCGCGGTGAAGAGCGGCCTCGGCTATGTGCTCTGGGATTCCTATTATTTCCTGCGCTACGACCTCGTGCTGGCCGCCATGGCCAGCATCGGACTGCTCGGCTATCTCAGCGACCTGGTAATTCGGGCTCTGATGGCGCGCGTCCTGCACTGGCAGCGCAATACCACGATTCAGGGCGGGGAGGGGTGAGATGGCGACGATCCAGATATCGAACGTCAGCAAGACTTTTCGTGACCTGAAGCGCAAGACCGATGTCCTTGCGCTCGATGACATCACCCTGTCGGTTGTGAAGAACGAGTTTCTCTGCCTGCTCGGCCCCTCCGGCTGCGGAAAATCCACGCTCCAGAATATGATCGCGGGCTTCGAGAAGCCTAGCACAGGCCAGGTGACAGTCGATGGACGGGCAATCACTTCGCCGGGCGCCGATCGTGGCATGGTCTTCCAGCACGCCAATCTGATGCCATGGTTGCCGGTGTGGGAGAACGTTGCCTTCCATCTGCTGCTGCGCGGGAGCCAGAAGCGGATGCGCCGCGAGGCAGCGCAGCGCTATATCGACATGGTGGGTCTGACTGGCTTCGAAAACCATTATCCATCCGAGCTTTCGGGCGGGATGAATCAGCGGGTCGGGATTGCCCGCGCATTGCTCATGAACCCCCAGGTCATTTTGATGGACGAGCCGTTCGGCGCGCTCGACGAGCAGAATCGCATGGACATGCAAAATGAACTGGTCGGCATCTGGCAAAAGCACGCCGGCACCATCGTCTTCGTCACCCACAGCGTCGACGAAGCTCTCACGCTTGGCACGCATGTCGCGGTCATGACGGCCCGGCCCGGGCGCATCCGGGAGTTGATTTCGATCGATCTGCCTCGTCCCCGCGACATCACCAGCCCGCGGTTTAACGACATCAAGCGCCACATCCTGAGCTTGCTAAGACCCGAACGGGTCGAGGCTCGCGCCGTCTCAATGGAATAATCATGACCAAACGTGTTCTCCTCGGCATGTTGACGCCTTCGTCCAACACCATTCTTGAGCCAATCTCCCAGGCTATGGTCGCGGGCCTGCCGGAGGTCAGCGTGCATTTTTCTCGCTTCAAGGTCACCGAGATCGCCTTGTCGGCGAACGCGCTGGCGCAATTTGACGACAGTGAAATCCTGCGCGCGGCCGAACTGCTGGCGCATGCGAAGGTGGATGTCATCGGCTGGAACGGCACGTCTTCGGGCTGGCTTGGTTTCGAAGCCGACGTCAGGCTGTGCGAGCGGATCACTTCGGCGACCGGAATTGCCGCGACAACATCCATGCTGGCGTTGAACGAGGTGCTTGCCTCCACCAAGGTCAAGCAACTCGGCTTCGTGACGCCCTATCTTGACGACGTGCAGAACCGCATTCTGGCGAATTACGGCGCATTGGGGATCGCCTGTCGGAGCGAGCGCCATCTCGGACTTCAAGACAATTTTTCGTTCTCAGAGGTCACCCGGCAGCAGATCATCGACATGACGCGGATGGTTGCAAGGGAAGCACCGCAGGCCATCACCGTGATCTGCACCAATCTGAATGCGGCGCCGCTGGTCGATGGTCTGGAGCAGGAAGTCGGCATTCCCATCTACGACACGATCGCAACCGTGATCTGGAAAAGCTTGATCCTCGCCGGGGTCGATCCGACCCGTGTCACCGGTTGGGGCACGCTGTTTCGCAAAGCGGCCTGATCCGATGGCTGCTTTTGTCACGGGGGCGGCGGGCTTTATTGGTCTGGCGGTGACCGAAGCGCTGCTGACGCGTGGAGAGCGCGTCATCGGCTTCGATCTTTTTCCGGTTTCTGAACAGGCGGAGAGGACGTTCGCCGGCCTTCCCGGCAGGTTCGAGCAGGTCATGGGGGACATCTCCGATGCTGAAGGCCTGAAGATTGCGTTGCGTCAGAGTGATGCGAACTGTGTCCTCAATCTTGCCGCGGTCACCGCTGGGACGAGCCGTGAGATCGCCGATCCCGTCGGGGTCGTGCGAGTCAACATTGGTGGTGCGGCCGCCACGGTCGAGGCTGCGGCGGCTTGTGGCATCCGGCGCGTGCTGCATCTCAGTTCGGGCTCGGTCTACGGCGCCAGCGGACGAGATGTTGACTTGCTCACGGAAGATACGCCACTGCGTCCCGAACAGCTGTATGGCATCACCAAACAGGCGAGCGAGGCGGTCGCGTTGCGGCTCGCCGATCTGCATCGGCTCGACCTTTCGGTTGGCCGTCTCGGCACCTGTTTCGGCCGATGGGAACATGCAACCACCGCGCGGGATACGCCGAGTGCGCCGTATCAGATCGTGCAAGCCGCCCGATCGGGCGTACCTGCGATCCTGCCGCGCTCGCACCTGCGCGATTGGCTCTATGCGCGCGATGCAGCGGCCGCTGTGCTCGAGTTGCTGTATGCCCGCACCCGTCGCCATCGGGTCTACAATCTGGCGGCCGGGTTCATGTGGTCGATCGCGGATTTCTGCGCCCGGCTGCAACAAGTCTGCCCTGGCTTCGAATGGCGTTTCGTCCAGCCCGGCGAGCAGGCCAACATCGATTATTACGCGCCCTATGATCGCTCTGCCATGGCTATCGAACGTCTGCGGGGCGACACGGCCTTCCTGCCCCGCTACAATCTCACAGAAGCGCTGGCTGACTATCTGCTGTGGCTTGGTCCAGCATTCGACCCAGTTCCCAAGCACGGGAGGCGCCGTCATGACCGACCTTAGGCTCGCGGATCAGGTGTGGATCGTGACCGGTGCTGCGTCCGGAATCGGCCGCGCCATCGCCCGGCTATTTGCGTCCCAAGGCGCGCGCATGGTGGTTGCAGATGTGACGCAACAGGTTATCGAAGGCGGCATGCCGACCATCGATGTGATTTCGGCGGAGGGCGGCAACGCCATTTATCTTCCCACCGATGTCTCGCAGGGAGACCAGGTTGACGCCACGGTCGCCGAGACCGTCTCCCGTTACGGCCGCCTCGACGGCATCGTCAACAATGCCTGCATTCGTCATGCAAGGCCGCTGCTGGAGATGGACGAGTGCGATTGGGAGCGCGTTCTCAAGGTCAATCTGACCGGGACCTATTTATGCTGCCGCGCGGCCATCGGGCAAATGATAACTCAGGAGCCGCGTGGCGAGGTCCGGGGGCGGATCGTGAATCTGTCTTCGCAACACGGGTTCATTGCCGCGCCGGCCGACATTGCCTATGGCACAACGAAGGCGGCAGTGGCTTACCTGACCCGGCAGATCGCGGCCGATTACGCCGCCCAGGGCATCGTCTGCAACGCGGTGGCGCCAGGCAAAATCCAGACCGGCGCCACCGGTCGCGCGATCGATCCCGATGTGCTGGATCGCGCACATCGGCGCACGCCATGGCCCCGGCTCGGGCTGCCCGATGACGTGGCACGGGCGGCGTTGTTTCTTGCCAGCGATGATGCGAGTTTTGTCACCGGCATCAATCTGATGGTCGACGGTGGCTGGACCGCGGCCTGAGCTTCGCGCCGATCGACAGGAGAGACGCAATGTCTAAGCTGGATCTTGCCATTCGTGGCGGCACCGTCGTCACGGCTTCCGATACATTTCGCGCAGATGTCGGCGTCCAGGCGGGACGCATCGTCGCGGTCGCCGCTGAGGTCGAGGGAGCGACGCGCGAGATCGACGCCTCGGGGCTGCTGGTGCTTCCGGGTGGCATCGACAGCCACGTGCATATCGCCCAGCCCTCCGGCCCCGATGTCGTGATGGCGGATGATTTCGCTTCGGCCACCGCCGCCGCCGCCGCCGGCGGCAATACCTGCATCATGCCGTTCGCCCTGCAACAGCGCGGCACGAGCTTGCGCCGGTGCGTCGAGGATTACGTGCGTCAGGCCGAAGGCGAATGCCACATCGATGTCTCCGTTCACTTGATCATCTCCGATCCTACGCCTGAGGTTCTCGGACAGGAGCTGCCGGCGCTGCTGAAGGCCGGCTACACATCGTTCAAGGTGTTTATGACCTACGACGATCTGGTGCTGAACGATCGGCAGTTGCTCGAAGTGTTCGAGGTGGCGCGCCGTGAGCGCGCACTCGTGATGGTGCATGCGGAAGGCTATGATGCAATCAAGTACATGACCGACCGACTCGAGCGCGCGGGACAGACCTCTCCGTTTTTTCACGCGGCCTCCCGCCCCGAGCTGGTTGAGCGTGAAGCGGCACACCGCGCGATCAGTCACGCCGAACTGATCGACGTGCCTATCATGATTGTTCACGTCTCGGGTCGCGAGGCCATGGAGCAGATTCGTTGGGCGCAGCAGCGCGGCCTGAAAGTTTATGCCGAGACCTGCCCGCAATATCTGACGCTGACCGCGAACGATCTCCAGGGCCTGAACATGGAAGGTGCAAAATACGTCTGTTCGCCGCCGCCTCGCGATGCAGCGAGCCAGGCGGCGATCTGGGAAGGCCTGCAGCAGGGCGTGTTCCAGACCTTCTCCTCGGATCACTGCCCGTTCCGATACGAAAGCAGCGAAGGCAAGCTCACGCCCAAAGCCAGGACGTCGTTTCGCTGGGTTCCGAACGGCATCCCGGGGATCGAAACGCGGCTGCCGATCCTGTTTTCGGAAGGAGTTTCCGCGGGCAGAATTTCGCTGAACAGGTTTGTCGAATTAACCTCTACCAATCACGCTAAGATATACGGTCTCTACCCCCGAAAGGGGTCGATCGGCGTCGGCTTCGACGCCGATATCACGTTGTGGGATGCGCACCGTCGCGAGACGATCCGACAGGAGAAGCTGCATCATGGCTCCGACTACACTCCGTGGGAGGGCTTCGAGGTTATCGGATGGCCGGTGATGACGATCGCCCGAGGCGAGGTTGTCGCACGTGATGGCGTGATCGTCGGCAAGAAGGGGGCGGGGCGGATTTTGGAGCGAGATATTTCTGCTTACGCCGCAGCCGGCGAAACGCCCTGAGGCTTCGAGCGCGTCAATGCTCGGTCAGACGGGCAGATAAGGACTTCAATGATTTCAATGGGGCCGCCCAGACTACGAATCTGGGGGTCAGGAGTTAGGATGTCGTGACACCCGCGCGTTGCGAAATCCCGAAAAGCGCTACACAAGGGTGGCCACAAAACAAAAGCCGGCCCGTTGACGAAGCCTTATTTCATTGGGTTTCCGGAGTTTACGGCTGAGAGTCCCTTTCTCTCCGCCAATTTCCCGATCGAGACGAAAAGCCCGGCTAAATAACGCTTACCCCGCACCCGCAGTTTGCGGTTGCGCACGGCCAGGCAGGTCCAGGAACTAATCCTCGTTCAGAAATAGCCAAGCATGCCAACGGCCGCTTTTGGCGCAAAGCGGACGTTGGCCAGAATAGCGATGTCTGAAAAGTGGCAATAGGCGACATCCCAAGGCGTTTTATCTAACAAGCTTTTTCGCGAGCCGAGGGCAGCTGCGGCACGTTCTGGCCAACCGAAGTCGAGAAGAAAAACTTCCCGTCCCGTTCCCAACTCATCATTCGATTCACCCCCATGGTGTGAGTCGGAAATTTGAAATCCGCCCGCCAGATTGTGCCCCACACCTTGCTTTCAGTGACTAGCTCAATGGCTAGTTCAAGGTTCATGCTCGCGATCATCTCTGATGCGTGAGCATGGGATTTTTTTAACCAATGGATCGTTCTCCGATGCCCATTCATCGTTGTCGGGGGTCAAAGGCGGTTCGTCCGGAGGGACGAAATTCGGAGGGGGACCAAAGCTGTTCTGCGCCATTGCGGATTGCGACCGCGTCGCAAGCGGCCATGCCGCCGCGCCGCCGATCAGCGTGATGAACTCTCGTCGCTTCATTACCAACACCCATCCGTATGTTTCAAGAACTTCTCGAAACCTAATTTACACAGACCCTCCACCACATTGGTCGCCTGCAAACCGTCACGTCCTCAAATTTCCGCCTCGGCTGTCTTACTTAACGGTACACCGCGTGACAGCGGACCGCGACAAGGCTGGCACCCGATTGCATAAGCCGAATATATCTAGTTTTTACGCCACCAAATGCTCAACTTTGAATGAAGCGGCGCTTGTGAATACCGGCGAGGTCTTCCATATCGCGCGAAAGGCGATCAAGAGCCTCAACAACTACGACATCGAATGACTGCTCTCTTGCTTGATCCAGTACATCGTGCGGTGAGGATCACCAACTTTAACCTGCTGGGCTTCTTCCCGGAACCGGCTTTTCCCGCTTTGTTATTTCCTGCATCAACGCGGCCAAACGGCGCAACAAGCCAGCTCTCTTCATGGCATCGTACCGGGCGGGCCCTGGCGGCATGCTACGAGCAATCTCGATAGCGCGATCGGCCTTTGCGTCCCAATGGGTTCTCGGGCCCGAATCCCTTCTGGTCAAGATACGCCCTCCATATCGTTACGTGTCCCTCAATTGATCTTCGAAAGTCGTTCAGGAGCGGCAGCGATTGACGAAGTCACCTGTGTCACCGCCTGAATTCGTTGGTCAATTCGCCGATGCCATCGATCGCAACGGTGACCTTGTTAACTGGATCCTTCATTGACCCGACGCCCAGTGACGTGCCGCAGCAGATCAGATCGCCTGGCAGCAAGGTCATGTCGTGTGAGATTTTGCTAACAAGCTGTTGTGCGCTGAAAATCATGTCCGATATCGGATACGATTGGCGCTCCTCGCCATTAAGAATCGTCCGAACAACGAGCTTAGCCGGGTCGATCCCGGATGCGATGACAGGCCCGAACGGGCAAAAACTATCGAAGCCCTTGGCGCGAGCCCATTGCGCGAACGTGGCATCCTTGCCGATCACGTCGGCGGCGGTTATGTCGTTGACGCAGGTATAGCCGTGGATGAAGGCGTCAGCCTCATCGATCGAGACACCACTGCATGTGCGCCCGATGACGATGGCGAGTTCACCTTCGTAAACGACCTTGCCATCATAGGAGGTTGGTCGTTTGACGACTGTATTTGGCGCGGCAGCCGTCGTCGGCGCCTTCAAAAGGTAGAGCGGCTCGTCAGGTTCCTGAACTTTCAATTTTGCGGCAAGGGCATGAAAATTATTCCACAGAGCGATGATTTTTGAGGGTTCGGTCGGAGCTAGGAGTTCGACATCAGACAAAGCGAGACGTCGGCCATTTGCCCGTGATTTGCCGAACATCTCGCCGTCATGAACACTAATCTCTGACTGCGAAATCGTTCCAAAGCCATTCGTGTCCTGATGGCGAAAACGAACCCAATAAGTCACGATTAAAATCTCCACGATCCAAGAATAGAAGTCGTTGATGCGGAAGTTGCTGCTCGGCTGAGAATTGCGTTCAATAAAGACCCGCGATTCTGGCGCGCTGTGTTACGAGCGCCAAAACCGCGTCAATCGCCGGCGTTGGTATCTGCGTGAGACGCCCCATTTCCTGAACCACGGTGACAAGCGGATCGATCTCCATCGGGCGTCCGCGCTCAAGATCCTGCAGCATCGATGTCTTGTGCGCGCCGACTTTGCGCGCGCCTTCGATCCGCCGCTCGACATCGACGCGAAATTTCACGCCAAATGTCTCCGCGATGCTCTGGGTCTCCAGCATCATGGCCTTCGACAGGGCGCGCGTTGCCGGATCAGTGCAGATCTTGTCCAGCGTCGCATGCGTCAGCGCGCTGATCGGATTGAAACAGACATTGCCCCACAGCTTGAGCCAGATTTCGTCGCGGATCCGATCGAGGATGGGCGCTTGCAATCCGGCCTTGACGAACAGCGCGGCGAGCCGTTCGACATCCGCGCTTTTTTCTCCGGAGGCTTCGCCGAGAGGAAAGCGGTCGCCATAGACATGGCGGATGACGCCGGGCGCCTCGATCTCCGTCGCGGGATAAACTATGCATCCGATTGCGCGTTCAGGGCCCAGCTCGCGCCATTGCCGTCCGCCCGGATCGATGCTCTCAAGCGTTGATCCCTCGCACTCGTTGCCGTGCTTGTAGAAGTACCAGTAGGGAATCCCGTTAACCGCGGTGACAATTCGCGTGTGCGGGCCCAACAGCGGCTGGATTGCTTCGATGACACCGGTGATCGAATGCGCCTTCAGGCAAATGATGACAAAATCCTGCGGCCCCAGTTCGGCTGGGTTGTCGGTGCAGCGCGGGTGCACCACGCGCTCTTCATCGCCGATCAATAATTTGAGGCCGTTAGTGCGCATCGCGGCGAGATGCGCGCCGCGCGCGACGAGGCTGACATCCGCTCCCGCTTGAGCCAGCTGCACACCGAGATAGCCGCCAATCGCGCCGGCGCCGTAGATGCAGATTTTCATGCCGTTCTCCAAAACGATTGGCTAGAGACTGCGTCGTTCATAGACACGCTCATCCCTTCAGCACGTCGATCAGCGTTTTCCCAAGCCGCGCTGGCGAAGGAGAAACGCGAATGCCGGCGCTCTCCATTGCAGCGATCTTGGATTCTGCATCTCCCTTTCCGCCGGAGATGATCGCACCGGCGTGGCCCATGCGGCGGCCGGGAGGTGCTGTCCGTCCGGCAATGAAGCCGACCATCGGTTTCTTTCGGCCGCGCTTCGCCTCGTCCTTGATGAACTGCGCGGCGTCTTCTTCCGAGGAGCCGCCGATCTCGCCGATCATGACGATGGATTTCGTCGCAGGATCGGCCAGGAATAACTCAAGCATTGCGATGAAATCGGTGCCCTTGACCGGATCGCCACCGATGCCGACCGCGGTAGTCTGCCCGAGCCCCTCTGCAGTGGTCTGATATACCGCCTCGTAGGTCAGCGTTCCCGAGCGGGAGACGATTCCGACACTGCCCTTTTTGAAGATATTGCCGGGCATGATTCCGATCTTGCACTCACCGGCCGTCATCACGCCGGGGCAATTCGGACCGATCAGTCGCGATTTTGAATCGTCAAGCGCGCGGCTGACTTTGATCATGTCCGCCACCGGAATGCCTTCGGTGATACAGACGATGAGCGGGATCTCGGCAGCGACCGCTTCGCAAATCGCGTCTGCCGCGCCCGGCGGCGGGACATAAATCACGCTGGCATCGGCGCCGGTTTTTTCGCGAGCTTCCGCCACGGTATCGAACACTGGCAAATCGAGATGCTTGGTGCCCCCTTTGCCGGGCGACGTGCCGCCCACCATTCTGGTGCCGTAAAGTACTGCCTGCTCGGAATGGAACGTGCCGTTTTTGCCCGTAAAACCCTGGCAGATGACCTTGGTATTGCTGTCGATCAGAATAGCCATTACGCGGCCTCCTTCCGTGTGGCTCTGACGATCTTTTGTGCGGCATCGTCAAGATCGTCTGCCGACACGACATTGAGACCCGAGCCCTTGATGATCTTTTTGCCAAGTTCGACGTTGGTGCCTTCGAGCCGCACGACCAGCGGTACCGTCAAGCCGACTTCCCGGACGGCCGCGACTACGCCTTCGGCAACGACATCGCAGCGCATGATGCCGCCGAAGATATTGACCAGAATTCCCTTCACATGAGGATCGGATGTGATGATCTTGAATGCTGCTGCGACTTTCTCCTTGGTCGCGCCACCGCCGACATCGAGGAAGTTTGCCGGGGTCGCGCCGTAAAGCTTGATAATGTCCATGGTCGCCATGGCTAGACCGGCGCCGTTGACCATGCAGCCGATGGTGCCTTCAAGCGCAATATAGTTGAGATCGTATTTTGACGCTTCGATCTCCTTCTCGTCCTCTTCTGTCACGTCGCGCAGTTCGACCACTTTGGAATGCCGGTACAGCGCGTTCGAATCGAAACTGATCTTGGCATCGAGACACTTGAGGTCTCCCTGCTTGGTGGCAACCAGTGGATTGATCTCGAGCATCGCCATGTCGGTGCCGACAAAGGCGCTGTAAAGCTGCGCCGTCAGCTTCTCCGCCTGCTTTACGAGATTGCCCGTAAGGCCCAGCGCGCGGGCGACAGCGCGTCCGTGATGCGCCATGACGCCGGTCGCAGGATCGACCGAGAAGGTCACGATCTTGTCGGGCGTGTCATGCGCGACCTTCTCGATGTCCATCCCGCCTTCGGTCGAGACGACAAAAGCGACCCGCGATGTCTCGCGATCAACCAGCATCGAGAGATAGAATTCCTTGTCGATGTCGCAGCCGTCCTCGATATACAAGCGGTTGACCTGCTTACCTGCGGGGCCGGTCTGTGCGGTAACAAGCGTGTGGCCGAGCATTTCCCTGGCGTGCGCAGCCACTTCGTCGATGGATTTGGCAAGCCGCACGCCGCCCTTCGCATCGGCAGGCAACTCCTTGAATTTGCCTTTGCCGCGGCCGCCCGCATGGATTTGGGATTTCACGACGTACACCGGGCCGGGGAGCGTCTTCGCCGCAGCCACTGCTTCTTCAACCGTGAGCGCCGGCCGACCTTCGGAAACCGGTGCACCGAAACTCTTTAGTACGGCCTTGCTTTGATATTCGTGGATGTTCATGTCGTCCTCTAACGTTGTATTTTGTATGCCAGTACTCCAGAGACAAAAAAGAAAGGCGCACCGAAGTTCACCTCATTTGGATTTCAAATATTGGCGCTGAAGTTGTGTCGACTCCTCGCCATTTGCATCGACCCCAGCGGTTTCATTGCCCAGAATGAAAGCACGCCGCATCGGCTTGATGACGAACAATGCAAGCAGCGCCGCCGTGCCGTTCAAGCCGACAGCGAAGACGAAGACGGCCTGCCAGCCGTAATTTGCAGCGACAACGCTTGCGAGTGGCACCAGCAGCGAGGCTGTCCCCTTGGCGGTATACAGCATGCCGTTATTAGTGGCCGCAAACTTGGCGCCAAAGGTATCGCCGCTGGTCGCCGGGAAGAGGCTGTATATTTCGCCGAACACGCCGAAATACACAGCGGTCGCAAGGACGAAGACGATCGGGATGTGGCCATACGCCGAAAGCGTCAGCAGCATGAGTGCCGCAGTCCCGAACGCGATGAACATCGTGTGCTCGCGGCCGATGGTGTCTGAGAGCCAACCGAAGAGCGGACGGCCGAAACCGTCGAGAATACGGTCAAGCGAAATGGCGAAGGTCAATGCGGCCATCTGAAAACCCAGAAGACTTACGGGTTCATTCGCGATCTTGAAGTCATGTGCGATCGGCGCGATCTGAGCCGCCGTCATCAGACCACCCGCAGCGACCATCACGAACACCAGGTACATCACCCAGAATATTGGGCTGCGCAGCACCTGCGGCGGTGTGAAATCAATTTTGGTCTGCGGAAGATTCAACTGCTTCCTTTTGACCGGCATTGCTTGCGATGGCTTGCGCATGAAAAATGCGAGAATGAAAACAATTGCGCCTTGCCCGATGCCGAAAGTGAAAAACGCATGTTCATAATCAGTCGCAGCGATGAGATTTGCGATGGGCACAATAGTGATTGCAGCTCCCGCACCGAAGCCGGCCGCGGTCGCACCTGCTGCAAGGCCACGCCGGTCTGGAAACCACTTTAATGCATTGCCGACGCAGGTACCGTACACCGAGCCGGCTCCGATTCCGGCGATGATTGCTGCGATGTAAAGCAGCACGAGCGAGTCCGCGTAGGAATTCAATACCCATGCGAGGGCAATCATGACTCCGCCGAACATGATCACGACGCGCGGACCATATTTATCGACGAACCATGCCTCGATCGGGACAAGCCAGGTTTCCGTCACCACGAAGAGCGTAAAGGCCAACTGGATCGCGGCCCGGCCCCAGTGATATTTTGCGTCGATCGGATCGACAAACAATGTCCATCCGTATTGAAGGTTCGCGATCATGGCCATGCAGACGATGCCCATCGCGAGCTGCAACCAACGGAAATAAGGACCCTCAGTAAACGCCGGCGGGGATGGTTGCGCAGTGACTGGCATTGCTTCCTCCTTCGACACGCTTTTTGCGGACGGTCTCTTTCCGT
>Ga0209117_1000664_pt1 | contig 13219 bp, 10 predicted proteins | sample BlaSpr_A8_OM2_M2_FD_187978 | JGI IMG/M metagenome (GOLD analysis project Ga0209117, IMG submission 187978) | Forest soil microbial communities from Thunder Bay, Ontario, Canada - Black Spruce, Ontario site 2_A8_OM2_M2 (SPAdes) (version 2) | ecosystem: Environmental > Terrestrial > Soil > Boreal...
CCCGCCGTGCCGTGTTACTGTTCTGTTTGCGCGCGTTTCGTTTGTGCATGCTAGTGGTAACAATGTTATATAATTCGTTCAGTGTAAGCCGACGCTGCGTACAGATTAGCCAAAAAATTTTAGAGTGTCAACTGCCGATCATCTGCCTGTGGATAATTCTCCTCCAGTCGAATCCGGGCGACGGCGCGATTCACGTCAAATACGCGGGCCAGTGCATCCTCGGCCTCGGCGCGCTTGGAACTATCCAGAGATTTTCCGCCGAACGTTCCACGATTTACGAGGAAGGGGAGCAGGGCTAAATCTACGAGCGGCTTGGGCATGAGCAAGGCGCCAATCGCACGGTTCGCCTGAAATTCCCACCATTGACCGTCATACCGAGATGTCGAAATTCCTCCGATGGGAACATCCCGACAGAGCACCTTTGGTGCGTTAGGGTCAGAATGATCCCCGAACAATGGCTGGGTCGCCTGTCCCAGAACAAACAGATGTGCGTGCAGAAGGCCGTGTCCCGCTTCGTGCGCGAGTGTCGACCTGATGCGCCGTTCGGCTGCCACGCTGCCTTCATCCTCAAGATGCTTGGCCACAATGATCTCTTGAACGCCTCGAGATCCGAATTTGGTCATCCCCAGGACTCCATCCGTCAAATCCTCGTAGGACGGAGTCACCGCAAACCGTTTCTCGATGAACCGGTCGATTCTGATCGGTTCGGGCTGCTTCGGCAGCAAGTTCACTTTCGTAAGCTCGTCGAGGCATATCGCTTCGATTTCCGACTTTTCAAAGTATGGGGCCTCGGCGAAGGGACCCTTTTTGGATCGGAACGTTTTCATTTCTTTTTTTGGCCTGGCGCCTTTCCGACCAGTTTCATTAGGTCTTCAGGGCTGATCTTCTTGTTGATAACTCTCCGCAACGCGAGACCGAATGCCGGATCCGCCTGCACGCGACGCTTGATCTCTTCCATCGGTGCTCTGGTATCGTGGTCTTCCAACTCCTCGGTTTCGACATCGAGTTTAAGCGCGATCTGTCTCAACACCTTTGGGGATGGGTATCGACGTCCGAGCTCAACATCTGACAGAAAGGCAGCCGAAATCGCCAATTCCTTCGCAAGTTCGCGAAGGGATATGTCTTTGTTTTCTCTGAGCTCTCTGATTTTTTCGCCGAGGTTTTTCATAGTCTCCGTCTGTCAGCTTATATTGTTGACAATAGCGCGTCAACGGAGAGTAAGAGGGGAGGCGTGTGGGCTTGAGGCTCAGCAGGAAACGCGACGATTCGTTGCGTCGCGGTTTCTGTCGGGATCTTCGGTTGCTAGCACTCCTTCGAGGTACGCGATGTAATCTGGGGGGAGACGGTGTTGGCGTGCGCCCTCCACGACAAATCGCTTGTACCAGGAGTAGGGGCGTAGCGCCGGCTCGATATGCGACTCGTCGGCGGCGTACATAAAAAGCGGATGTGGACTGCCGTCTAAGTCAATAACGGTAATCTGTTTTTCGGCGTAGCCGCGGCCGAGGCCCTCGTGTCTATCTAGATTTTGTTTTTCTGCCGGATCAAACTCGAAGATTACTCCCCAAACTTCATTCTCCCGCTCACCCGTGAAGTAGGCGTCCGCTTTTCCGGAGCCGTCCTTATTACTCCGCTTGTGAAAGCGAAGCGAGTGGTTCAAGAGTTGGGCGATCCGGACCGTCATCGCCGAAGGCACACGCTCCCGCAGGCGTCCCGTGCACATGTTAGAGCCATAGGCGAAGTAGAGCATGAGACTATTGTCGCGCAACTTAGTTCAAGAGAAGATAAAGAAAAGGTAAGGAAAAGATAAAGCGACGCTGAACGCGATTTTTGCGGGAAATCTCAAAACGGGCTAGGATGAAGAGGCTATTTTCTCCCCCGTGGGCTTTGTTATCATTGCCCACCTTAGCAGCCTAACTGAAAGTCAAAGATGGCTTTTCTCACCGAAGCGGACACCTGCCGTCGGTTCGTTGTGCCGAAACTCTATTCGGCCGGATGGATGGACGACCAAATAAGCGAACAAAAGAGCTTCACTGATGGCCGGATCGTGGTTGCCGGCACGAAAGTGAAGCGGCGGCCGCAGAAGCGCGCGGACTACCTGCTCCGGTACCGGCGTGATTTTCCGATTGCGGTCGTCGAGGCGAAATCCATCTATGCGACGCCTGGCGATGGGTTGCAGCAGGCAAAAGAGTACGCCCAGATCCTTGGCCTCAAGTTCGCGTATGCGACGAATGGCCGGGGCATTGTCGAGCACGACTTCCTGACGGGGCGCGACAATGACCTGGCGGATTTTCCCTCTGCGGACGATCTATGGAGACGCCTGCGCGCAAGCGAGGGAATTGACGAGAAGACCGCCGAGCGCGTGCTCGCTCCGTATTACCATCTGTCAGGAAAGACGCCCCGCTATTATCAGGAAATCGCGATCAACCGCGCTGTGCAGGGCATCCTTCAAGGGAAGCGTCGTATCCTCCTGACCCTCGCCACGGGCACCGGCAAGACGGTCATCGCGTTTCAGATCAGCTACAAACTGTGGAGTTCGCGCTGGAACCGTGCGGGGGAGCACCGACGGCCGCGGATTTTGTATCTCGCCGACCGTAACATCCTGGTCGACGATCCGAAAGACAAAACGTTTGCCCCGTTCGGGGATGCGCGTTGGAAAATCTCGGGCGAGGCACTCAAGAGTCGGGAAATGTATTTTGCCACCTACCAGGCGATCGCGCGGGATGAGCAGCGGCCCGGCCTTTTCAAGGAGTTCCCGCGGGATTTCTTCGACCTTATTATTGTGGACGAATGCCACCGCGGCAGCGCCCGAGATGAGAGCAACTGGCGCGAGATTCTGGAATACTTCGAACCGGCGTTTCAGCTCGGCATGACCGCAACACCGCTGCGGCAGGACAACAAGGACACTTATGCATATTTCGGCAATCCCCTCTATACCTACAGCCTGAAGCAAGGTATCGATGACGGGTTTCTGGCGCCGTATCGCGTGCATCGCGTCGTCTCCACGGTGGACGCAGCCGGATGGAGGCCATCGAAAGGGGAACTCGACCGCTTCGGCCGGGAGATTCCGGACGGACAATACAGCACCAAGGACTTCGAGCGGCTGGTGTCGCTCAAGGCACGGACAGAAGCGATTGCGAGAAACCTGAGCGATTTCCTAAAGAAGACCGATCGCTTTGGCAAGACCATCGTTTTTTGCGTAGACCAGGAACACGCCGAAGAGATGCGCAAGGCCATCAACAACTGCAATATTGACATTGTGAAAGAAAATCCGGACTACGTGGTGCGGGTGGTGTCGGATGAAGGCCAAATCGGGCGAGGACACCTAGACCGGTTCATGGATGTGGAAACGCTCGTGCCAACGGTGGTGACGACTTCGCAGATGCTTACGACGGGTGTGGATGTGCCGACGTGCCGGAACATCGTTCTCACCCGGGTCATCAACTCGATGACGGACTTCAAACAGATTATCGGCCGGGGCACCCGCGTGCGGGATGACTATGGCAAGCTCTATTTCAACATTCTCGACTACACCGGCAGTGCCACCCAACTCTTTGCCGATCCGGACTTCGATGGCGAGCCCGCGCTCATCACCGAAGAGGAAATGGACGAGGCGGGCAAGCAGGTGGAAGTGAAGGTGGTGGAAGTTCAAAAGGCGGAGGAGCTAGAGGAAGCCGCCATAGACGAGCGGATAGACCACGATACTGACTCGGGTGGCCCGCCCAAGAAATACTACGTAGACAACGGCTCGGTGGAGATAGCGGCCCACCTGGTTTATGAATTGGATGGGAACGGAAAGCAACTGCGGGTCGTCAAGTTCACAGACTACACGGCGGAGAAGGTGCGCAGCATGTGCCCTTCGGCCGCCTTACTCCGGTCGAAATGGAGCAAAGCGGAGGAGCGGGCGGAGATCATTCAAGCACTTGAAGAACGAGGAATATCGTTTGAGGAACTGGTGACTGCGGCGAAGCAGCCGGACGCTGACCCGTTCGACCTTCTGTGCCATGTGGCGTTCAACGCACCCTTACGGACGCGCCGGGAACGAGCTGAGATGCTACGCCGGGAAAAAAAGGACTTTTTTGACCAGTACGGGCCCGAAGCGCACGAGGTACTCACCGAAATGCTCGACAAGTACGTCGAGTACGGCACCGCGCAGTTCCAGATTCCGGAGATTCTCAAAGTCCCGCCCATTTCGGAACGCGGGACAGTGCCGCAAATAGCCGCCTTCTTCGGCGGCGCAGAAAAAATGCGCGCTGCAGTCAGCGAAATGCAGGCACTGCTTTACGCTTCATAACCTAATTTGAAACCTATGGCCAAAGGCAAAAAGAAAATAGAACTGCCAAAGTCGACCGCCCAGCAACTGGGAAGCATCGTGAAATCCAGCCGCGACATCATGCGGAAGGATAAAGGGCTGAACGGCGACCTCGACCGGCTGCCGATGCTTACGTGGATCATGTTTCTGAAATTCCTGGACGATATGGAGGAGATACGGAAGGAAGAGGCAAACCTGGCGGGCAAGAAGTTCCGCCAAGCCATCGAGCCGCCCTATCGCTGGCGCGATTGGGCCTCGAAGCCTGACGGCATGACCGGGCCCGAACTTATCGCGTTCATCAACCAGGAAGAGGCAGTGCGGCCGGACGGGAAGAAAGGCGTGGGGCTATTTGCCTATCTGCGCTCGCTCCAGAGCGCGAACGGCGACCGCCGGGATGTCATCGCCAAGGTATTCGAGGGCACAGTCAACCGGATGATCAACGGGTATCTCCTGCGAGACGTGGTGAACAAAGTGAACGACATTCACTTCACGTCCCAGGATGAAATTCACACCCTCGGGCACCTGTACGAAAGCATGCTGCGGGAGATGCGGGACGCCGCGGGCGACTCCGGGGAGTTTTACACGCCGCGCGCATTGGTGAAGTTCATCGTGACTGCAGTTGATCCGAAGCTCGGTGAGACGGTGCTTGACCCCGCCGCGGGTACGGGCGGGTTTCTGGTGGAGGCGTTCGAGCACCTAAGAAAACAATCCAAGAAGGCGGAGGACTTCACCCGACTGCAGAAGGGGACGCTTTTCGGAATCGAGCCGAAACCGCTTCCCTACCTTCTTTGCCAGATGAATTTGCTCCTGCACGGGGTAGAGTATCCGGACATTGATTCGGGCAACGCGTTGCGTTTTCCGTTGCGGGAGCTCGGCGACAGAGAGCGCGTCGACGTCATCATGACGAATCCGCCGTTTGGGGGCGAGGAGGAGAGGGGCATTCTATCTAATTTTCCGGAAGACAGACAGACGGCGGAGACGGCGCTTCTTTTCTTGCAGCTCATTATGCGGAAGCTGCGGCGGCCTGTCGGCGGTTCCAAGGGCGGACGGTGCGGCATGGTCGTGCCCAACGGCGTGCTATTTGGGGATGGGGTCTGTGCCCGTATCAAGGAGGAGCTGCTCAAAGAATTCAATCTGCACACCATCGTGCGCCTGCCAAATGGGGTGTTTGCGCCGTACACAGGCATCCCAACGAATTTGCTTTTCTTCGACCGCACGGGACCGACGAAGCAGATTTGGTACTACGAGCAGCCGCTGCCGGAAGGGCGCAAGAGTTACAACAAAACTGCGCCCATTCAGTTCGAGGAATTTGCGGCGTGTCTGTCGTGGTGGAAGAAGCGGGAAGAAAACGAAAGCGCGTGGAAAATACCGGCAGGTGACGTTCTCAAATATGACGAGCGAGGAAGCCTGCTCTCGGTAAATCTAGATATCAAGAATCCGCACGCAATAGAAGACATCACTCACTTGCCACCTGAACAACTGATTGTCAACATTCTGGACAAAGAGCGCCGGATTGAAGAAATTTTAGCTTCCTTAAAGCAGATACTTATCGAATCCAACCCCCGATGAAGCACACAATCTACAAAATTCGGGACGTCTGTTCCCTCGTCAAAGGTACCTATCCAACACTGAAGACAGAGCCGGGTGAATACCCTCTTGTCGTGACTGCCGCGTATCGCCGGACTGCCAGTACATACCAGCTTGAGGGACCCGCGGTCTGTGTCCCGCTGATCTCATCCACCGGGCACGGCGATGCCGCTCTACATCGAGTTCATTATCAAGATGGTAAGTTTGCTCTTGCGAATCTTTTGGTCGCTCTGCACCCCAAGGACGCTAGCGTTTGTGACGCCAAGTATCTCTATCACTTGTTAATGACAAAAAAGGACGAATATTTAGTTCCGCTCATGCTTGGAACCGCAAATGTGTCACTGAAAGAGAAGGACATAGCAAATGTTGAAATCTCTCTTCCACCATGCGAGGAGCAACGGCGGATTGTGGCGCGGATTGAGGAATCGACTGCCAAAGTTGAAGCAGGACGCGAACTGCGGCGGAGAACGGTGGAGGAGACAGAACAAATCATGGCTGCGGAGGAGCGTCGCATTTGGAATCCAGACGCATTACGAGATTCTAGGCCGCTCGACAGCCTCACTCTGTTCTTGGCGCGCGGTAAGCAGTCAGAGCAGGGAGACTCGGAGCACCTTCTAATCAAGACCCAGCACGTTCAGCAGGCACGCTATATCCCTACCTTAATGCGCTTGGCTCCGCATGCTGCCGCCAAGGTCCGACCAGAAGCTTTAGTGCGAGATGGGGATATTCTTATAGCTTGCTCGGCGGCGGGATGCCTCGGCCGAGTGGCTCGTTATCGAGGCGATGGGCTGGAGATTTCAACGGATACTCACGTCGCAATCGCCCGGGCGAACCCCGTGGCCGTCGATCCGGACTACCTGTACGCTTACCTGCGAGGATCTCAAGGTCAGCACCAACTCCGCAGTCGTGAGCGCGGCGACTGGCAGAGAGAAAAGATTGGTTTCCGTCTGACGGAACTCAATTTGAGCGACCTTCGTGCGGTGCCGGTTCCGATTCCCCGAATTCCAGAGCAGCGCCGGATTGTTGATTATCTGAGGGGTCTACAAGAAAAGGTGGATGCCTTGAAAGCGCTGCAGGATGAAAGCTCAAAAGAGCTTGAAGCTCTCATGCCCTCGATCCTGGATAAGGCATTTCGGGGGGAACTCTAGCTGTATATGGCAGCAATCTCAAAACTAAGAGAGACACACCTCAAAGCGATTTGCGACATTCTCGGTGACACGTCCGAGGGGCTAACCGGCTCTCAAATTGGAATGTTGCTGCAGCGCTGCGCTATCGATGATCCGTCGCCGGGAATAACCAAGCGTGACCGACTGTTTGACGCTCTGCGTGCGAAACAGGAGCGAGATGGCTGTGCCAACAATGTGCTTGCATTCGTTCAGACAGCACTCGATCCCGCCCGATTTGTCGGAAACTCCGCGGGTTTTGTCGCATTTCGCGACCGACTGAACGAAGCACTCGCTTTCGCTGGTTTTCAACTTGGCGAAGACGGGAGGCTTCGGGCGGTGACACAAGCCCAAACCCTTGATGAAGCCCAGCAACGAGCCGGGCGTTTGCGTGCTGAACTGGCGCGCAGGCAAGTACATCACGACGTTCTGCAATTCTGTCGGGCAGAGTTGCTTCAAAACAATTATTTCCCCGCGGTGTTCGAAGCGACCAAGAGCGTTGCGGAGAAGATCCGCCAGCGAACCGGATTGACCGGGGACGGGAGTGATCTCGTAGACAGAGCCTTCGGTCTTAACGCCCCGTTGCTTGCAATCAACAGATTGCAGACGGAAACCGAGCAGACTGAGCAGAAGGGTTTTGCAAACTTGGTAAAGGGTATGTTCGGAACATTTCGCAACGTCACTGCTCACGCTCCGAAAATAACGTGGTCCATCGGCGAGCAAGATGCACTCGACCTACTGTCCCTCGTGTCATACATTCATCGCCGAATCGACGCGGCGGCCAACGTACCACGCCCAACTGTCACTCCTTGAGACGACAGACTGACCTCGACGCGTTCGGTCACGCGCTCGACGATCTTGCAGGACATGCAGGACATGCGTGCTTTGCGGAAAGTGAAAAAGCGAGATAAGATGGGAGCGTTCTTGCGTCCCTTTGGGTTTTCGAACCTCCTTCCCCAGGTATTACCAGCGTCTGTCTATACCAAGACCAGGCCTAACTAACATCGGCGTGGTCCAATTCTATGCGTATCTCTCGCGTCCACATTCGTAACTTCCGCAATTTTCATAAGCTCGATATCGCCCTGAGTGATCATGCGGTGGTGGTAGGCGAAAACCGAATTGGCAAATCCAACCTCATTTACGCACTGCGTCTCATCTTAGATCCCTCGCTACCCGACACGGCTCGGCAGCTCAAGGACGAAGACTTCTGGGATGGTCTGCCACGTCCGCTAAAAAAGCCCGACGTTATTACAATCTCCTTGGATTTTACTGATTTTGAGGACAATACCGCGTACCTCGCCGTTCTCGGTGAGTTCCTAGTTTCTAAGAAGCCAATGGTCTCACGGCTTACTTATATATTTGGTCCCATTCCTACCGCGAAGGACGATGCTATCAAGGAGTCGGACTATGAATTTTTCATATATGGAGCAGACAAGCCGGAAACGCGCATCGGCTCCGAATTTCGACGGCGTCTCCCTATGGATTTGCTCCAAGCCCTGCGGGACACGGAGAGCGATATCGCCAATTGGCGCCGCTCACCACTCCGCCCGATGCTTGACGAGGTTTCAAGTCGAATCGACCGGGAAAAACTGCTGGCTCTCACCAAGCAGATTTCCGAGGCGACCGATGCTGTTACGGAAACGCCGGAAATCAGTGCATTGGCTGGTCTCATCAGTGATCGGTTGTCCGACATGGTGGGCAGCGCTCACGCGCTGGAGATGGATTTTGGATTTTCGCCGACCGAACCCGAACGCCTGCTCCGGGCACTGCGTCTGTTCATTGATGACGGCAAACGTGGAATCGGTGAGGCTAGTCTCGGCTCAGCAAATCTCCTCTACTTAGCGCTCAAAACGCTCGAATTGGACCAGCTTGTCCAAAAAGGCCAACGTGATCACACCTTCCTCGCAATCGAAGAGCCGGAAGCACATCTTCATCCCCACCTGCAAAGGATGGTCTATCGAGACTTCTTGCATCGCCGTACTCACCAGGAAGCACAGCCGAAGGCAGAGGCGAAGCATTCCGCAACATCAGTCCTAATGACGACGCACTCGCCGCACATCGTCAGCGTTTCACCATTAAACTCACTTGTGCTGTTGCGAAAGACGAATGGTGAAGAGAGCTCTGAGGGAGTATCGACAGCGCAGCTCAAGTTTTCTGAAAGTGAGCGGCAGGATCTTGAACGGTACCTTGATGTCACCCGCGGTGAAATGTTGTTTGCCAGAGGTATTCTGCTTGTGGAAGGGGAGGCGGAGCTTTTCTTGCTCCCGATCCTCGGCAAGCTCAACGGTTATGATTTCGACGAGATCGGCATCACTGTCTGTTCGGTCGCTGGCACGAATTTTACCCCGTATGTAAAGCTACTGGGACCGCACGGATTAAATCTCCCGTTCGCAGTTCTCACCGACCGAGATCCCCAGCCGGGCGGTAACAATCTAGGGGATGCGCGGGTTCAGCAGTTGCTCGGACATCTGGTGGACGCGAAAGCCCTCGCGGGCAAGTCACCGACTGAGTTGCTGAAGATCGCACCCACTAATGGCCTTTTCCTGAACCAACACACACTTGAGGTTGACCTCTTCGAAGCCGGCCTCCAGGCGAGCATGACCACGACATTAATAGAACTTGCGGAATCTGCAGCCGCGAAAGCTCGTGCAGAGGCCTGGCGCAAAGATCCGAAGAACTACGACAAAGATCGCATGTTGGGCGACATCGCCGCCATCGGAAAGGGTCGATTTGCCCAGCGTCTCGCTTCCAATATCAAAGATAAAACCTGCCCGAAATATATTTTGAGCGCTTTCGACTATGTCGCTACCCGATGCCGCTAGTTTCTTTCGGCCATATCGCCGCTGCGGAAGAACTGCGAGAAAATCCTGCCCAGTGGCAGGCCTATGAGTCCAAAGGCCACTGCGTCGTGTTGGCCGGTCCGGGAAGCGGTAAAACCAAGACCCTAACGATAAAGATGGCCAGGATGTTGGCTGAAGATGTGCAGCCACCTCGGGGCGTGGCGTGCATCACGTATAACACGGAGTGCGCGGGCGAACTTAAGCGCCGCCTGGAGCGTCTGGGAGTCTACGAGAGCAGAAACATCTTTGTTGGTACCGTTCATGCGTTCTGTCTCAAGAACGTCCTGATCCCGTACGGGCATCTCGCCGGACTTGATTTTACCGACCAACCTACGGTCGCCCTGCCGAGCGAACAGGAGAAGGTTTTCGCCGACGCGTTTGCCGAGGTAATTAGCGCAAACGCGCGACCCGATACGTGGAGAACAGGTTTCGACAAGTACAGGCGAACCCATCTGGACCGAAACGCCCCAGCCTGGAAGGGTGATGACGACGACCTCGCCGCGCTCATTGAGAGGTATGAAGCTCTGCTGCGGCAGAAGCACATGGTCGACTTTGACGACATGGTGCTCCTGGGTCTGCGACTCATTGAAGAAAACGACTGGGTTCGACGCTGCCTCCGAGCTCGCTTCCCAATTCTGATTGTCGACGAATATCAAGATCTCGGACTACCGCTACATCGGATCGTGCTGAGCTTGTGTTTCGGCGGCGGGGTTCGCTTGTTCGCAGTCGGCGATCCTGACCAGTCAATCTATGGTTTCACCGGCGCCGACCCCGATCTTCTCCGGCAACTCTCTAAGATGAAGGGTGTCGAACCGGTGCAGTTGCGTTTCAACTACAGAAGCGGTCAGACCATTGTTGATGCCTCGGAGGTCGCATTAGCAGAGAAGCGCGGATATACCTCCAAGGGCGAATCTGCCGGGACGATCAATTTTTACAAATGTCCGGACGGAATGGAGCAGCAGGCAAAACGAATATGCGAAGAGATAGTACCCGCGGCTTTGAAACGGCGGGAGGGACGCAAACTTGGCGACGTGGCGGTACTGTATCTTGATCGTTATGACGGCGATCTGATAGAGGCAGCAGCGCAGAATGCGGGCATGCAGTTCGTCCGCACCGATCGGGGCGCTGCGTATGTGAAGACGCCAACTACTCGCTGGCTTGAGAGTTGCGCCGCTTGGTGCGCGGGAGGTTGGGAACAGGGTACGCCTAGGTTGTCGATGCTCATCCGGGCTTGGGAAGCTTTCAATCCGAGCATCCGGACCGCAGAGGAGCTCCACGCTCTTAAACTCACCTTGGTCGGATTCTTGTTTTCGCATCGGACGCCTGAACGTCGAGTGGGGGATTGGCTTGAGGAAGTTCGGCGGACCCTTCTTGCCGATACATTGAAAAAAGAACCAACTCTGCGCGATGAGACCGTTTCGGTGGATGCCCTCCTTCGCACATGCGGACCGGAAGGTAAACTCGCCGAGCTCACCGTCGCGGGCTTCGGCGGCAAAGGTGGCTCACCATCTCATATCAATCTGATTACACTTCACAGTGCCAAAGGATTGGAATTTGATGTGGTCGTTATGATGGGCATGGATCAGGGCAAGATTCCGTCGTGGGCGGCGAAGACAATAGAAGGTAAGCGAGAACCACGCCGACTGTTTTACGTGGGGCTCACGCGAGCACGGCATGAGGTACATCTCACCTTTTCCGGCTTTACTGTGAGTCGCACGGGGATGCGGTATGACAATGGCCCCTCAGAGTTCGTTATCGAAGTAGCCAAGAAATTGAAAGAGCAGGCAAAGAAATAGATTTATGACCAACCACAGTCTGGATCAGTGTTTTAGCCATAGCATTGGATTCTAGCAGGAGGAAGGACGACATTATCATAAGGCGGAAAGCATATGACTTTCTCCAAAGAGGAAATTAGGGACCTTAGTCTGGATCAACTCACTGACGATCAACTAATGGATGCAGAGGAGTCGCTAAACGGGTTTGCCAGCTTATTTGGAAAAAACTGGGTATTGAAATATTTTGGAAGCGCAAAGGCGACGGTGTTTGTTCTACGTCTGACCTCGGCATGGCAAGATTGGAAGCTGGTGAATAATCTCGAGGGTGCTGCGGACCTCGCCGCCAAGTGGAAGGCAGGATTCACGGAGCATGGCGTGCTACTCGAAGTCCAGGTGGCAGCGGCGCTTATTCGGGTAAATGCCGAAGTTCAACTCTTTCCGTCGGTTGGTTTTCGGTTTGCAGATTTTCGATTTCGAATGCCGACAATCCACGTTGGTTGGATTTACGTTGAGGTCTCGAAACGTGGAATGTCCGAAGTGATGGAAAATGCCCAGCACCTGCTACAAAAGGTGGCCAATGCCGCAGTGTCGGCAATGCCTAAACGACACGGCAAAGTAGCACTGCTCCGATTCTTAAGCGAGGACGAAACATCGGAATTGATTACCTGGATAGGCACGCTGCCAGATGATGGCGATAGAACACGTTTCAAAGATTACGCATATTTTGTGGCGGACCCAATTGAGACGCCAGCGGACGGTGAACCAAACATTTTTGACGAAATTACCCCACCCAAATTCTACTGCACGACTCTTAAGAGCGCTGACGGCTATTTGCAGAAGGGAACCGCAGGTATCCAAGTTACGGATGATGCGGCGGAGAGAATCTTGCGTTCGGAATCGGAACAGTTGCCAAAGAGCGGGCCTGGAATCATTATTCTTGATCTCACTAGCGTTCCCGGAGGACTGAAAGACTGGGGAACGCTTGTCGCAATGAGATTACAGCCCAATCTTAATCGACGCATTAATGCGGTGATTTTGGTGACCGATCTCGGAACGACAAAGGGGCCAGAGCCAAGTACACGGGTTATCGAGCACCCCAATCCTCGGAATCCATTTCCCAATGAGATCATCACCAAAATCAAGGTGGAACTCGCGAAATAAGCCGACTCGCTGGCCCTGCTTCGGGGCCACGCAGGCTGAGGGTCCTCAGCCCAGCGAGGCCGAGCGCCTGCTGTGTCGCGGTACTGCTGGTCGAAGGTCGCCTCGGGCTGGGTTTGCTATAGCATCGACCAGGTGCCAACATGAATGCTGATCTGTGCTTTGAATTCTCCAAGAGCAAATGGGAAGAACTCTCAGAGAGACTCGACGGCACCGATGAAAACGCATGGGTAGAAGGAATCGGCGTGTTTGAGAGACGGATGAGGGAGCGCTTCTTTAGTAGCATTGATGCGCTCTTCGCCGCAGATACCAAACCCGACTTATCTCCCTCAGATTCGATACATGCTGGAGAGTGCATCCCAGGCTTCGCGATCATAGCGCTCTGTT
>Ga0209117_1000665_pt1 | contig 13186 bp, 8 predicted proteins | sample BlaSpr_A8_OM2_M2_FD_187978 | JGI IMG/M metagenome (GOLD analysis project Ga0209117, IMG submission 187978) | Forest soil microbial communities from Thunder Bay, Ontario, Canada - Black Spruce, Ontario site 2_A8_OM2_M2 (SPAdes) (version 2) | ecosystem: Environmental > Terrestrial > Soil > Boreal...
AGAAGGGCGCGGCGGAGGCTTTTGATTCGTACGAGAGCGATCCGGCGCATCCGGTGCCGTATCGGCAGCGTCCGGTGGATATGACGTATCCGGAGGATCATCCGGGGAGCTGGTACACCTGGCTGGTGCAGGACCAGCGATTCGTGGACGAGCGGCCGGATGTGCTGACCTGGCAAACGGACGAACTCGCCGAGGATGTTACTTTGGCCGGCCAGGTCACTGCGAAGCTGTTTGCCGCGACGACCGGCAGCGACGCGGACTGGGTGGTGAAGCTGATCGACGTGTATCCGCAAAAATATCCGCAGGACTGGAAGCTTTCCGGCTATGAATTGATGATTGCGGACGAGATATTTCGCGGGCGCTTCCGCAATTCGTTTGAGAAACCCGAGCCGATCGCGCCGGGCGTGGTAACGCCGTTCGCGATCGATCTGCACACGGCGGATCACGTTTTCAAGAAAGGGCACCGCATCATGGTGCAGGTGCAGAGCACGTGGTTTCCGCTGTACGACCGGGATCCGCAGAAATTTGTGCCGAACATTTTTGAGGCGCGGGAAAGCGACTTCCGGAAAGCGACGCAGCGGGTCTATCGTTCTCAGCGATTTCCGTCGAGTGTGGAAATTTCAGTACTTCCAGCTGCTGAACGGTAGAGTCCATCCATGCAAAAGGAAAGGCGAGGGAACCTGAAGATTCCCTCGCCGGTTGTGCCATTTAGAATGGCGTTTGGGACTTACCAGGTCAGGCGCAGGCCGAGCTCCAGAGTCCGGCTGCCGCCGTCGAAGCTGAACTTGTTCAGGAACGTCGGCGAGGTGACGAAGATGTAGCCGGCATTCAGGGGATTGGTGTTGGTGACCTGGTCGAGCGCGCCATTGTTGCTCGGCAGGCCTACGCTGAAGCTTCGATGATTGAAGGTGTCGTAGGTCTCGAAGCGGAATTGCAGCGAAGCGCGTTCGGTGAGTTTGTTGGTTTTGAGCACCGACATATTCCAGGTGTTGATTCCCGGTGAGTTGACGGTGTTACGGCCCGCATTAGCCAGTGCGCCCACACCGGCTTGCACGAAGCGCGCGGTGGAGTTCACGGCAACGTAGCCGACCACATTCGCGGACGCGCAGGCAGCACTCGACGCCGTAATGACGCGGGTTGCCCCTCCAGCGCCATCGTTGCAGACGGGGTTGACGGTAGTACCCGTCAGGCCGACGCCCGCGGGGTTGAAGACCGTACGGTCTCCGGCTGTATCACCATTGAAATTGGAGTCCACGCCGGAGAGAGGAGTCACGGGCTGGCCAGATTCGGCCAGATACGTCCCGCTAATCTCCCAACCGTGCGCGGCGCCGCGCAGGAAACGATTGTCGGTCCTGACGTTCGGCAGATCATAGACCCAGGTCATGGCGAACTTCTGGGGAATGTTGAGCGCCGACAGGCCGCGCTCGCCCGGGAAGTTATAGCCATCCTGCGAGCGACGAGGGTTCACGAAGCTGCTGAAGAGCTCGTTGGTGGCGTTGTCGATGTTCTTGGAATAGGTGTAATTCGCGCGGAAATACAGGCCGCGCGTGAACCGATGCATGAAGTCCGCCGACACCGCGTGATAAATGCCGGAGCCAAGCGGTGGGAAGGTGGTCATGACGCCCAGGAATCCGTCGACGCTGAGCGGGGCCTTGTTGAAGGCTTTGATTTTTGCAAGCGTATCGACCGGTATAGGAATAGTGGCTGGGACGTCGCTGGAGCTGAAGTACGTCGGCAGCGGAGTGAGGCCGCCGCCAGGGAACCGCGGATCAAACGCCGACGCGGAGTTCAGCCGCTGCTGCACCGGCAATTCGAGGCTGCGTGTTCCGACGTAGCGCACCTCGAGGCTGGTGTCCTTGAACACTTCGTGTTGCACACCGAGGGACCAGCTAATCACCTTCGGATCGACCTGGTCCGGAATGATGTTGCCCGTCGCCGCGCGGGCGTCTGCCTGCGTTGTCGGAGGCACGTTTATCTGCAATAGTCCTCCGCCGGCCAAGAAACCGCGGCCAGTGCCGTCGGCAGGATTGAGGAAGCTGGCGCACCAGGCAGGCGGGCTGCTCAGCGAGCAGGTAATCGCGGGATTCTGTTCGGTCTGCAATTCCGGCGGCAAGCTGTTGATGGCGAAGTTGTTGGGGATTACGTCATACGCTATCTGAGCGCCGCCGCGAATGGACCACTTGCCGTGGCCGGTGGGATCCCAGGCGAAACCGACGTGCGGGCCGAAATTATTTGTGTCCGATTTTGGCTTGCGGAAGATCAAGCCGAACGTGGGGTCATTGGCGATGGCGTTGAGGGCCTGCTTGCTTTCATCGCGAGGTACACCAGACCATTCATAACGCAGTCCCAGGTTGAGGGTAAGCCGCGACGTCAATTTCCAGTCGTCCTGCAAGAACCAGTAAACGGCGTGGTAGTTGTCGGCGGTGCTTCCGGTGCCGGCGCCACGCAGGGCGCCGTTGGCTCCGTCCGGAACGAAGTCGTTGAGGAAGGCGTTGAGCGTGGCGTAGTCCCACTCGCCGCGCGCGCGGGGCAGGTCGTTGGTAGGCGCAATGTAATTGCGGCCTTCGATTCCAGCCTTGAAGGTGTGCTTTCCGCGGATGTAACTGACGCTGTCAGTCAGTTGGTACACGTTCTGCGTGTAGCCCTGAGGCGCGAGGCTATAGGGACCTACGTTGCTGCCAAACTCGTCGATTTCCACGTTGGGGAAATTGGCAAAGGTCGCTGGAGCTACCAGATTGGGGCCGTTCAGCCGCGAGAAGGACGCTCTAAAGTCGTTGATAACGCGGCTGCTGACGCTCCACGCATCGGTGATGATGTATTTGCGCGCGTCGGACTGGTTGGTCCCGGTGAATTGGCTCTGTGGCTGAATGGGGTTGACCTGCGGTGCGCGGAAGCGGTCATAGAGCACGCGTCCCCGGATCTGGTGCTTGCCCAGATTGAGGTCCGTGTTTACCGCGAAATCGTGCTGGTTGGAAAAATTGGGCGCACTGGAGGAAAACTGACCAATATCGATGGCATGGACCCCGCCGTTTACGTCCTTGACGTTGGTTGTACCTGTCTTGGTTGTCGCCGCTGGGAACTGTGCCAGGACTGCTGCGACCGCGGAGTCTGGGTTCAACGCTTGCAGTTCGCTGATTCCGCTTGCGGTGGGCATCGTCACCGTAGCGCCTTGCGATCCCAAACCGTTATTCTGGAATTCGTAAGCTCCGAAAATGAACAGTTTATTGCGCAGGATGGGCCCGCCGGCGCTCGTCCCTGCGCGGTTGTAGTCGTAACGGTTCTTTATATCCTGCTGGCCGGCGTTCGCAGTTTTTTCCTGGTTGGTGGCGGCATTCATATCGCGGTTGCGGTTGTACCACCAGCCTGCGCCGTGCCAATCGTTGGTGCCGGACTTGGTCACGATATTGAACTGGCCGCCGGAGGAGTGGCCGTATTCCGCGCTGAACTGGTTGGTCAGTAGGGTGAACTCCGCCACGGATTCCTGGATGACAGGCTGCGTGGGGCCGTTGACGTCCAGTCGATTGTCGTCCACGCCGTCAATCGAAAATCCGTTGAATCTTGGGCGTGTGCCGCCGATCGAGCCGCCGGAACCCAGAACACCGCCTTGTTGCGTGGTTGTACCAGGCGCAAAGACGGCGAATTCCTTGACGTCGCCGCCCAGCGTGTTCACCGGAAGTTCATTGGCCACGCGCCCGCTGAATGTAGCGCCCAGTTCGGAAGACTCCGTCTTTACCAGTTCCGCGCCGGCCTCGACCTCCACTACTGAGGATACGTCGCCTACCTCCAACAGCGCTGAGGCCTCCGCGACCTGGTTGGATTCCACCGCAACACCCTTGGACACGGATTTCTTGAATCCGTCCTTCTCGACGGTAATGCGGTACGAGCCGACCAGCAAGTTGGGGAATACATAGGTTCCGGCGCTGGAGGCCGTGGCGGTGGTCGATACGTTGCTGGCCTCGTTGGTAACTGTGACGCGAGCACTTTCGACACTGGCGCCGGTCTTGTCAGTAACTGTGACGCGGAGGGTGCCGTCGAGTCGCTGCGCTTGCGCTAAGGACGCCGTAAGAACGAACGACAATGCCAACAGCGCGAACTGGATCAATCTGCGCATAATTTGGTTCTCTCCTTGAAGAATTCGCCGTGCCGGGGCGGCCGGTTCCACACCTAACCACGAGTGGGAAGCCATGAGCCCGCACAAGACGCAGCCAACCAAATTGGCAGGCGAAGGCCCAGCCGGGAAAACTTCTGTCTTATTTGTCGCTCAGGAGTGGATTAAGCCGCTAAGCATCTGTTAATTCAGATATTTGCAATAGGTTGCGTCTGACGTAAAGCTGAAATCTGCAAGGCTGCCAGCCTAAACGGTATGAGCGATCTCTAAAATCCATACAGTTTTCGCGATAACGGTTCGTGGATTTGTAGAAGAAACCCTTTCCGGCGCGAAAAGCGGAAACTTACCCAGGGTTTTTCTCGTATTCCAGCTAAACAGTTCGCTGGCTCGTACGTCTATTGGAGTAAAGGCGGGGTGTATGGGACCCAATTTAAGCTCAACACTGGAGCCCGAGATGGCTGCAGGGCCCAGTCGCGTACTCGCTTTAAGCTCGCGGTATATCCGCTTTGGACCCTTTCAGGTCGATCAGCAGCGCCAGGAAGTCAGCAAGAATGGGGCGCGACTGAAGCTCCAAGGCAAGGTTTATCAAGTCTTGATGGCGCTCATTGAAAAGCAAGGCGAGGTAGTGACGCGAGATGAGTTGCGGCTGCGGCTATGGCCGGCCGACACGCATGTGAATTACGACGCGAACGTCAACACCACGGTGAACAAACTGCGCCAGGCGCTGGGGGATTCCTCGGACAAGCCTTTGTACATTGAAACCATACCACGCAAGGGCTACTGCCTTGTGGTCCAGCCGGAATTCGCGGACGTGCCTGTGGCGGTCACTCTGGCGGCTCCGGCAATTGGGATCAACGTCAAACCGCAAACGGAGAGCGCAAAATCAGCCAAGACGGAACTATGGATGACGCTGGGCATCATTGGGCTGATATTGGGCGGCATGCTTCTGGGCGCCGGAATTACCAAGCTGTGGATTCAACACTTCGCGCCGATGCCGGGCGGCTACTGGTTCTGATTTCTTCTCTCTAATTTGCTGGTGCCGGCTTGCGCTGAAAGGCAATTCCCTTCGTGCGCCCAGCGTCCAGCGTGAAACCGGAGGCGGGTTGCTTCGCGTCACGCTGAAAATGCAGGATGACCCTGGTCTTGCCCACCTCGAATTCATCGGCGCCGATGGCGCGCAGCACTTCGGTCGAGAAATTGTTTACGTGCGGCGATCCCGAGGCATCGACAACCGAGAGCACTTTGATTCGGCCGTCCGCCACGCCGAGGCGGTAAGCGACGCCGAGCTCCTCGCTCCAATAATCGCCGGAGTAATTTCTCACTTGGTCCGAGTCCAGCGTGATCTCGCTCTTTTCCTTGTTCTCGCTCTCCGGCGACTTGTTTTCCTTGGCCTTCATTAAACTGCCGAGGTAGATGTCGGCAACCTGGTGGGCGCGGCGGGTGGGGCCGGCATTACCGACATTGCAAAGACAGGCGACGGAAAAATGCTGTTCCGGAAAGCGCAACAGCTCCGCGCGATAGCCGCCCCACGCGCCGCCGTGGCTCACCGTTGGCAGCCCGCGGTACTGTTGAAGACGGAGGCCCTTGGCATAGTCCAAAATCTTGCCATCGTTCAGCTTGCCGCGTTCCTGGATTTCGCGGAGGAATTCCTTGCCGCCGACGCGCGGGCTGTAGAAGTTTTCGTCCCACTTCAGCAGGTCTTCGACGGAAGTATGCACCGCACCGTCGCCGGTTTGCTCGAAATAGGATACATCGAGCGCGTAACCCTCTTTGTTCTCTTGTTCTTCATAAGCCAGCGCGCGATTGGCGATGAGCGCGGCGTGGCTGTCGCGATATTGCGTGTGCGTCATTTCCAGCGGGGCGAAAATATTTTCGGCGGCGAATTCGCGCAGGGTCTTGCCACTGACACGCTGGACAATCACGGAGAGCAGGAAGTATCCGGTGTTGCTGTAGAGAAAGTCGCTGCCGGGAGCGAAGTTGAGGGCCTTCTGGCGGGTAATCAGCGCTAGAGCTTCGGCGTCGGTGGTCACGCTGTCGGTGTTGATTCCGGCTAGCTCCATCAGGCTGAGGTAATCGCGAAGGCCGCTGGTGTGATTCAGCAACTGCAGGATGGTGATTTTCTGGCCGTAGGAAGGCAGCTCGGGAATGTACTTCCGGACTTCGTCGTTGACGGCGAGTTTGCCTTGCTTCTCGAGCAGCAGAATGCTCGCGGCGGTAAATTGCTTCGAAGTGGAGCCGATGTCAAAGACGGATTGCGGGGTGATGGCGACGTTCTCTTCGATGTTCGCGAGGCCGTAGCCTTTGGCGTAAATGATTTTGCCGTCGCGATAAACGGCCAGGGCGCAGCCGGGCGAACCCGGTTTGGTGAGGTCGCTGAAGACTTCGTCGACCGCGGCAGCCGCCTTTTCGTCGGAGGCCGCTGCGTATCCTGCGCCGGCGGCGCTCAACAATAGCAGTATTGCGCTGATTGCCTTTGACGCTCGCCGCCTTGCTGGCATTGGCTCATACCTTTCCATGATTCGGGCGTAGGCTTTTCTGGGTCGGGGATCGCCCCGTTTTTGCGGCTGAAAATATATCACGCAAACGCCGAGGCTGACCGCGGCGCCGAAAGCATTTTCATGTACACTCTGCCTCCGTGCTCACCGCGATCACCCGCGCCGTCAGTCCCGGGATCGTCCATTGCGAGTTGACGTTTGTTGCCCGCCAGCCGATCGATCTTGCAACGGCCGAAGAGCAACATCGCGCCTACCAGGCGCTGCTCGAGAAATGCGGCGCGCGTGTCATCTCTCTCCCGGCGGAGCCGGAGCTTCCCGATTCGATGTTCGTCGAAGACCCCGCGGTCGTTCTTGACGAATTGGCGATTATCTTTCCCCTGGGCACTGCGACGCGTAGGCCGGAAGCGGCTTCGATCGCGCAGGCGCTCGCAAAATTCCGCAAACTTGCGCGCGTGGAATTGCCGGGACAAGTCGAGGGCGGCGATGTTCTCCGCATCGAGCGCAGGTTGTTCGCCGGGCTTTCGAGCCGCACCAATGCCGAGGGCATTCGACAACTCGCGTCCATACTTGCGCCGTACGGCTACGAAGTGCTCAGCGTCGCGGTGACCGGCTGCCTGCATCTGAAATCGGCGGTTACTTATATAGGTCGCAACACGCTGCTGGCGAACCGCAACTGGTTCGACACGAAACCGTTCGCCGGCTTCGAATGGATCGATGTCGCGCCCGAGGAGCCGCACGCAGCCAACGCGCTGGCCATTGGCGGCACGGTGATTTTCCCGGCCTCCTTCCCGCGGACACGCGCTCGTCTGGAGGCGCGGGGCTTTCCCGTCGCACCGCTCGATATCTCCGAGCTTCAGAAAGCCGAGTCCGGCCTCACCTGCTCCAGTCTATTGTTCGATGTCCGCTCCCCCAAAAGAAGTAACTGACCGAGCACATTCCTATAGGACTTCGTGATTTGTTCGCTTTATCCCTAGCCCTACCCGTGCTAACCTCAAAAACTGGTATGAAATCCACCGCCACCAAGCGAATTACCACCGCGACGCCGTCGATGTCGACTCCCTCGACTACGACTACGTCGATTACGACCGCTTCCGGCGCGTGGAGAAACTGCTAGCCAGCTAGAAAAAGTTTCCAACCCACCGCCGAAGCGAACCTGGCGGTGGGTTTCTTATTTCAGCCCCCTCCAGAGTCGCTCCCGCGGAAACAACAGGAGCGGCAGTCATGATACCGGAGAACGCAGAAGAAGAATTGCTGGCGGGGCGCCATTTGGCGGGCGCTCGCGCGGGAACGCAAGACGCGCGGGCGGAGTCCCCGGCCGTTCGCGAATCGCTGGTGGCCTTCAAATTTGGCGGCAGCTCCCTGCTGGGTGCCGAGCGCATGCTGCATGCTGCCGGTCTCGTACGTCCCGCGGCGCAATGGATGCAGGTAGTGGTGGTGGTTTCGGCGATGAAGGGCGTCACCGATCGCTTGCTGGGGATCGCGCGGGCGCTTGGCGAACGCAAGCACGACCGCGCGCGCTCGGAGGCGGAAGCCACTTTGCGATTGCATCTCGATGTGCTGAGCGACTTGGCGCTGGATTCGGACGAACAAGACCGCGTTGCTCGCGACCTCACCTCTCTGGGCCGCGATTTGCTGCACGAAGTCTCCGCACGTCGCGATAGCGTGCCGGCAGCCCCGGCAGCGGAACTCTTTGATCGGCTGGCATCCTTCGGCGAGCGCTTCAGCGCGCGGCTCTTCGCTGCGGCGCTTGAGCGTTCCGGTGTGCCTGCCGTTCCGGTCTCCTCCTCCGAATTTGTCCTCACCTGCGCTACTTTCCGTGATGCCAAGCCGCACCTGGAGCAAACCAGGCAGCGCGGCCGCGACGTTTTGCTTCCCTTGCTTGCCGACGGCATCGTGCCGGTGGTCACCGGGTTCATCGGGGCGACCCCGGACGGGCGCATCACCACACTAGGGCGCAACAGTTCCGATTTTTCCGGCGCGATCATTGCTCACGTGGTGGACGCGGATGAGCTGGTGATTTGGACCGACGTCGACGGAATTTACACCACAAATCCCAACGAGTCGGCGCAGGCCCGGCTCTTGCACGATCTGAGTTACGATGATGCACACGCTCTGGCCTTGAGCGGGGCGAAAGTCTTGCACCCGCACGTTCTGCCACTGGCGGAGGAAACGCAGATGACCGTTTGGGTGCGCAATACCTTCAAACCGCATGCGCGCGGGACGCGCATCGGCCCGGTTGGCAAGGAGCCAGCATGAGCGCGCAATCGCCTAAATTCGACAAGAAACTGCGGGCCGGCGTGCTTGGCGCGACTGGCTTGGTGGGTCAGCGTCTTGTGAGCCTGCTCGCCGATCACCCGTGGTTTGAACTTACCGAAGTCGCGGCCTCGGAGCGCTCTTCCGGCAAAACATACGCGGAGGCGGTTCACTGGCATCTGGAAGCGCCGATTCCGGCTGCTGCGCGCGACCTGGTGGTCAGGAGCCTGGATCCTTCCCTGCATTGCGACTTTGTTTTCTCCGCGCTCGACGCTTCGGTCGCGGGCGGCGCGGAAGAAGATTTTGCGCGCGTCGGTTATCCCGTCGTCAGCAATTCCCGAAATCACCGCATGGATCCGGATGTGCCGCTGCTGATTCCGGAGGTGAATGCCGCGCATCTCGACGCTATTCCGCTGCAACAGAAAAATCGCGGCTATGATACGGGCTTCATCGTCACCAATCCGAACTGTTCCACCGCAGGGCTTGTTTTGGTGCTCAAGCCGCTCGCGGAGGCCTTTGGGCTGGAGAAGATTTTTGTCGTGACTCTGCAGGCTATGTCCGGTGCGGGCTATCCCGGCGTGGCTTCCTTGGACATTCAGGGCAACGTCGTTCCCTTCATCGGCGGCGAAGAAGAAAAGATGGAGTCCGAGCCGCAGAAGCTGCTTGGCAAGTGGAACGGCGAGCGCTTTGTCGATGCCGGCTTGGGAATCAGCGCGCACTGCAATCGCGTGCCGGTGATTGACGGCCATCTGGAGTGCGTTAGCGTCAGCCTGAAAAAGGTTGCTTCTCTCGCCGAAGTATCGGAAGCGCTTCGCAATTTCGAGGTCAGCTCCGAGCTAGCCAGCTTGCCGTCCGCGCTGCGCAATCCGGTAATCGTTCTCGACGAAGAAAATCGCCCGCAACCGCGACGCGACGTAAATGCGGGCAACGGAATGGCCGCCGTGGTCGGCCGCGTCCGCGAATGCCCGCTCCTCGACGTAAAGCTGACGCTGCTCTCGCACAATTTGGTCCGCGGCGCTGCTGGCGCCGCCCTGCTCAACGCCGAGCTCCTTGCCGCCCGCGGTTTGCTCCATCACCGCGTTGCCACCGAGAGGGTGGGTTTGCAACCTGTCTCCCCCTGACACGCTGGAAGGTATGCTCAGCACCGCTGGCGCAGAACAAAATAAACGCCCCTTTGTGCCTGCGGCATCCATGGTTATACTAAAGGTATGAAAACGGCCATATCGATTCCTGATGACCTGTTTGAAGGTGCGGAACGCCTTGCGCGACGGACTAAGAAGTCTCGGAGTCGCCTGTTCCGAGATGCTTTGCAGGAATATTTGGCGCGCCACACACCAGACCAAGTCACCGAAGCAATGAACAACGCCCTCGCCGAGGTCGGTGCCACCGATGACCGCTTCGTCTCCAGTTCGGCGAGGCGGATTCTCGAGCGAAGCGAGTGGTAATTTCACAAGGCGAGGTTTGGTGGGCGGATCTGCCTGCGCCGGCCGGTTCCGGTCCCGGGTTCCGCAGGCCTGTTGTCGTGGTTCAAGGCGACGGGCTGAACCGCAGCCGCATTGCTACCGTCATTTGCGTCCCGCTTACCAGTAATCTCAAGTGGGCTTTGGCGCCGGGAAATATGCGTTTGTCCGCGCGCATCACAGGTCTTCCAAAGGAATCCGTCGCCAATGTATCGCAAATTATCGCCGTCGATAAGGAATTCCTTAGGGCTCGAGTTGGCAAGCTTTCGCTGCCGAAGCTCCAATTACTTCTCTCCGGAATTGACGTCGCCCTCGGAAAGTAGTGCTGACGGGCGCCAGCCTGATTACGAGTAACTCATCCAATCAACGCCGTGTGCCGCTCTCGCCCGGCGGCGAAGCGATGAAACAATTCGCTCGTCCGTTGCGTCCACCGATCGAGTCCTTCTTTGCCACCAAAGGAAATAATCACCGCGAGCACGCGCTTTGTCTCGCTGGTGACCATGGTGCGCTCGGAATCGCTGGTGGGACTTCCGTGTGGGCCCAACGCATCGCAAAATAGCGGCAAACCTTCCAGGTTCAGATCATATTTGCCGATGCCCTTATACGTTTCGCCGGCGCGGCCGGCGCGAAACACGATGTCTCCCTGCACGTGAGCTAGGTCGTACAGCCCGATCGACAAACGGCTCTCCACGGAGACTAAATTGATAATGTCCACCACGGCGTTGATGCGCGGCAAGCTTTTTCCTGCGATCACGCGGCGCAGCAGCGCCTCCGCCGATCCCCGATAGCGCGCCGGATCCTTGCCCAGGGCCTTGTAAGCCGCCCGTGTCGCCAAAATCTGCGGAGACTCGAGCACCGCCCGCGGCTCTGGCACCCGCAAGATCGCCTGTTCGCAATTATTCAACTCCACGATCAGCGCAGGCGGCGAGGGCTGCGCCTCGACCTGAGCCGAAACACAGCTGAGCGCAGTCTTCGGACACCTCGCCTTTAGCGCGTCGTCGATCTTCAGATCCACGGATTCCACCTATTTTCTTCCCGCAAAACGCACTCGCGCGGTGAAGGCTCGGCCCTGGCCGCCGGAAAACTGGCCGAAATTGGGTGCGTCGACATTGTTCACCACTACGTTGGGATTTTGCCAATTGAAGGCATTCACCGCCTCGATGCGTGCGGCCCACAGATACCCGCGAAATGCGAACTTCTTTTCCAGCGCTAGGTTCAGATTCTTGTAGTCAGGAAAGCGCAAGGAGTTTGGCGCGCCCACTAATTGCTGTTCGAGATTCACGGCGCTGTAGGGATATCCCGTGCGGTACTCGAAAAAATAGCTGAATTGAATTTTCCAGATATGCGTCGGCGTCCAACCCCAGGTAAGCAGCCGGTCCGGAGCATCCCAGGCCAGCGGCGCTGGCTGCTGCGCGGCAAAGAAGATAGACCCCAGCACGGGATTGAGCACTTGATTGGTGCTCGCGCGCGCGCGCGTGTAAGCGCCATACACCTGCGTGTCCTCCGAGAAAATATGGCGCACCGTCAGAGTCGCCGCGCGATAGCGGTCTTTGCGCGTGTCCTGCAAAAGAAAAATTCCTCCCGTCTGCGCAGGATTCTGATCGACATACACAAAACCGTGATAGCCGTTGCGCGCCAATAACGCGACATTGACAATCGTGTTGCGCCGGACTTTTTGCTGCCATCCCGCGCTGGTGGTGGTGAAGCGCGGCTGGCGCAAGCCGCGCGCCGGAAGAACAAACTGGGTGATTGCCGGGCTACCGGCCGGCGCCGTGCCGGCGCTGTTGAAAAATACGTCCATCTGCTGCTGATCCAGCGATTGCTCGATCACCGAAAGATTCAGCGGCGCATTGTAAATGCCCCATCCAAGAGTGAATTTCGCGTTGTCGTCGCCGAAGGGCAGCACATTGCCGGAAAGCCGCGGCTCCAGCATGGCGCTCTGCGTGAAGCGGTCCCAGTCCGTGCGCAGGCCCCCTTGCAGAACAAAATGTTTCGAAAGCGACCAGTTGTCCTGTGCATAGCCGCCGGCTTGCGTGTTGGTAGCTTGCGGGTTCGCCGGTCCAATGAAAGTGGACTGGCGCACCAGCGTGCCGTCCGCGCGTAGCGCCTGGATCTCTCCGCGCGTCGTCGCCTGGCTGAATTCGAGCCCGGCGACGTTTGCACCGACGCTAACCTGGTGCGTTCCGTGCCAGTGCCGCGACGCTGCGATAACGTTCAACAAGCCTTGCACCCGGGTGCCGTGATCGTGGAGCCGCTCGAAGAAATTTCCGCTCGTTCCGTTCACCAGCAAAACGTAGGGCGCGGTACCCTGCGGATAGAAATCCTGCGTTTCGCTGTCTGCCGCGACGCCAAAGTCGATCAGCGTGTCGTACAGCCAAATCTGATCTCGCACCGAAAAAAACACGCGCTGCTGGTGCAAGTCCAGCGTGGTGGATTCCGGGTCCAGCGGATCGAGCCCGAGATTCTGATCCTGCGTGCGGTTGTAGAGAAAACTGCCGTGCAAAATATGCTTCGGGCTGAAGTTGTATTGCAAGCGGAAGAGGTTGTCGCCGGCCCATTGTGTGGAGGTGTTCGAACCCGCGGGCAGCTCTTTAACCAGGGAAAAGGTGTGCTGCAGGCTGATGGCATCCGAAAACCAGAAGCGCCCGCGCTCGATGGGCCCCGAAAAAGTAAAACGCGGATACCAGTCTCCCAAATGCACCCCTTGTTGAATGTTGATGCCGGGGGTTGGATTGGTCGTGCCGAAGCGCCACTTGTCGTCGCCGTCGGGCGTTTCAAGACTCAGGACGTTTGCGCCGGAATGCGCGTAACCTGCGCCGATTCCGCCGGTCTGCACTTCTGCAGCGCGCGTGGCATCCACATTGAATCGC
>Ga0209117_1000666_pt1 | contig 13181 bp, 12 predicted proteins | sample BlaSpr_A8_OM2_M2_FD_187978 | JGI IMG/M metagenome (GOLD analysis project Ga0209117, IMG submission 187978) | Forest soil microbial communities from Thunder Bay, Ontario, Canada - Black Spruce, Ontario site 2_A8_OM2_M2 (SPAdes) (version 2) | ecosystem: Environmental > Terrestrial > Soil > Boreal...
GGCGCTCAGGGATCACCTCGCGGGCGAAATGGGCCAGTTTTTCAATCAGCCAGACGTCCTGCAATAGGGCGGGACCGCGCGGTCCGGCAGTCTGGATGTTGAGATTGTCCGTGACGGGCGTGCCCGATGCATGGGCCAGCGGCGGTCGTTTGGATTCGTCGTTCATTGAATTGCTGTTAAGTGTAGGGCGTTTGGCCACGGATTACTCCTGTATCGCGAGACATTGAGATCCCGGCAACGCAGACCGCTCTGCGGCAGCGTTAATCTTGCTCTCGCAACGTCGTCTGTTGACGGAATTGCGATTGCGAGAAACCGGGCGCGAATGAGATGTATGCATCCGCTCGGCAATCGCTTTGGTTTGATTGCTGTGACTGCAGCGGTTTTGCTTCAATCCCCAGAAGCCCGAAGTTATTCAGCTGCCGCTGCCCAGTGCTTCCGCGCAAGCCCGAGCCTTGTCCACACATCCACAAGGGCCTCGACGAGAGCATACGCGAGCGCGTCGTCGTGGTAGGGGCTTGGCGTGATCCGCAGCCGCTCCATTCCGCGCGGTACGGTAGGATAGTTGATCGGCTGGATGTAAATGCCGTGCTCTGTGAGCAACAGATCGCTCGCCGCCTTGCACCTCTCCGGATCTCCAACCAGAATCGGAACGATGTGGGTGTCGCTCGGCATGACCGGCAGCCCGGCGGCGTTGAGCAGGGCTTTGACCCGTGCAGCCCGTTGCTGATGTCGCGCGCGTTCCCAATTCGACGCTTTCAAGTGACGGATAGCGGCGGTGGCAGCAGCGCAGATGGGCGGCGGCAAAGCGGTCGTAAAGATGAAGCCCGGCGCATACGAGCGCACCGCGTCGATCAGGGGGGTATTGCCCGCAATGTATCCGCCCATGCAGCCGAAGGCCTTGGCGAGCGTGCCTTCCACCACGTCAATGCGGTCCATCACGCCGTCGCGCTCCGCCACGCCGGCGCCACGCGCGCCGTACATGCCGACGGCGTGTACCTCGTCCGCATAGGTCATGGCGCCATAGCGTTCAGCGAGGTCGCAGATGCGATGCAGCGGCGCCACGTCGCCATCCATGGAATAAAGGGTCTCGAATACGATCAGCTTTGGCCGATCCTGACCGGCCGCCTGCAGCAATCGCTCGAGATGATCGACGTCGTTGTGGCGCCAGATCTGCTTCTCGCAACTCGATTGGCGCACGCCTTCGATCATCGAATTGTGGTTGAGTTCATCGGACAGGATCAGGCAGTCCGGAATGAGCCTGGCGATGGTCGCGATTCCGGTCTGGTTCGACACATAGCCTGAAGTAAAAACCAGTGCCGCTTGCTTGCGGTGCAAATCGGCGAGTTCATGCTCCAGCTCGACCAGGGGATGATTGGTCCCGGCGATGTTTCTCGTGCCGCCGGCGCCGGCGCCCAGGCGTCCTGCCGTCGCCACCATGGCCCCGACCACCTTCGGGTGCTGGCCCATCCCGAGATAATCGTTCGAGCACCAGATCACCACCTCGCGCCGACCGCCCGGAGAGTGCCAGACGGCGTGCGGAAAGCGACCGGCGATGCGCTCAAGATCCGCGAAGACGCGATAGCGCTGCTCATTCCTCAGCCGGCTCAAGGCGGCGGAAAAAAACGTGTCGTAGTTCATGCAAGTCTCCAAAGCGGGTGCGCCTGCGGTCCCTGTTGGGCAGAACTGTATTTGTCCGACAGGAAACGACTTTATCTTTATTGCTGCGATTGGGGCCGCTTTGCCTCAACCAGCAAGCTGCGCTCGCACCGCAGCTACCCCCCGCCGGGAAGCTGCCGGTCAGCCGACATCAGAACTGAACAATGCTAATTGGGACAGTTCTACCGCTGCATCTGCATGATCTGATCCATCGGCATCATGTTGTGGTTGAGGTTGTCCATGATCCAGAGCGAGCCGCCCATCAGAAGAACGACGATCAGGACACCGAAAGCGAGCGCCAGCACGTTGTTGGTGTTGTCGGCACCGGTGGTGATGTGTAGAAAGAACACCAGATGCACGCCCATCTGCGCGATCGGATCGCGACGATCGTTGGCAGGACGATCGCGAGCATGATCGCAAGCGAGTCGATCAGGATGGTTTTGTCGGTGGCTCCGATCGGACCCTGTGGATCAAGGATATTCATCGCCGAACCAGAAAATTGAACCGATAATAACTGCACTGCCGCCCGGACGTTCCATGGCCCCTAAGCGGTTGAGCGCAGGCGCTGGCAACTTGTACGACGAGCGTTGCCCAAGGCATGTCGAGCGCTAAGCGTACAATGCGGCGGGCGTTTGTGTTTCCGCGACACGATTTTTGGCTGCTTTACGCACCTTCTCGAATGCACGTGCCTCGATTTGCCGGATGCGCTCCCGCGACACGTTGAACTCTGCTGCGAGTTCTTCCAATGTCATCGGCTCGTCGGCCAGCTGTCGCGCCTCGAAGATACGGCGTTCGCGCTGGTTCAGTACGCCAATCGCGTGGACTAACGCTTTATGCTGGTGATCTGTCTCGTCACGCCCGGCAAGAAGAATTTCCGGCGAGGGTGATTGATCAACGAGGAAGTCCTGTAACTCGCCGGGCTGGCCCTCGTCGTGTATTGGCGCATTGAGCGAGGAATCGCCACCAAGGCGCCGGTTCATGTCAACTACTTCCCGATCCGTAACACCGAGGCTTTTCGCAATCAGCGTGACCTGATCGGGGTGCATATCGCCGCTTTGCAGTGCCGCGATTTTGTTCTTTGCCGATCGCAGCTTAAAGAAGAGCTTCTTCTGACTTGCGGTAGTGCCTATTTTTACGAGTGACCAGGATCGCAAGATATAATCGTGTATCGACGCTCTGATCCACCAGATCGCGTAACTCGAGAAACGAAAACCCCGATCGGGTTCAAAGCGGTCCAGCGCCTGCAGCAGGCCAACATTGCCTTCGGAGATGATTTCGGAAACAGGCAAGCCATAGCCGCGATAGTTCATGGCAACTCTAACGGCGAGACGCAGGTGGCTTGTGACAAGCTGATTCGCTGCATCACGATCACCGTGCTCGCGCCACCGTTTTGCGAGTTTGTATTCCTGGTCTCTTTCGAGCATCGAGAACCGTCGAACATCGTCTAGATAGCTCGCACCGGGTTTCTTTCCCACCGACACCGAGCGTCGCCGGTCTGGAAACGTTCCGGGATTGGCTTGAACAAGATGTTCTGTCCGAGTGCCATCAATGCTCATATTGGTTCCTGCTCTACCGACGCTGTCATCAATAAAGAGGCGGACGGCTCCCGCCCGCCTTAATCGAGGAGGGGGGATGAGGCTGCGCGAGGCCGTCCGCTTGGCAGCTATACGGTACCGCGTCGTGGGGGATAGATAATCGCGGCCGGGCTGCCTGATACGAGACTAAGTCCGGCCAAACGGCAGCACCATTAAATAGAAGTTTAGATCGACTAAATTGAAGTTTAGTTCGATTAAATGGGGGGCTGGTTTTGCGAGTTAGGGGGCACGTCGAATCGCGGCGGACCTTTAGCGTGAGAGAAAACATTCTCCGTCCACTTTCCGCGCGCCCGATTACCCGCAACATATCCAAACGCCACCGCGTTGGCATGGCGCTGAAGATGTCCGCCCGGGGTTGGACTGGATTGCAGCGGCCCGGGTTTACCGCCATGCCTAAACGGAAGTTGAGTGAGTGGTCGCCGCGGCGGCGCAATGTTCCGCGCTGTCCCTCGATATGGCGAGGTCTACTTTGCTCTCGCATGATTTTTGAGAGACAGGACGGCGCTTTTGCAGTGATCGGCGTAGCAATTATGATCGCAGTAGGAGAGCTGCGTCCCGATTTCTCGCAGATAGCTCGCCCCGATTGGCTCGCAGCACAGCACACAGAAAGATTGCGGACAGGGCGTCCTGCCATTCACCAATACGAATCTCATGTGGCGCCCCCCAATGCGAAGCAGAACACCGTATCGGATGAGTGCAAGCCATTGGGCGGGGGCGCGCAGAGGTGGTTTCTGCCATCGGGATTGTCCCTGTTCCGCTCTACCTTTTCAGGAGGAACGGGTATGTACTTCCCGTCTTCTCTGCGTTTTGCGTAGATGTTGCCGTCAATGTACTTGATTTCAGTCGGGTAGCAGTCCGCCTCGTTGCAACAGCTAACGGAAGGATTGTCGGGCATGCGCCATCTTGAATAAAACCTTTCGTGGAGGAGCTGATCATGTGGAGGATGGCGATGCAGCGCACTCTGGCCTTGTCCATTTTCCTGCGCCTGGACTGGCATCGCCAACAGGCAACAAAGACAGCTCCATAAAAGGAGTTTGCATAGAAAATTCACTGCGCAGCCTCGTTGTTTCGAAATCCTAAATGGCGGGAATTTTCCTCATGATTCCTCGCTGCAACTGTTTGTCTGGCGGCTTGAAGTCGGCGTAACCAACTGCGGTCGCCTTCCTGGCGGGCCTTCAGGCGATCAGCGCATTTCTTCGAACAGAGGGCAGTTCGCCAGGTGTAGTGGCGGACGAGACCAAATTGTCCGTCACAGATGGCGCAGCGCTTCGCTGTGCCATGCCGAGGGTATTGTGGACCGTTGAACATTTTCGCCTCCTGTGGGACTCGCGCGGGAAGTGCTTGGTGAGCACCCTTTGCTCGCCGTCGCACTTCGCGCACGCGTGAAGCGCGGCTTCGGGATCGTAGTGGACTGTCAAGTCTCGCGGCGTATAGGGACACCGCGCGCAGAGTTTGACTCTCATGTGCCGCCTCCCAGGGCGAAGCAGCAGACTTCTTCGCCGTCATAGGTGTGGTTTGCCGGCGGGGCACACAGGTGATTGCGACCGTCGGGATTATCGCGGCTGCGCTCGATCTTTTTGGCCGGGATAGTTGACATAGTGTCACCTGCAATCGGCTCTTCCGGATTAGCAGCGAGACTATGACGACTGAGACTGATCTCAATTGTACGTAAGTTAACAGTCCGATATCGAAAGGGATCAGAGAGTTATACGGAGGTTTGGGGTGTTTGCCTTCACGTCAGCGCCACAATCTGGCGCAACGCTCGACCAGCGAGTCGAAGTCAGAACGCTGTCCCGTATCGTGCGTGCGCGCCGCGGCTACCATAGATCCACATCGGCTCGTCGCATTGGCTTCGGCCGTGGTCGGTCATGCAGGCAGCGCTCCAGGGCGGAGCAGCGACCTCGCGGCCCTCGCTTCGGTATGCCTGCGGCAGAGCGCTGCTTTCGTTTGTTCGCGCCCGAGCCGTAGCTGACATCGCGAGCGACGGCGCGAGCAGCAGCGCTGCCAGTAAGTATTTCATCTTCATCGTACGATTCCTTGATTGCGGGTCTGTTGGGGACATGCCAACCGCCATCATGTTTGTATCGGCAAAGCCGAAAGCACCTTGTCCAGGGTGATCGGAAAATCCTGGACGCGCGCGCCGCAGGCGTTGTAGACCGCGTTGGCGAGCGACGCGCCGGCGCCGCAAATTCCCAGTTCGCCGATGCCCTTGCTTTTCAGCGGATTGGATTTGTTGTCGAGCTCGGGAAGAAAAATCGCGTTAACTTCGGGAATATCAGCATGAACCGGAACGTGGTACTCGGCGAGGTCATGATTGACGAAGTAACCGAAGCGCGGATCGAGAGCCATCGCTTCCCCCAGTGCGGCTCCGACACCGAAGATCATCCCGCCGATCGCCTGCGACCGGGCGGTCTTCTCATTCAGGATGCGGCCTGCGGTGAATACACCAAGCATACGTCTTAGCCGGACCTCGCCGGTGTCGGCATCGACGCCAACCTCAGCGAAATGTGCGCCGTAGGATTGTTGGGAGAATTCCGTGAGCGTACGGCCGGGCTGGATTTCCCCATCGGCGTCAACTCCGGCGCCCACAAGGTCCGTCAGCAATTTGGACTGCTCGGCGTCCTCGATGCGGCCGTTGGCAAAGCGCGCCGTCTCCGGATCCATGCCGGCAATCTGCGCCAGTTTTGCCCGCAACGTATTGCAGGCCTCGAACAGGGCGGAGCCGGAACTGGCCGCGCCGAACGAGCCACCCGAGCCAGACGCTTCCGGAAAGTTTGTGTCGCCGATCTCGACCCGAACTCGCTCCGGCGGCAATCCAAGCATTTCCGCAGCAATCTGGGTGAGGATGGTGTAGGTGCCGGTGCCGATATCGGTCATCGCCATTCGCACGGTGGCGAAACCGTCCGGACCCAATCGCACATTGGCCTTGGAAAGCAGAAGCGGATTGCCGCGCGTGGCGGCCGCCACGCCCATTCCCACCAGCCAGCGTCCGTCTCGAATCTGACCCGGCCTGGGATTGCGATTATTCCATCCAAAGCGCCGCGCGCCTTCCTGCAGGCAGGCGATCAGATGGCGGCTGGAATACGGAATGTGCTTCTCGGGATCTTCCGTCGGCTCGTTGCGTACGCGCAGCTCGATTGGGTCGAGGTTGAGCTTCTCGGAGAGTTCGTCCATCGCACACTCCAAGGCCAGCAGGCCAACCGCTTCGCCGGGCGCGCGCATCGACGACGCAACAGGAATATCCAGAGGCGCCAAACGATGTCGCGTCAGCCTGTTGGCGCCGGCGTAGAGCGTCCGCGTCTGAATGGCCGCGCCCTCGTAGGTCTGCTCGCTCGGCAAGTTACCGGAGAACACATCGTGGCCGATCGCGAGGATCCGGCCGTCCCGGTCGGTACCCAGGCGGAGGCGCTGGATGGTATCCGAGCGGTGCGTCGTGACATGAAAGATCTGCTGCCGTGTCAGGGCGGTTTTCACCGGCCGCTTGAGTTGGCGCGACGCGATCGCCGCCAGAATGGCGTCGGCGTTCACCCAGAGTTTACCTCCGAAGCCGCCGCCGATGAAGGGACTGACCAGTCGCACGTTCTCAACGGGAATTTTCAAGGTCTTCGCGACCGCCTTCCGTCCCTGGTTCAACATCTGGTTCGCGGTGTGCAGGATGAGCTTGTCGTCCTCCCACATCGCGAGCGTGGCATGGGGTTCCATCATGGCGTGACTTTGCAAAGGGGTGGTGTAAGTCACGTCAAGCCGCACCGGTGCCGCAGCGAATGCGCTCGCGAAATCACCGACCGCACTATCAGGCGGCACCGAACCTCCCTGTGGAGCGCGTGCGCGATCCAGGTTATTCCGGAGCACGTACTTTCCGGGCAACCGATCATATTCCACGCGCACCAGGTACGCGGCTGCTCTGGCTTGCTCGAAGGCTTCCGCGACCACGAAGGCAATCGGCTGGCCGTAACGTGTCACCTCCGGGCCGGTGAGTACCGGATGGGCCTCATGGTGATTGCCTGTGCCTTGCGCGGGCGCATTTCGATGGGTGAGGACCAAAACGACTCCGGGCGCTTTCTCCGCCGCGGCTGTATCGATCGATTTGATCTTCCCTTTGCCGATCGAAGCTTCGACCACATAGCCGTATGTCGTGTTCGGCCCCTGCCGCACCTCATACGCATAGACCGCCCCGCCGGTGACTTTCAGCCGCCCGTCAACACGGTCCAGAGGCTTACCGACAATACCTTGCGCGGCAACGTCGAGCGCATTCGATCCGACAGGTGTGTTCATTTCCATAGGCTGATTTCCTCAGGTCCGGGTGGCTTCCGCCAGCACGGCGTGCAGGGTTCGCCGGGTTAGCGGAATCTTGAAGTCGTTGCCGCCAAAACCGCGGGCGCCGTCGAGAACCGCATTTGCGGCTGCGTTGAAGGTATTCGCACTTGCGGATGCACCGGCCAGTTTTTCCTCCGCCTGCGGAGCACGCCAGGGCTTGTGCGCAAGCCCGCCGAAGGCGAGGCGGGCTGAGCGGATACGTGTGCCCGAGGTTTCCACGACCGCGGCGACAGAAACCAGGGCAAACGCGTAGGAGGCCCTGTCGCGAACCTTGCGGTAGATATGCACCCCGGGAATCGGCGGAGGAAGCGTGACAGCCGTGACGATCTCGCCGGGCTTGAGCGTCGTTTCGATCTGCGGCGTCGTTCCGGGAAGCCGATGGAAATCGGCGATCGGAATGGTCCGGGTCTCGTTCAGGGCGTTGATTGTCTCCACCTTGGCGTCCAGCGCCCGCATTGCGACTGCCATATCGGATGGATGTGTGGCTATGCAGTGGTCGCTGGCGCCCAATACGGCATGAATTCGATTGAAGCCGGCGAGCGCCGCACAGCCGGACCCCGGGTCGCGTTTGTTGCAGGGTTTTGTGATGTCATAAAAATAATAGCAGCGCGTTCGCTGCAGCAGATTGCCGCCGGTGGTGGCCTTGTTGCGCAACTGCGCGCTCGCGCCTGCCAGCAATGCACGGCTCAGGACGCCGTAGCGCTGCCGCACGCGCGGGTCGGCTGCCAGATCGCTGTTTCGAACCAGCGCACCGATACGCAGGCCGCCCTCAGGGGTCTCCTCGATCTTGTCGAGTGGTAACCGGTTGATATCGACCAGCTCCGAAGGCGTCTCGACCTGCAACTTCATCAGGTCGAGCAGGTTGGTGCCGCCGGCAATGATTTTGGCGCCAGGCTTGACCGCTGCGGCGGCAGCGTGCGCGGTTGAGTCGGCGCGCTGGTAGGTGAAGGCCTTCATGCTGATTTCCCCGCAGCCTGTCTGATGGCTGCCACGATGTTCGGATAGGCCGCACAGCGACAGATGTTGCCGCTCATCCGTTCTCGGATTTCGGCGTCGGTGAGTTCAGCTATCGGATGTGTCAGATCCTCCGTCACATAGCTCGGCATGCCGAGGCGGCTCTCGGCGAGCATTCCGGCGGCGGAGCAGATCTGGCCTGATGTGCAATAGCCGCACTGAAAGCCATCATGCTCGACAAAAGCTGATTGCAACGGGTGCAGATTCTCGCCCTCCGCAAGCCCCTCGATCGTCGTGACGGATTCTCCATCATGCATTACCGCAAGCGTCAGGCAGGAGTTGATGCGGCGTCCTTCAATCAACACCGTGCAGGCACCGCATTGACCGTGATCGCAACCCTTCTTCGAACCCGTGAGTGCGAGATGTTCACGCAATGCATCCAGCAATGTCGTGCGGGGATCCAGAGTCAGAACGTGAGAGCGGCCGTTGACCTGAAGTGTCGCCGTCGCGGGAGGCGGGGGCGGCTCATTATCATCGAACGGGCCGGCAGCAAGAGCTGCACGCGGAAGCGCGGTCAGCAGCAGCGCCGTGGTTCCGGTCTCGATCACCGCACGCCGGCTAATCTCAATTGTGTTGGGGTCATTCTCGTCCATGACTGCTCCATGTTCGCAAGTCGGTGAAAGCCGCCTGCCGCAAGACGTCCGGCCAAGTGTCGTCCGGAAGGTTGATGACAACAGGCGTTGCGGTGCTGCGCACGACAACCCATCGAAACGGCTCCTGTTTCGAAGGGTTGATTTCCATATGCAGCAGCAAGGCGGGGACATGAATGAAGTCGCCAGCCTTCGCGCGCGCGACAAATTCGCCGCTTTCACCCCAGCGGATTTCGCAGATGCCGGAGAGGACGTATGCGATCGTCTCCTGCTCTCCATGATGGTGAATTCCCGTCCGCGATCCCGGCTCTACCTCGAACAGGCCGCCCCAGATCGCCGATGCGATGCCCAGTGCGGGCGCGATAGCCGCGCGACGTTCGGAGCCCGGCGTCTGTGCTGTTCCGCGATCGAACTCAGCCGGGCTGACGATATGGATTGCAGCAGATGAACTCATGGCGTCCCGGATCACTTTTGAAAGCGGATGCCACGAAGCTAGGTGGGGGCTGAGTAGAGAGCCATTAAATTGGGGTTTAAAAAACTCACATCGAATTGAGGCGGGATGCCAAGGGCACGGCAGCCTTCTAACTCGTCCATCACTGCTCACACTTTGGAATTCCTGCGAGACGTTCTCGTGATGCATTGTCGGGAGGGTGAGCGCAAATTGCGCAAGCCTCTCTTGATACCGGCGGTTGTGGGCCTCGAGCACCTTCGGTCCCGGGGACTGCGTCCATAGGCCCCGCTGAGGGCGCAATCAAATTGCCGATTTTCCTCCAAAATGCTCTAAACTTGTTCGTCCGAGAGGCCCGGGACGCTCTGCGAATAATGGGTAACCAGACCACGAATTTCCGGAATTTAGCCGCGCAGTTTTTCCTCGGCAGCATTGCGCTGGCATTGGTGACCTTTGCTTTCTTTCGGCTGGGCGCTGTCTCATCACCTTAAGCGGGACGAGCAAGGAGAATGATTAAACCTAGTCTCCCTCAACGGTGGCCAAAGTCGCGCACGATCTCTTACTATGCAATGGCGGTCTTGTCGGTCGCCGTGGCGATAATTGCTACGGAACTTATAACACGCTTGCTGCATGCTGAGCCCATCGCATTGTCGATGCTGTGCGCTGTTATTTTCGCTGCATGGTTTGGCGGTTTCGGCCCGGCACTGTTGGCGATCGCACTCGCCCTTTTGGCGTTCCATTATTACGTGGTGCCCCCGATCAATTCATTTAATTGGAAGCATAATTCATTCGCGCTGGGTATTTCGGAGGTGCCGCGTCTGATCCTGTTTTCCATTACATCTCTCTTTGTTGCATTCACGATTTCGGCGCAGAGAAAAACAACGGAAACTCTCCGGCGTTCCGGCGATGACCTGCAAGCAGCGATTGAGGATCAAAGGCGGATTGAAGCCGCGCTGCTGCATAGCGAAATGTATTTGACCGAAGCGCAGAGATTGAGCCGTACCGGGAGCTTTGGATGGAATATCTCCAACGGAGAAATCTCCTGGTCAGACGAAACCTTTCGAATCTTCCAGTGTGACCCGGCGACGAAACCGACCATAGAATTTATTGTTCAGCGCACCCATCCGGAAGATCGCGCTGCCGTGCAAAAGACCGTCGATCAGGCGTCCAGCGACGGAAAGGATTTCGACCATGAATATCGATTGCTGATGCCGGATGGCTCAGTGAAATATGTCCATGCCGTGGCTCGTGCTGAGATAGATGCAAGGGGCCGCATCGAGTTTGTTGGGGCGGTGACGGATATTACGGATGCAAAGGAGGCAGAACGGAAGCTGCGGCGTAGCGAGGCCTATTTGGCCGAGGCCCAGCGTTTGAGTCATACAAGCAGTTGGGCCTGGGATGTGCGCAGTCGAGAGTTCGTGTATCGGTCGGCCGAAGTATATCAGCTATTTGGGTTTGACCCGGAAAAGGACGCCGTGTCACTGCAAGCCTTCCAGGATCGTATTCTCCCCGAAGACAGGCGCCGGATTCTTGAAGTGGTGCCCAAGGCTATCCGGGAGAAAGCGGACTTCGAAGTTGATTTCCGAATAGCTCTTCCGGATGGCGCGATAAAACACGTGCATTCCGTGGGGCACCCTGTCGTCAACGGTGACGGCGATGTGATCGAATTAATTGGTACGCATGTGGATGCCACCGAGTCATTCGCCGCAAAGGCGGCGCTGCAAGAGGCTTTTGACGAGATAAAAAAATCCGGAAATCGCCTTCGACTGGTCATCGACACGATCCCGGCCTTGGTGTGGCGCTCTCGGCCCGACGGGACCGCCGAGTACTTTAATCAACCAAGCCTCGAATATACCGGTCTCTCATTGGACCACGCCCTGAACCGCGGCTGGGCTGGCGCCTTTCATCCTGACGATATGGCGAGGCTGCTGGAGATGTGGCGCGCGCTGCGGATCTCAGGTATGCGAGGCGAGACCGAAGCACGGCTCCGGCGCTTCGACGGTAAATATCGCTGGTTTTTGTTCCGCGCCGAGCCGATGCGCGATGAGGCAGGCAACATCGCCAAATGGTACGGGTCGGCCACCGATATCGAGGACCGTAAGCTGGCCGAGGTTGCACTTCGCGAGAGCGAACAGCGCTTCCGCGACTACGCCGAAACGGCCTCCGACTGGCTCTGGGAGACCGGACCCGACCACCGGGTGACCCGCATATCGGAGCACATCAATGCTATTGGCGTCATGCCCTCAAGCCGAATTGACATGACCCGCTGGGATTTTGCAGCTGACGCTGAATCGGAGCCCGAAAAATGGCGGCTTCATCGGGCGATGCTCGATGCACATCAGCCGTTTCGCGATTTCGTGTACCGCATCGCGAGCGGGACTGGATCGCCGGTATACATCCGATCAAGCGGCAAGCCATTTTTTGACACGAAAGGCAATTTCCTCGGCTATCGCGGCGTCGGCACCGATATTACCGCGACAATCCGCGCAGATCACGCCGAAGAGGCGCTGCGCGAGGCGCAAGCGGAACTCGCACATATAACGCGCGTGACGACGCTGGGCGAACTTACCGCCTCGATCGCCCACGAGGTGAACCAGCCGCTCGCCGCCGTTATCGCCAACGCCGAGGCCTGCCTGCGCTGGCTCGACCGCGGAATTCCCGACCTGGACGCAGCGCGCAGCTCCGTGGAGTGGATCATCAAGGACGGCAATCGGGCAAGTGAAGTGATCCAGCACGTCCGCGCGCTCGCGAACAAGACCGACATAAAGAAGGTATCGCTCGACACCAATGATGTGGTCAAAGAGGTGGTCGCCCTGGTGCAGCGCGAAATGGACAGCCACCAGGTGTCGCTGCGGATGGAGCTCGCGCCGGCTCTACCCACGATCCTTGGTGACCGGGTGCAACTGCAGCAGGTGATGATTAACCTGGTGATGAATGGAATTGAAGCAATGCAATCGGTCACGGATCGGCCGCGCCAACTGCTGATCCGATCAGGTCAGGACGAGGCACACCGTGTGCTCGTAAGTGTGACGGATTGCGGCGTCGGGATTTCCGCCGAGAATGCGGACCGGCTGTTCAACGCCTTCTTCACCACCAAATCCGGCGGCATGGGTATGGGACTCTCGATCTGCCGTTCGATCGTGGAAGCTCACGGCGGACGATTATCGGTCGCCGGCAACGAGGGGCCCGGTGCGACGTTTCAATTCGTCCTGCCCTTGCATCAAGAGGATACGTCGTGATCGATCGCCCCAAATCATCGCATCAACCCGTGAGCGCCGGGGAGCCGATTGTCTTTGTGATTGACGACGACGCATCAATGCGCAGGGCGCTCAGCAATCTTTTTCAGTCGGTGGGCCTCGGGGTCGAGGTGTTCGGTTCGGCGCCCGAAATGCTGCAAAGCAAACTTCCAGATGTTGCCAGCTGCCTGGTCCTCGACATCAGGTTGCCAGGATTGAGCGGCCTGGACTTTCAAACCGAGCTGGCCAAGGCGAACATTCACATTCCAATCATCTTTATGACTGGCCATGGCGATATTCCGATGACCGTCAGGGCCATGAAGGG
>Ga0209117_1000667_pt1 | contig 13175 bp, 11 predicted proteins | sample BlaSpr_A8_OM2_M2_FD_187978 | JGI IMG/M metagenome (GOLD analysis project Ga0209117, IMG submission 187978) | Forest soil microbial communities from Thunder Bay, Ontario, Canada - Black Spruce, Ontario site 2_A8_OM2_M2 (SPAdes) (version 2) | ecosystem: Environmental > Terrestrial > Soil > Boreal...
CGGACGCGGCAGCCAGCCAGTGCGAACATAATTCTTAGCGTTGAGGTGGTAAAACGCCCCGCGGCGCTGCGATCCTTGATCAGGCATACACGCGCGGAAGCGGGCACGATCACCACCAAAAAGACGATTCCGGCGTACAGCCCGTAGAGAATCTCGACGGCTCGGCCAAAACCGGCGGCCACGACCTTGCCGAAACCTCGCACCGTGCTTCCTGCGCTGAGCCTGGCAATCTGCATCCATGCAGGCGGTTTAGCGACGCGAAGCTCGCCGCGGAGAAAAAGCTGCTTGGTTTCTTCGCGGCGCAATTTCCCGCTCGACGTCTTCGGAATGCTTCCCGGTGGAATCAGCTCGACGCGATCCGGCGGAAGGCCCAGTCCCTGCGAAACTTGTTCGGTCACCGCGGCGGCAATTGCCGGATGCCGCCGCGAATCGCGCTCGCGCACCTCGGCAACAACCACCAGCTTTTCGGTGCCGGAACCTTGGTCCTTGACTCCAAATGCGACGATGCAGCCTTTGCGAATGCCGTCGGCGCGTGCCGCCAATTCCTCCACTTCGTGCGGATACAGGTTTCTGCCGCCTTTGATGATGATGTCCTTAACGCGTCCGGTGACGTAGAACTCTCCGTCCGCGCGATAGGCACGATCGCCGGAATTGACCCAAGCGAATTCGTTTGCACCGGCCGCGCGACCCACAGGAAACAGCGCTTCCGTCGCGTCGGAATTCTGGTAATAACCGGCGGTTGTCGACGGCCCGCGAAACCACAGGAAACCCTCGGTGCGATCGGGGACTTCGCTTCCCTTTTCGTCGACGATACACACTTCGTGATCGGGAAGGGCGCACCCGGAGGACACAAAGGAAATCACCGATGCTGATGCGGATCGTGCAGGGACCGCACTTCCGCGCGTGGTGAAGGCCTCACGTTCGACGTGATCCACCAATGGGCCGCGGTTGAGCGGCGGAACGGTCACCGCCAGCGCCGCTTCCGCCAAGCCGTAGACGGGAAGCTGCGCTTCGCGCCGAAACCCGTACCGCGAGAAGCGAGCCGCGAAGCGCTCCAGCGTTTCGGGATTCACCGGTTCGGCGCCATTCAGCGCCGCGCGCAACGAGCTCAGGTCGAGCCCCTCGATATCCTTATCCGCGATCTTCCGCACGCACAGTTCGTACGCGAAATTGGGCGCCGCCGTAATCGTTCCGCGATGTTTGTGAAACGCCCAGAGCCAGCGTTCGGGCCGCGTAAGAAAGGCCAGCGGCGACATCACCACCACCGGCACCCCGTAATGCAGCAGCGTCAGCCAGGCGCCGATCAGTCCCATATCGTGGTACAGCGGCAACCAACTCACTCCAACGTCGCTGGGTCCGAGCTGCACGGCCTCGCCAATGGCTCGCATGTTGGCGAGCAGATTCGCATGCGTAAGCACGACACCTTTGGGGTCGCCGGTTGAGCCGGATGTGTATTGAAGCAAGGCAATGTCCGCCGATTTTCGCGCGCGCCTGCCGCTCAAATGCAGGGGTAGAGCGCCGGGCGCGGGAGGCGGCGCTTTGTCAGCCACGTCAATCAGTTTATCCGCATCGACGACCGTGGCCAGCGAGCGCACGCGTGGCTTGAGCAGATGCGCCACCGTCTCCGCACGGCGAAACGTCAGTAGCAAACATACTTCCGCGTTGTTGAGAATGGCGGCCTGCCGCGCGGCGTATTCTTCGATGCGGTCCGCTCGGAACGGAGGGTAAATCGGAACGGGAATCGCGCCAGCAAGGAGAATGCCGGCGTAGGAAACAAAAAATGCGCGCGATGTGGGCAGCATCATCGCCACGCGACCGCCTGCCGGCACGCCGCGGCGCGCCAATTCATCAGCGACGCGCTGCCCTGCCGCGTACAGCTCGCCGAACGTCAGGGTCAGTTCGCGCGCGCCGTCTTCGGCATCCTCGCTGATCAGCAGATGCGCGCGCTCGGCGTCATGTGTGGCGCGGAAGCGCAGCACATCGATCAGCGTCTGCGCGCCAAGAACGCTTTCTTGCGCTACTTCACGATGCAGCGTTTGTACCGTTACCGATGCGCGAAGCGCGGAAGATTCCTTGTCTTGGCTGGAGTCCGCCCGCGGTGCTTCCAAAATCGCGCGCGCCAGGTCCTCCGGCGTATTGGCCTCGGACGCCGCGCGGTCCGGGAAGCGCACGCCAAATTCCGTCTCCAGCCGAGACAACAGCTCGACGCGCTCCAGGCTGCCAAGTCCCAGCTCGCGATCCAAATGCGAACCGGCGCGCAACATCGGTAGCGCGCCGAAGCTGCCCAGCTCCTGCAGTACTTCGCGCACGATTTCCAGAACGCGCTCTCGCGTGGCCGTGCGATCGAGTTGTGCCGTGGTTGTGGCCACAGATTCCAGCCGGAGGACTCTACTTCCCGCGCAGGCTACCATGCAGCAGCGTCGATTGCCATTAACAACTACCGCGAGCGGTCAAAGAGCCAGCACGCGATGCGAGTGCCTAAGCGCTCTTTTGCTTGCTCTGCGCCGCCCAGCCCTTGGGCATCAGCGTGGTCGAGAGGTCCACACCGGAAAGATCGGCGCCGCTCAAATCTGTTTCGCGCAGGATGGCGACTCCCAGATCCGCGCCTTTGAATCTGGCACCGTTCACATTGGCGCCGCGCAGGTTGACATTACGCAATTGCGCCCGCTCGAAATTCGCATTGGACAAATCGCAGCGGAAAAACTCGATCCCGCTCGCTTGCGCTTCCGTGAGGTCCGCGCCGGGGAGAATTGCTTCGGTCAAGTCCGCGTTGCGCAGATCCGCCTGGCGCAAGTTCGCGCCCGAGAGGTCGGCCCCGGGGAGCTTCGATCGCCGCAGATCCGCGCCTTCCAAGTTCGCATTGCGGAGAATGGCCCCACTCAGGTTCGCACCCGAGAGGTCGGCCCGCGAAAGATCCGCGCCGGCCAGATCGGCCCGCGTGCCGCCTTCCTTCCCCTGAAAAAAGCGCATGTGCGCCTCGAGTATCTCAGCTACCGTCCTGCCATTGTGCCGGATGCTTTTTGCCTTCCTCAATCCCATGATCGTCCCGCCGTCTCCTGTGTTTGGCACGTCTATTCTACTGGAGCCGGAGGCAACCGGAAAGCCGGACGGCGCACCTAGTCAGCAGGGAGGCCGCGCGTAATCTGCTGTCACCACATAATTCTCGGTATCGGCGCGAGGGCCTACTGCCTTACGATATAGCTGTGTCGAATCACCGCAATCATTTGCGGCTCTCCTTTTGGCTTGCCGGCAGCCTTGCATGCGTCGCGGCACTCGGCTGCCTTTATACCCGAACGGCTGCGCAGACGCAGGGGCCCGAAGACGAGATCGTCGCCAATCTTGCCGGAGGCCGCGTAATCGTCCACGTCGCGGGCGACGGCAACATTGTCTTTGCCGCTATCAATGAACCCGTGGAAGCCGGCGGCGTTCCACCTCGCGTGGTAGAGGTCGACGCCACGCACGTCGCTGTGCTGCTGGGCGCCTCGGAGTGGCGCCTTCCTGCGGACCCAAATCCAGTGCGCCTGGATCGCAACTTTGACCGCATTCACGCTCGAGACCCAAAGTACCAATACAATACGAACGAGGCGGAGCCGGACCTGGAAACCATTGGCGTGGCCGTCCTCGAGAAATTACGTCCTCTTATTGCTCAGCTTCATCACAAGATCGAGCTGCAGCCCGATGAGCCGCTGCTCGAGATGGTGCTAATAGGATATGCGCCGAATAATTACGGCCCCGAGGTCTGGACCGTTGAATATCGCGTGCAGCAGGAGCAGGTTGCGACACGTGGCGAATATTGGCAGACGCGCGTTTTACGTCCGCGGTTCACGCAACTGTATCCCCCGGAAAAGCATGCGCCGCGCATGATCGTCGAGGCCCGTTATCCCGCGGACCTAAAAGCGCCCACGCTTATGGCGCTGATCCAGGGCAACGACCCGGCCATTGCGCAGCTTGGCGGTTCGGACGCGCGCTTTGCCAAGGTGATTGCCGCGGTGGACAAGGGGCAAGCGCAAAAGGCCTCTCCTACCGATGCCGCCGATTTCCTTCGCGCCGTGCTGCCGCTCATTGCCGACAAGCAGCCGTTCATCCTGGCCAAAATGGAAGAACAGCACGGCTTTGACTGGATTGTTCCGCCTGATGAGCCTGTGGAACGGGCCAAGAAGGGACCGGAAGACAAGAATCGGCCGCCGGAGGCACCGTCCCTGTTCCGAAAGCCTAATCCCAATCCGCCGAATCGTTAAGAAATCCGTTCGATCCTGTCGCCGCGCCGGATCACCCAACGCGCGAAGCTCTGCGAGCCTCCTCCATCGGCAGGCGCCTTTGTGGGGCTCGGAATAGGTGCAGCACGTTCGTCATGCCCTCAGTCTCCGACGGCCCGTACTCGACCCGCTTGGGCCCCGATGTCCCTACGATACTGCATGCCTTCAAAGCGAATCTTTTCAGCGGCTTCGTACGTTTTCGCCAGTGCCGCCTCTAGAGTTGCGCCCGCAGCGGTCACTCCGAGAACCCGGCCACCGCTGGTAAGAATGGAATCGACTTGCCGGTGTGTGCCAGCGTGAAATACTTTCACACCGGCAACGCGCTCTGCATCGGTTAGTCCATCGATTCTCTTTCCCGTTTCGAACTTGCCCGGGTATCCCCCTGATGCAATAACTACGCACGCACTCGCCCCGGGCTTCCACCTCAGCCTCGAGGGCTCGAGGATCCCGGCGGCAAGCTCTGCAAGTACCTGCGCCAGGTCAGTATCCATTCGCGCGACGATTGCTTGCGTTTCGGGGTCTCCTAACCGGCAATTGAACTCAAGCACTTTGGGTCCCAAAGCGGTTAGCATCAAACCGACATAGAGGAAGCCCTGATACAGAATTCCCTCGGAGGCCAGCCCGTGCATAGTGGGCTCGACGATGGTATCCAGAATGTTCTGCCGCAGCTTTGGGGATAGGAGTTCATCTGTCGAGTACGCGCCCATGCCGCCGGTGTTGGGGCCGCGGTTGCCGTCAAAGACTCTCTTGTGATCGCGCGTCGGCACTAGGGGCGCATAGCGTTGACCGTCCGTAACTACAATAAAAGACAGCTCTTCTCCCTCGAGCGCCTCCTCCATTAAGAGACGCTTTCCTCCGTCTCCGAGCTCATTCTTGTCCATCACCCGCCGGATAAAGTCTTCGGCGGCATCTGCGTCTTGAGCAACAAATACGCCCTTGCCGGCGCACAAACCATCAGCCTTGATAACCACTGGCCAATCCACGCTCGCGAGCGCGGCAATAGCGCCCTGCGAGGTGTCAAACTCGCCGCACATTTGCGCGGTCGCAATGCCCTGCCGACGCAAAAATTGCTTCGCAAAGATCTTGCTACCTTCGAGCTGCGCGGCTTGTTGGGAAGGTGCGACGATCGGCCAGCCGCGGCCACGGAACGCATCGCCAATCCCGCTGACCAAGGGTAGCTCCGGCCCGACAACGGTTAGGTCGGGACTGAGTTGCTCCGCCAAAGCAACCAACCCCGGTACATCGGAGGGATCGGCGAACAGGCACTCCGCCTCCGCTTCGATTCCACCGTTTCCTGGCGCACACCAGACTTTCTCGACTCGTGGGCTCTGCTTTAGTTTCCAGACCAGTGCGTGTTCGCGTCCGCCGCTGCCAATGACCAAAATCTTCATCTAGTTTCCTCTTCGTCGGCTTCTTCGGAACGATAGAGCCAGCGGCCAACGGTGTCAACCTGGCGCGAATCACCGCCCTCGGACCCAACGGGCGCGGCCTTAGCAGTGTTTCGTATCGCTAAACCGTTACTTATTGCAGGAACCGCCGGGAATAAACTCTTTTTGCGGCACAGCCTGCTCCTAAACTGAAGACAACACTCCTGGCGCTGCGAGCCAGGGAGACATCAAACCATGCTCATTCCTCTACGCCACGAAAACATGGAGGGCCGCCGCTGGCCGGTCATTTCCATCGCCATCATTGCGATCAACATATTCGCCTTCCTGGGCACGCACTGGCAAATTGAAGCGCAGAATCCTAAGCGTTCCGAGGTTCGCGTACACATCCTCTTGCTTGCCGCCATGCACCCGGAACTGAGCATGAGTCCCGACGCGCAGGAATTCGTAACCAGGTTCCGAAAAGGGAATCCAGCAGTCTGGAGTCGCGCCTCCTCGCCAAACCGGGATGTCGCCGACGTTTGGGACGCGAAAATGCGCTTGGTCGAAGACCCAGTTGCACTGCAGCGAGAGATGGATTCGCTGGCGCAACAATATGTGGAACTTGAGCACGAATCGATTCTCGAGCGCTACGCGTTTATTCCCGCGCATCCGCAGCCAATTTCGTATGTCACCGCGAATTTCCTGCACGGCGGCTGGCTGCACATCATCGGCAACATGTGGTTTCTGTGGCTTGCCGGCGCCATCCTGGAAGATACCTGGGGGCGCGTCATCTATCCCGTTTTCTACTTCCTTTCTGGAGCGATCGCGCTGCAGTTTTATGCCTGGGCGAACCCGGGCAGCATCGTTCCCACGCTGGGAGCGTCCGGCGCGGTTGCCGCCTTGATGGGAGCGTTTTTGGTTCGCTATCCGAAAACGAAAATCGAAATGTTGTGGCTATTTGGCTTTGGCTTCCGCTCTTACCGATTTCATGCGCGCGCCTATTGGCTGCTTCCTCTGTGGTTGGGGATGGAAATATTTTCGGGAGCGATTTTCGGCAGCTCTTCGGGAGTCGCGCATTGGGCCCACGTCGGAGGCTTCGTGTTCGGCGCCGTGGCCGCGGTCGGACTCAGCTATTCCGGCCTGGAGCACGTAGCCAATCAAGCCATCGAAGCAAAGGTCAGTTGGACCGCCGATCCAGCTATCGTGCAAGCCACCGAGAAAATGGATCAGGGAAACCTGGACGAAGCTATCGCCATTCTGCAAACACACACAGCAAGCGCTACCGCCTCGGTCGACGCCTGGACGCTGTTGTCGCAGCTCTACTGGCGCAAGAATGACGTCCCGAAGTATCACGAGGCGATCATCAAGGTTTGCCAGCTGCACCTGAAAGCACAGAACGTCGACGCTGCGTGGCAAGACTTTGGAGAATACCTGAATTCCGGCGGGGAGCGCATGCCTGCTTCCACCTGGCTGGACCTTTGCCGCGCCGCGGAAGGCCAGCAGAATTTTGAGCGTGCGGTCGAGGAGTACGACAAGTTGGCGCAGGCCTATCCGAAGGAGCGGCAATCTTTGCTGGCGTTGATGGCCGCGGGAAGGCTGTCGCAAACCAAGCTGAACCGGCCCACGGAGGCGCTGCGATTCTACAAGGCTGCTGCGGATTCGCCGGTTCCCCACGTGGATTGGGAAATGAACATCCAGGGCGGAATTCGAGAAGCAGAAAAGGCATTATCTGCGGCCGAGGCTCCTGTCCCAAGCTCCTAACCTCCCTCACGTTCAACAATAAAATACCGGTTAGGCGAGAGTTTCCTCGAGCGGAGTTAGAGTCTAACTTATATATTGTAAGTTAGAGGTTAGCGACAGAATAAGCCCTAAGCGGTCGTGGCGGCACGAATGGGAATGGTTACGCTCGAGACAGAATCCGAGGAGGCCAGCATGTGGCAGCGGCCGTCAAAAATGCCGCCAGGATCAATGACCATACATGGGGAGTGAACTTCGCCTGTGACAACCCCCTTGGCTTCTATCTCAACACGGCCCTTCGCGAAGATCACACCGTCGAAGCGGCCAGAAATCACCACGCGGTTCCCCTCGATCTGTCCCTCGACTTTGGCGCCCTCGCCCAGGATAACCGTCTGCTCCGAGATGATGTTTCCTTTAACGTTGCCGTTAATGCGGAACGTGCCGGTGACCGTAAGTGTGCCCTCCAGGGACACACCTTGATCGATGAAACCTGTCCACTCTTCGCTGCTTCCACCCTTTGTTGCTGCGCTGGGCCACTTCCACGACATGGCAATCCCCCAGAAATGACTCCTATCACTCTACCGACCCGCGCGGACAAGTCAACGAAGCGTTGCGATGCAGGTGTCGAATCAGACGATGGGTTCAAGAATGTCGGCGGTCCACTCCAAGCGCGAACCGACCGGCGACCCTACTTCATCAAGCGCCTATTTCATCAAGCGATCGTACAGCCCCATCAGTTGACCGTCGTCGTAATACTCCAGGACCAGCTGACCTGGCCGCACCTTGGTTTTTTCTCGTAGCAGGACCTTGGTGCCGAGGTGGCGCTGCAGTTCGTCAAGGGCAGCGCGGATGTTCGCGTCGTGCGGAACGCCAGTTGGCGCGCTGCCAGTGCGTGCGCGGCGCGCAGCGAGGCGTTCGATCTGCCGGACCGTCAAACCGCCGCGCGAGGCGCGGTGCGCATAGCGCATGCGGAGTTGTGAGTCGGCAACTGCCAGCAGCGCGCGGCCGTGCCCGGCGCTGAGCTTGCCTTCCTCAATCCACTCTTGGATCGTGGGCTCCAGCTTCAGGAGGCGAATCGCGTTCGCGACCGTTGCCCGATCCTTGCCGGTGCGCTCGGCCACCGCTTCCTGCGTAAGCTGAAATTCTTCCATGAGGCGCGCGAAGGCTCGCGCCGTTTCGATGGCATTCAGGTCTTCGCGTTGAATGTTTTCGACGAGGGTCATCTCCAGCGCCAGCTCGTCGGAGACCTGGCGAACGATTGCGGAGACCCGCGTTAGGCCGGCGCGCTGGGCAGCCCGCCAGCGGCGTTCTCCGGCAATCAACTGGTAGCGCCCTGCGACGGGCCGCACGACCAGCGGCTGAATGATGCCGCTGGCTTTAATGGAGCGAGCCAATTCCTCCAAAGCCTCTTCCCGAAAGCGCGTGCGCGGTTGGAAAGGGCTCGGCTGGATCAAATCCGTGTCAATTTCTTGTGGGCCCGCCGACATTTGCTCCAAAGCAGGTACTGTTGCGGTACCCGTGGAAGCAGACCCGGACGTCGGCCCGGTCACTGAAACCTGCGGATCAGGCTCCCGAATGAGCGCTCCGAGCCCCCGTCCCAGTGCGTTTCTCGGCATTGGCGATTACCTCCTGAGCCAGTTGAGTGTAGCCCTCGGCTCCCTTGCTGTGTACGTCATAGAAAATAATAGGCTTACCGAAGCTAGGCGCTTCCGCCAGGCGAACGTTACGCGGAATGGTGCTTTGAAAAATCTGTGTGCCGAAAAAACTGCGCAGATCGGTGGCTACCTGCCGCGATAAGGTCGTTCGTTCATCATACATCGTGAGCAAAATGCCCTCGATTTCGAGTTTTGGGTTCAGAGTCCTGCGAATTCGCATCAGCGTATCGAGCAACTCCGAAACTCCCTCGAGCGCCAGATATTCGCATTGTATCGGCACTAGCACCGCATCTGCCGCGACGAGGGCATTCAAAGTCAATAAATCCAGCGCAGGAGGACAGTCCAGGATAATGAACTGGTATTTTTGGCGAAGTTCACTCAGAACGGCCTTCAGTTTATATTCGCGCCCTTCCGCGGAGACTAGTTCGACAGCGGCACCGGCAAGGTTCTTATCCGCCGGCACTACATCCAGGTGCTCTACTTGCGATTTCTGCGTAATCCGGTCGAAGGACTCGTTCAAGATTAGGGAGTGGTAGAGGGTGCGGCGAGAGGGATCCTTCTGAAAGCCGATCGCGGCCGTTGCATTGGCTTGCGAGTCGCAATCGACCAGTAAAGTGGTTTGACCGGCAGTGGCAAGGCAGGCGGCCAAGTTTACCGCGGTGGTCGTTTTTCCCACACCGCCCTTTTGATTAGCCACCGCGATGATTCGCGCCACCAAACCTCCCGTGGGCGAAAACTTAGCAAAGCTGAGGAACGGATGCAAGATGTTTCACGTGGAACAAGCTGCGGGCTGTGAAGATCTCCGAGCATGAATTCGCCGTCCTTGGCTCTTCGGGTCTTTTGGTGTTTCACGTGGAACATTACGCCGGAATCTGCAAGCACGAGTACGTTCCACGTGGAACAATCAAATCCACAGCTAAAGAAATGAACACGAGCGTTTCTCCGTTCCACGTGGAACAACGACACGCCTACCCCTGACGATCCCCAACCAGGAGGAATCGCTGCAGGGATCGGGGAATTGAAATTGGTTTCCTCCACAGCCAGCCACCGATTTTCTTGATCTCGTCGATGTCCCGTCCACCGACCCAAAGAATGGCTTGATTTGCGGTCACCTGCTCGGAGCCCGCCCAATTGAGAAATTTGCCGAACTCGCCCAATGCCCGCGAACAAACGAAATCTAACGGAGCCACCTCTTCGTCAAGCTCCTCATATGGACTGACCAGCACCGGTGTATCAACCAAATACAGCTCGCGCACGACTTCAGCTAGAAATGTAGCTTTCTTGACGTTTGATTCGATCAAGAACACTTGAAGTTCTGGCCGCGCGATTTTGAGCGCCAAGCCGGGAAATCCCCCGCCGGAGCCCACGTCGGCTAGCCGACCAGCCTGGAGCGGGACGGCCGTTGCCGCGTACATGGATTCACAAAAGTGTCGGTACAGGATCTCCAAAGGATCGCGAATCGCAGTGAGATTCACCTTTTCATTCCAAGCGAGCAACATCGTGATGTAGCGTTGAACCATACTCAGTTGCTCGGGCGTCAGCTGCACCTGAAATTCGCGTAGCGCTTTGTCGATAATGTCCAACGACAATGGACTGGGATTTTTAGTTAACATAATATACTTCCGCTACGGCAACTGCTCCGTAACCACTTGACGATGAATGAGATAGCGCGGCCCTGCGATCCCCGCAACCAAGTCCACTCCCATGTGCCACACCATCGCAGGCACCAAACTACCGAACGCCGCCCGCGAAGCTCCGAAGAAAATCCCCAGCACCATCGTGCTCACAAATCCAGCGCGTCCTTGATAAAGGTGCGCGAGTCCAAAAATGACGGAGGACAGCAGTATAACCACTCCCACCGGCAAACCCGCGCGACTAAGCACCGCCATGGCAAATCCGCGATACAAAAACTCCTCGCACAATCCGGCGGTCACCGAAAGAGCGAGAAAGGGAATCAGCTCCCTCGTACTCTGCGGAAGTATGCGCTCCGCCAAGGCCTTCAGCGGCCGTCGTACAGGCACTCCAGACCGCCCCATGCGTCGCAGGTTGAGCCACTGAAGAGTGACAATCAGCGCAGCGCCTAGCACGGTCATAATCAAGAGCGCGAGGCGCCTCGGCATCGCCAAGCCAAGCTGCGCGGCGGTAAATCCGTGGGCCCGCGCCCGCCACGCGGCAACGGCTGTGGCAATCCATTGAAACGCGATGGTCGAGCGGTACAGCGAAAGCCGCTCGGCGGGTTCCACGCGCGGCTTGGCAAGAAGGTGCTGCAGTTTTGCGCGGCCGCGCCACGGCACAATCACGCCCAGCACAAAAAAGATCAGCAGAATGTCCCAGGGCATGCGCGATGAAAGCACGTTATGGCTCACCGAAGCAATGCTTTGCACGAATGTCACGAGCAGCAAGACGGCGGCATCCTTATAATGCAATGAGCACGGTGAAACTACCGGGGAAATGAGAGAGGTGTTCCATTGGCGGCGCAAGTGAAACTGACTTCCATGGCCAAGGCGGCGGGCTGTGCCGCCAAGCTGAATCCGGCGACCCTTGACGCGGTACTACGGAAGCTGCCGCGGCAAACGGATCCGAATGTCCTGGTGGGTTTTGATACCAATGACGACGCGGGAATTTACCGAATTGCCGAAGACCTGGCGCTCGTGCAGACGGTCGATTTCTTCACTCCGATTGTGGATGACCCATTTCTGTTCGGACAAATCGCCGCCGCCAACGCGCTCAGCGATGTTTACGCGATGGGCGGCCGGCCGATATCGTCGCTATCCATCGTGGGCTTTCCAGAAAAGGGCGACCCGGCAATTCTCGAACAGATTATCCGCGGCGGTTTGGCGAAAATGGACGAGGCGCGCTGCAGCGTGATCGGCGGCCACTCGATCCGCAACGAAGACATCTTGTTCGGCTACGCGGTCACCGGCTTGATTAATCCGCGGCGTGTGTGGCGCAACGTTGGCGCGCGCGAAGGCGATGTGCTGCTCTTCACAAAGCCGCTCGGGACCGGCGTGATCACCACCGCCCTGAAAAAGGATCGCGCCACGGACGCATCGCTGGCGGCCGCGGTTTTGGCGATGACTACGCTGAACGCATCTGCGGCGGCCGCGTTGCAGGAAATCGACGCGAAGTCCGCTGATGCGCCAAGCATTCACGCGGTCACCGATGTAACGGGTTTCAGCCTGCTGGGTCACGCGCGTGAGATGGCGCTCGGTGATCCGGCGCGTGGCATTGCGGCCGTTTCCTTTGAAATCAATCATTCTGCTTTCGCTTATTTTCCCGGCGCTGTCGAAGCGGCGCGCGAAGGACATCTCTCCGGCGGCCTCAAGAACAACCGCGCTTTTGTAAGTGACTGTGCCGGCTTCGCGTCGAGCGTCGCGGCCGAATATCAGGATCTGCTCTTCGATCCGCAGACTTCGGGAGGCCTGCTGGTCGCCATCGCGCCGGAGGCGGCGGAAACAGCTCTCGCCGCTTTGCAACGTCATGGCGTCGCCGCGCGACGTGTTGGCTCTGTGGTTGCCAAGCGCTCTCCGCTTCTCGCCGTGCGCTGAAATGGGCTTGCGGCAGGCAATCCGGTAGACTTCCCGGCATGGATACCATCACGCACGGCATTGCGGGCGCCCTTATCGCCAAGGCCGCCTTCCGCGGGCAAGACATGCTCGGCGCAAAACCGGTCAATCGCGAACGAATCATCACCTGGTCCCTGATGCTGGGCGCGATCTTTCCCGACTCGGATGTCCTTCGGGAATTTTTCTCGCACGACAATCTCCTCATCTTGACGTGGCATCGCAGCATCACGCATTCGCTCGTTTGTCTCCCTATCTTCGCGGTGGCTCTCGCTGCCCTGACGCGCTGGTTTGTGCGCTGGCGCAAATGGGACGCGCCTTCCTTCGGCGCGCTGATTGCCGTCTATGCGGTGGGCATTCTCAGCCACATTCTTCTCGACCTGGTCACCTCTTTCGGCACCATGGTCTGGTCGCCGCTGAAATGGTCGCGCCCCGCGTGGGACTTGATCTTCATCGTCGACTTCACGCTGAGCGCGATTCTCCTCGTACCGCAGATGGTCGCGTGGGTATACGCGCAAGAAAAGGGATTGCAGCGGCGCGCGCTCGGAAGCTGGATCGTCTTTGCGGCAGCCGCCGCAGGGGTCGCCGCGATTGGGA